>Ga0316604_10002585_pt1 | contig 13677 bp, 11 predicted proteins | sample OWC_soil_day20_C_FD_207650 | JGI IMG/M metagenome (GOLD analysis project Ga0316604, IMG submission 207650) | Wetland soil microbial communities from Old Woman Creek delta, Ohio, United States - OWC_soil_day20_CT | ecosystem: Environmental > Terrestrial > Soil > Wetlands | place: USA: Ohio... | reverse complement strand
GCGACCAATGCCATTTCCGACGTCTACGCGATGGGCGGCACGCCGCTGTTCGCGCTGGCCCTGGTCGGCATGCCGGTCAATGTGCTGCCGCTGGAAACCATCGCCAAAATTCTCGAAGGCGGCGAGGCGGTCTGCCGGGCGGCGGGGATTCCGATTGCCGGCGGCCACACCATCGATTCGGTCGAGCCGATCTATGGCCTGGTCGCCATCGGCCTGGTCAATCCGGCGCATCTGAAGCGCAACTCGTCGGCCCAGCCCGGCGACAAGCTGATTCTCGGCAAGCAACTGGGGGTGGGGGTTTACAGCGCGGCGCTGAAGAAGGGTCTGCTCACCGATAACGACTACCAGGCGATGGTCGAGACGACCACCCAGCTCAATACGCCGGGGCCGGTGCTGGCCTGTCTGGATGGCGTGCATGCCGTGACTGATGTCACCGGTTTCGGTTTGCTCGGCCACCTGATGGAAGTGTGCAAGGGCAGCCAGCTGCGCGCCAAGGTGAATTTTTCCGATCTGCCGCTGCTCGGCAAGGCCATGGAGTTTGCCCGCGCTGGCCAGGTGACCGGCGCTTCCGGGCGTAACTGGGCGAGTTACGGCGACGGCGTCAATCTCGCCGCCCACCTCGGTGATGCCGAGCGGGCGCTGCTCACCGACCCGCAGACCTCGGGCGGCCTGCTGGTGTCCTGCGCGCCGGAGAGCGTCACCGAGGTCCTGTCCATTTTCCTGCAGCAGGGCTTTACCCACGTTTCGGTGGTGGGGGAGGTCGGTGCCGGCGAGCCGGGAATCGACGTCATCTAAACGAGGAGTTTGCCATGTGCCACTTGCTGTCTCTGCTGCGTTGCCTGTTACTGACGATGCTGCTGGCGATGGCCGGTGGCCTGCATGCCAAGGAGCCGGCGGCGCCGGAGGCGGTGCTGAGTTTTGCCAACCGCGAGATCGTCACGCTGCGCGCGACGGTGCAGGGGGCAACGCCGGAAAACCGGGTCCGGCGCATCGAAGAGCGCCTGCGCGCTCTTGGCGAAGTGGATCTGGAGCAGCCGGTCAGCCGCAGCCAGGTAGTACTGGACGGGCGCAAAGGGATCATCTTCAGCCTCGGTGACCGCATGCTGTTCGGACTCTACGAGGCCGACCTCGACGAGGAGCAGCGGCTGGGCCTGGAGGCGGCGGCCGAGCAGGTCGAAAAACGTTTCCGCGAGGCGCTCAAGGTCAAGGATGAGCAACTGCGTGGCCCGGTGCTGCTCAAGGGGCTCCTGCTCTCCCTGCTGGCGACGTCGATCATGCTCACCTTGTTGTGGTCGATCCAGCGCACCACCGGTTTTGTGCTGGCACGTCTGCAGCAGCGGGTGCACCAGGTGCGTACCAATGGCAATGCCCAGTCCGGCTGGGCCGAGCATGCCTGGCTGCTGATCAGCCGCCTGGCCCAACTGATCCTCGCCTTCCTGTGGCTGTCGGTGGCTTACCTGTGGTTCACCTACGTGCTGGGTACCTTCCCCTTGACCCAGCCGTTTGCCGACAAGCTGTCCGGCTTCCTCGTCGATTTGCTGGCGACGCTCGGGCATGGGGCGGTTTCTGCCCTGCCGGGGCTGTTGACCGCAGCAGTCATCCTGTTTTTGACCAAGGCGGTCAATGATGTCCTGGCCAATGTTTTCCAGAATGTCGACCAGGGCAAAACGACCATCCCCGGCATTCACCAGGAAACCGCCCGTGCCACCCGGCGCCTGGTTGGTATCCTGGTCTGGGGGGCTGGCATTGCGGTGGCCTACCCTTATTTGCCGCTGGCCGAGAGCGATGCCTTCAAGGGCTTGTCGGTGATGTTCGGTTTCATGCTGACCCTCGGCTCGGCCGGTATCGTCACGCAATTGATGAGCGGCCTGGTGCTGATCTACTCGCGGGCGCTGCATGTCGGCGATTTCGTCAGCATCGGCGAGGTGGTTGGCGTGGTCAAGGAAATGGGGGCGCTGTCGACCAAGGTGGTCAATATGCGCAACGAGGAAATCACCATTCCCAATGCGGTCCTGGTCGGCAACCCGATCAAGAACTACAGCAGCAACGGAGCGGCCCAGGGCGCGCTGCTGTCGACCTCGGTCACCATCGGTTACGACACGCCGTGGCGGCAGGTCCATGCCATGCTGGTCAAGGCGGCCGAGGCCACTGGCGGCCTGCGCTCGGAGCCGGCGCCCTTCGTCCGGCAGAAGAGTCTGCAGGACTTTTACGTCGAATACGAGCTTTTCGCCTATGTCGACCGGCCGCTGGAGCGGGTGCAAATTCTCTCCGAGCTGCATGCCAATATTCAGGACCAGTTCAACAGCCACGGCGTCCAGATCATGTCGCCGCACTTCGTGCTGCAGCCGAAGAACAACGTCGTCGTCAGCCGCGACAACTGGTTTGCCGAGCCGGCCGACAAGCCCTGAGCGTTCGCCCGGCTTTACTTCGTTTGACAGCCTGAGCATTCCTGAGCGGATTGCGTTACAAGTTGTAACGCAATGGCAAATGCGATATATTCGCATTTGTATTCAGGTTTCGCGACAGGCTCATTGCCCGGTCCGACCCGCCTGAAAGAATTCAGGAAACCGGTGCTCGATCGAGCGCCCGGGGTCCGCAGATATCCCGGCAAGCCAGCCTCTATGCCAGCCAGCCACCCCAACTGACTGTCATGAGGTATTTTCGTGAACACTACAAACTCGCCTGAATCGAAGGTTTCCGAACTTTCGTCCGAAATGGGCTCGGGGGTAAGCGCCGAAAGGCGCGCCAAATTGTTGCCGCTGGGGGCGATGGTCGTTGCCGGCTTGTTCGGGGCGGCCAATGCCTCGGCCGCTGATGAGCAAACGCTGCCGGCGGTGACCGTCAAGGCCAATGCCGAACAGCAGGATGGCGTCCGCGCCACCAAGACCCGGGTCGGCAAGGTCGTCCAGGATCCGCATGATGTACCGCAGGCGATCACGACGATTACCCGCTCGCTGATGGAAGAGCAGGAAGCCAATTCGCTGCGCGAAGCGCTGCGCAACGTTTCCGGCCTCTCCTTCAATGCCGCCGAGGGCGGCCGTTCCGGCGACAACATGATGTTGCGCGGCTTCTACACCTTCGGCGACATGTACCTCGACGGCATTCGCGACACTGCCCAGTACGACCGCGAAGTGTTCAACCTGGAACAGGTCGATGTGCTGCGCGGCGCTGCCGCCATGCTGTTCGGGCGCGGCCAGGCCGGCGGCGTCATCAATCAGGTCAGCAAGACGCCGATGCTGTACGGCATCAACAAGGTCAATGTCGGGGTGGGTACCAACGGTTTCTTCGAAACCAAGGCCGACCTCAATCAGCGGATCGGTGAAACCACCGCCATCCGTTTGAATGTGATGAAGCGCGACGAAGACAGCGGCCGCTCCAACCCGGTGAGCGGAACGACGCCGGAAATCCATCGCCAGGGCTTTGCGCCGAGCATTTCCTTCGGTCTTGGCACCAATCACGAAGTGACGCTGAGTCATTATTGGGCGCAGAGCAACGATCGCCCCGACTACGGCGTGCCGTTCAACAGCGCCGCCAAGAAGCCGGAAAGCAACTACGCCAACAATAAGGATTACTGGGGCGTCAGCGGCAGTTTCGACGAGAGCGAGACCAACGTTTCGACCCTGAACTACCTGTTCAAGATTTCGCCGGATACCCAGTGGCGCACCGTGATGCGTGCTGCCAACTACAAGCGTTCCTACTGGGCCGTCGCACCGCAGGGTGGGGCGCCGACGGCGAACAGCCTGGCCTCGCAAGCGAAGACTCGCGAATTCGACACTGACAACTTTGTCGTCCAGAGCGACCTCAACACCGCCTTCACGATCTTCGGCATGAAGAACGAACTGGTCACCGGTGTCGAATACCTGAAGGAAGACTCGACCCGCTGGGCCTTGCAGAACCTGGGCACGGCCAGCAAGCCGGTGTACAAGTCCGGCCGCTACACTTCGGCGGCGCCGAATACCTACCAGGGCGATACCTACAGCGCCTACGTCCAGGACACGCTGGAATTCGTGCCTGACTGGCGGTTGACCGCCGGGGTTCGTCGCGACGAGATGCGTTCGGAGTACCAGTCGCCGGTCGGCTCGACGGGAGCCTCGACGAACTACCGAGGCGATTTCGGTGAGAACAGCTACCGCACGGGCCTCTCCTGGCAGCCGTCAGCCGCCCAGCACTACTACCTGGGCTGGAGCGATTCGTTCAGCCCGACGGCCGACCTTTACCAGTTGTCCGGCAGCCAATACCCGGCCGAACGTTCCAAGGTCAGCGAAATCGGTGCCAAGTGGCTGCTGCTTGATGGCAACCTGGCTTTCCGTACCGCGGTCTACCACGCCGTCAAGGATTGGGAGCGCAACACCGATCTCGAGTCGAGCGCGTCGATCCTGACCAAGAAGCGCGAGTCGGATGGTATCGAACTCGAACTGGCCGGCCGCGTCACCGATAACTGGGAAGTCTTCAGCGGCCTGTCGCTGATTGACGCCGAGATCAACGAGGTGGCACCGGTGACCGGCAACGCGAATTTTGTCGGCAAGATGCCGCGCAATACGCCGAAGCAGACCTTCAACCTGTGGACGACCTACCAGTTGCCGCTCGGCTTCAAGGTCGGCGGCGGCATGGAGTACAAGAGCAAGCGTTACGGCGGCGCACCGACCGGGACGGCAGCTTTCAACCCGAACTGGGTGCCGTCCTACACGCGCTGGGATGCAATGGTGGCGTATGAACAGCCGAAGTACGCCATCAAGTTCAATATCCAGAACGTCTTCGACAAGGTGTATTACGACGCGATCTACGACAACGGTGGCTTCACCTACGTCGGCCAGGCTCGTCGTTTCATCCTGAGCACCGAATACAAGTTCTAAGCACCCGCACCACCCAGCCCCCTCGCTTCGACGAGGGGGCTTTTGCTTGAGGAAGCCATGCTGATTACCATCGACAACGTTTTGACCCGGGAAGAGCTGTCGACCGCCAGAGACCTGCTGGCCCGTTCCAACTGGTCGAGCGGCCAAATCACTGCCGGCCTGCAGGCAGCCCGCGCCAAGAACAACGAACAATTGGCCGAAAACGCCGAGCATTTGCCGGCCCTGCGCCGCCTGGTGCTGCAGGCCCTGAACCGCAATGCAACCTTCTTCACGGCGGCGCTGCCGCTGAAGATCCTGCCGCCCTTTTTTAACCGCTACAGCGGCGACAGCAACTATTACGGCTTCCATACCGACAACGCCATGCGCCAGATGCCGGACGGCAGCGGCTATGTGCGGGCCGATGTCTCGGCGACGCTATTCTTCTCGGAGCCTGACGAATATGAAGGCGGCCTGCTCACCATCGAAGACACCTTCGGCAAGCACGGCCTGAAGCTCAAGGCCGGCAGCATGGTCGTCTATCCCTCGACCTCGATCCACGAAGTGGCGCCGGTCACCCAGGGCGAGCGGGTCGCCTGCTTCATGTTCATGCAGAGCATGGTGCGCGATCCCGGCCAGCGCCGCATGCTCTACGACATGGACATGGCGCTGCTCGACCTGCGCGAAGCGCACGGCGACACCGATCCGGTCGTCCGCCTGACCGGCTGCTACCACAACCTGCTGCGCCGCTGGGCAGACTCCTGATGTTCCAGGCGCCGCTGCTCGACGGCATTCCGCGCGACATCGTCGCCCTCGCCGATTACGCGCCCTATGCCCGCCGTCGGCTCGACGACAATGCCTGGGCCTATCTCGATGGCGCTGCCGCCGACGAACTGACGCAGGCCTGGAACCGTGCCGCCTTCGATCGCCGTGCCTTGCTGCCGCGCGTGATGGCCGATGTCGCCGGCGGCCATTGCCGAACGACGCTGTTCGGCCGCGAACTGCCCAGCCCGGTGCTGCTGGCGCCGGTCGCTTGGCAAAAACTGTTTCACCCGGACGGCGAACTGGCCACCGCCTATGCCGCCTCGGCAGTGGGCGCCGGCTTCGTGCTCAGCACGCTGGCCACCTGCCAGATCGAGGAGGTGGCGGCGGCGGCCCGCCAAGGCGGCGACGGGCCGCGCTGGTTCCAGCTTTACCTGCAGCCCGAGCGCAGCCTCAATGCCGAACTCGTCCAGCGCGCCGAGGCCGCCGGCTATGAGGCCATCGTGTTCACCGTCGATGCGCCGCTGCACGGTATCCGCAATCGCGAACAGCGCGTCGGCTTCCAGTTGCCGCCCGGCATCGAGGCAGTGAATTTGCGCCGCCCGCAGCAGGCCGATGATGCCGAAGGCGCCGCCCGCCGGATCCGTTCGGATACCGAAAAGCGCGCCAGGCGCGGGCCGAGTGCTGTCTTCGACGACCTGATGCCGCACGCGCCGACCTGGCGCGATCTCGAATGGCTGCTGGCGACGACGCGGCTGCCGGTCATCGTCAAGGGTGTCCTGCACCCGGATGACGCCGTTCGTGCGGTCGACCTCGGCGCCGCCGGCATTATCGTCTCCAACCACGGCGGCCGTACGCTCGACACGCTGCCGGCCAGCCTCGACGCCTTGCCGGCCGTCGCCGACCGCCTGCTTGGCCGCGTCCCCATCCTGCTCGATGGCGGAATCCGGCGCGGCACCGACATTTTCAAGGCCATCGCCCTTGGCGCCTCGGCCGTGCTGATCGGCCGTCCCTACATCCACGCCCTGGCCGCCGCCGGCCCGCTCGGCGTCGCCCACGTCTTGCGCCTGCTGCAGGACGAGCTGGAGGCGACCATGGCCTTGTGCGGCGTCGCCAGCCTCGACCGCATTTCCACCGATTATTTCAAAGACCCTTCCTTCAGGAGAACCGACCCATGAACAAGAAACTGACGCTGATCGCGCTGCTGCTGGCGACTACCGGCTTCGCCGTCCAGGCCCAGGAAAAGGTGCTCAACCTCTATTCCGCCCGCCATTACCAGACCGATGAAAAGCTCTACGACAACTTCACCAAGCAGACCGGCATCAAGATCAACCGCATCGAGGGCAAGGAAGAAGAGTTGATGGAGCGCATCCGCAACGAAGGCGCCAACAGCCCGGCCGATGTCTTCATCACCGTCGATGCGGCCCGCCTGGCCACCGCCGATGCCCTCGGCCTGTTCGCCCCGGTCAAGTCGAAAACGCTGGAAGCGCGTATCCCGGCCCACCTGCACACCGATACCTGGTTCGCCTTCTCAACCCGCGCCCGCGTCATCATCTACAACCGCAACGCGGTCAAGGCGGAAGACGTCGCCACTTACGAGTCGCTGGCCGATCCCAAGCTCAAGGGCAAGATCTGCAGCCGCTCCGGCGCCCACCCCTACAACCTGTCGCTGGTCTCCTCGTTGATCGCGCATGACGGCGAAGCGAAGACCGAAGAATGGGCCAAGGGCGTCGTCGCCAATTTCGCACGCGCCCCGAAGGGTGGCGATACCGACCAGATCAAGGCGGTGGCGGCCGGCGAATGCGGCGTTGGAGTCTCCAATACCTACTACCTGGCGCGCCTGATCCGTTCCGACAAGATCGACGAGCGCCGGATGATGGAGCGCATCGGCATCGTCTGGCCGAACCAAGCCGGCCACGGCACCCACATCAATATTTCCGGGGCGGGTGTCGTCAAGACCTCGAAGAACCAGGAAGTCGCCGTCAAGTTCCTCGAATACCTGGCCAGCGACGATGCCCAGCGCTATTTCGCCGACGGCAACAACGAATGGCCGGTGGTTGCCAGCGTCGTTACCAACAACCAGGCGCTGGAAGCGATGGGCAAGTTCAAGGCCGACACGCTGCCAATCGGCACACTGGCCAAGAACATCGTCGCCGCCCAGAAACTGCTCGACCGCGCCGGCTACCGCTAAGCACGCAGGCCCGGCTGGCCGGGCCAGTTTTGTCGCAAACCGTTGTTGATGGAATTGCCATGAATCGTCGTCAATTACTGCTCACCCTGGCCGGTCTGGCCGCCATGCCAAAACTGGCGCTGGCCACCGGTACCGCCACTCAGGCCGTGCTCGGGGCCGCCTGGCGCGGCCCGAACAAGAGCGATCCCTATTTTGCCGGCGCCCTGGTCGCCGACTGGGAGAGCCGCAAGCTCGCCATCCGCTACGCCGTCCCCTTGCCGACCCGGCCGCACGGCCTGCTCGGCGAAGCCGATGGCAGTTTGCTGGTGGTCGGTGTGCGGCCCGGTACCTGGTTGCTGCGTTGTGACGACAAGGGGCAACTGATGCAGCAGGTCAGGCTCGATGCAGACGATTCGCCGACCCGCCTGAACGGCCATATCGTGCTCGGCGCCAGGGGCGACGTGCTGTACACCACCGAAACCGATCTCAAGAGCGGGCGTGGCCGGATCGGCGTGCGCGACCGGCTGAGCCTGCAGAAGCTGGCCGAATGGGATAGCCACGGCGTCGATCCGCACCAGCTGGTGCTCGACCACGAAGGACAGCTGATCGTCGCCAACGGCGGCGTGCCGCGCACGCCGGCCGACAAGAAATACGACCTGCACCGCATGGACCCGTCGCTGGTCCGGCTCGATGCCAAGAACGGCCAGCTGCTGCGCCAGTGGAAGCTGGACGACCCGCGGCTCAGCCTGCGCCACCTGGCCTGGAGCCAGACGCCGGTCGATGCCGACGCCTACCTCGGCATCGCCATCCAGGCCGAACATGACGAAGCGAGCAAGCGGACGGCGGCGCCGATTCTCGCCATTCTCGACGACGACAAACTGTTTGTGCCGACCCGCGCCAACGACGGCATCGGCTACGCCGGCGACATCAGCGCCGCCTACAACGGCGGTTTTGCGCTGTCCAGCAACCAGGCCGGCCTGGCCCAACTCTGGCACCCGGGCAAGCCGGACCAGTTGGTGCCGATCGTCGAATTGCAGGAGGCCTATGCGCTGGCTGGCTGGACGGGGCCGGGCAAGGGCGGTGGCGTGCTGGTGGCGACCGCCCTCGGTCTGGTTCGCTGGCATCCGACGGCCAAGCCAGCCATGCTGCCCTGGCCGCAGCCGATGGCGCTGGACAACCACTGGGTCTTGCTCAGTGAAGCCTGATCCGGGGCTGCCAGCAAAACAGGCATCTGTTCACGGTTGATGTGCGTTCGGGATGTCGTGCCGCAGTGAAGCAATGGCACTCCAGGCATCCCCGCAACGGCTTGATGGTGTATTCAAGTTGCCCCCTAAGCTGTCTGCCGAATCTTGCGGTGGTCTGTCTCTGCTTCGAATGCAGTCATATAAGTTGCGCCAGCAACGATAAGCAGCCCGTCAGAGCCCTTCGATGATGCGGATGTCCCGTTCGGCACCATCGCCCAGCGCAGCCAGTGCGGCCTGGTAGGCGGGGCTGTCGTGAGTGGCCGTCGCCTGCGCCACACTGTCGAACTCGATCACCACCGTGCGCTGCATCAGGCCTTGCTCGTACACCTTCGCTGGCTCGCCGCGTGCCAAGAAACGCCCTCCGCCAGCAGTAATCGCCGGTCCGGCAAGCTTCGCGTAGACGGCAACTTTGTCCGCGTCATGTACCGCACGATACGTGTTTACCCAATACGTCTTTGACATGATGTTTCCCTTTCTCGGTTGATGTGTGGGCCTGACTATGATGCGCTGCGATCGTCTATTTCAGCAGTATCGGTTTAAGTAATAGCCAAAGGGCTGTGCAAAGGATCATCCAGGCGAAGGCAGTCTTCATCGTCCGTTCCGGAAGGCGATGCGCCAACGAGACGCCCAGGGAAACGGTGAATAAGCCGCCGATGGCCAGGGGCAAGCCGATTGACCAATCCACTTGTCGAGCGCCGCCGTAAGTCGCCAGGGCAACAATCGAACAGGGGGTAACCAGCGCCAGGGAGAGGCTTTGGGCGACTGTCTGCCGTTGGCCGAAACAGCCGGTGAAGATGGGGGTCGCTAGCAGTCCGCCGCCCACGCCAAGCAGCCCCATACAGGCGCCACCGACAATGCCGACCAGCGGCATCAGTTTTAGGTTGAACCGGCTATGTGCGTCGACTGGGCTGGCGGTGCGCCGTTGCGCCAGCATGCGCAGCGCCAGGACGAGGAGGCAGACGCTAAACACCGTGCGCAGGACATTCGGATTCAAGCCCGTTGCCACGTAGGCGACCACCAGCGTCGTCGCTGAAGCGAGCAGCCCGATTTGAATGGCGGCTCGCCAGGGAATCGGGTGGCGGCGGGTGTAGCGCCACCAGCCGACGAGCAGTATCGGCACCATCATGGCCAGTGAGGTTCCCTGGGCCAGGGCCTGCTCCATGCCAAAGGCCAGCGCCAGGAAGGGAATGGCGATGATGCCGCCACCGATGCCGAACAGTCCGCCAAAGAAACCCAATGCAGCGCCCAGCGCGAGGATGGAGAGAAGATCGACAATTGCTGGGAGGTGCATTGAATGGATTTTCCGGATCGGTTGAAGTTGGCGAAATATGCTGGAAAAGTACCCAGCAGGGGCGACTAACGGCTATGAGGCGAGGGCTGCCAGCGTCTCGGCAATGGCTTTGCCGGATTCGCTGGTCGTTGCCGTACCGCCCATGTCAGGCGTGCGTGGACCGGCGACCAATACTGTCTCGATGGCCTGCATGATGGCGTCGTGGGCCGCCTTGTACTTGGTGTCGCCTTGTCCGAGAAAGTCGAGCATCATCGCCCCGGACCAGACCATGGCGATCGGATTGGCGATCCCTTTTCCTGCAATGTCGGGGGCCGAGCCATGCACCGGTTCGAAGAGGGAAGGGAATGTCCGCTCCGGATTGAGGTTGGCCGACGGCGCAATGCCGATGGTGCCCGTACAGGCCGGCCCGAGGTCGGAAAGGATGTCGCCAAACAGGTTGGAGGCAACCACCACGTCGAAACGCTCCGGGCTGAGGACGAAGCGGGCGGTCAAAATGTCGATGTGGTACTTGTCCCAGCGCACCGCCGGGTAGTCTTTGCCCATGCTTTCGACGCGCTCGTCCCAATAAGGCATGCTGATCGCAATGCCGTTCGACTTGGTGGCCGAGGTCAGATGTTTTTTCGGGCGTGCCTGCGCCAGCTCGAACGCATATTTCAGGATTCGATCGACACCCTTGCGGGTAAAGATTGATTCCTGGATCACGACTTCGCGCTCGGTTCCTTCGAAGAGACGACCGCCCACCGAAGAGTATTCGCCTTCGGTGTTTTCCCGGACGACATAGAAATCGATATCGCCGACTTGGCGATTCGCCAGCGGGCAGGGCACGCCCGGCATCAGGCGGACCGGCCGGAGATTGACGTATTGGTCGAAATCGCGCCGGAACTTGATCAGTGATCCCCACAGCGAGATGTGGTCGGGAACCGTTGCCGGCCAGCCGACGGCACCGAAATAGATGGCGTCGAAACCCTTCAGTTGCTCGAACCAGTCGTCCGGCATCATCTTGCCGTGCTGCAGGTAATAGTCGCAGTTCGCCCACTCGAAGGTCGTGAATTCGAGATCGATCGTGAATTTTTGCGCGGCAACTTCCAGGGCACGCAAACCTTCGGGCATCACTTCCTGGCCAATGCCATCACCGGCGATCACCGCGATTTTGTGCTTCATGTCGATTTCCTCTGTAATGAACGGATGTCAGGTTTGATTAGCTTAGAGGTCACGAAAATATTTACAATCCGTTCAAATGTGAATCCCGTGGATACGAATCGTGAACATCAAGCCTCAGCTCGACGATCTCCGCCTGCTCTGCGTCGTGGCACGCAACCGCAGCTTTGCCGAAACCTCCCGTGAACTGGGGGTTTCCAAGGCGGTGGTCAGCAAGCGGATCGCCTTGCTCGAAGCAGCTGTTCAGGAAAGACTGTTTCACCGGACGACGCGCAACGTTTCGCTGACCGCGCAAGGTGAGATCGTCCATCAATGGGCACAACGCATTCTCGAAGATGTCGATCTGATGGGCGAAGCGATCTCCCGGGAAAAGGCGGCGCCGAGCGGATTGCTGCGCATTTGCAGCAGCACCGGCTTCGGCCGCAGCCGCCTGGCCCCGGCGCTCTCGGCAATGGCCCGGCAGTTTCCGCAACTCGAAATCCAGGTCGAATTGTTCGACCGTCTGGTTGATCTGGTCGATGAAGGCTTTCAGCTCGATATCCGGCTCGGCCACGTGCGCGAGGGCAATGTCATCAAGCGGCGGATCGCCCGCAATCGGCGGGTGTTGTGCGCTTCGCCAGCCTACCTCGCGCGCTTCGGCATGCCGCAATCGCTGGAAGAGCTGAAGGCCCATCGCTGCATTCCGATCCGCGAACGCGACCAGGATTTCGGGCGCTGGGAACTGGACGGGCCGGACGGCCTCGTCGCTATCAAGGTCAGCGGGCCGCTCTCCGCCAACAACGGCGAAATCGTCCGGCAGTGGGCGATCGACGGTCACGGCATCATCCTGCGGTCGACCTGGGATATCAGCCGAGAAATCGAGGCTGGCGTGCTGATGCCGGTATTGCCCCAGTATTTCCAGCAGGCGGATGTCTGGGCGGTCTATCCTTCCCGGCTGTCGGTCTCGGCCAAGGTCAAGGTCTGTGTCGAGTTCCTCGAACAATGGTTCGAGCAGACCGGGATGAACGACAACGCATAGCGTTACCAGTTCGAACTGTCCCGGTTCGGACTATCGGCGTGCCGGCTCAGATAGTCCCGCAGATGTTCGACAAAATAGGCGACCTTGGCCGACAGGTTCAAGCGCTCCAGATAGACGGCATAGATGTCGGCCGGGGGCGTTTCATAGTCCGCCAGCACCTGAACCAGCCGGCCACTGCGCAGATATTTGGCGACGTCCCACTCGGCGCGCATCAGGATGCCATGCCCCTCCAGCGCCCAGTTGATCGCCACTTCGCCATCATTGGTGCTCAACTTGCCATGCACCTTGATGGTTTCCGTTTGCTTACCCCGACTCAGCCGCCAATTGCCATAGGCGGACTCGTTTTGCCGCAGCACGATGCATTGGTGCTGCGTCAGTTCATGCGGGAAGTTGGGCTGGCCGGCGGCGCGCAGGTAGGCCGGTGAGGCGCAGAGCAGGCGCCGGTTGGCGGCGATTTTTTTGGCAATCAGGCGCGAGTCGGGCAGATCGCCGAAGCGGATCGAGACGTCGATCGCTTCGTCCGGCAAATTCACCGGGCGGTCGGTCAGGTGCAGCTGGACTTCGACGTCCGGGTAGGTTTTGGTGAAGGCCGAAATGGCCGGGCCAATGTAGGAACGACCGAAACCCAGCGGCGCATTGACCCGCAACAGCCCTTTGGGCGCCGCCCGGCTGCTTGACACCAGGCGTTCCATTTCATCGATGTCACTGAGGATGCGCTGCGCATTCCCGAAATAAACCTCGCCTTCGTTGGTCAGGCTGATCCGGCGCGTCGTCCGGTTGAGCAGGCGCACGCCCAGGCGTTCCTCCAGTTGCGACAGGCGGCGGGATACCGCCGGCGGGGTCAGGTTCAGTTCCCGTGCCGTCGCGGCCAGGCTTCCCTGTTTGACCAGCAGGCAGAAAAAGGCGAGTTCCGAATCGGTGTTCATTATTAAGTTTTTTGCAATTATTAATTAACTTTACATCGATTCATATTTTTTCCAAAGGTTTTAATCTCCGCTCCACGCTACACCCCGATAGAGAACAGCGTGCTTCGAGGCAGAGCTTTCGACGACGCGAAAAAGCCGCAAAAGACGGTGGAAATCGCCATGGACCGAGCAGCTTGGTTCGTAGCGGTAGAGGCATCGGTGCTACCGGCATCGATTGGAAATCGACAAAAAAGGAGACATCCAATGGAATTGGATATTGAAAAACGGACCATGCGCCGG
>Ga0316604_10002581_pt1 | contig 13692 bp, 17 predicted proteins | sample OWC_soil_day20_C_FD_207650 | JGI IMG/M metagenome (GOLD analysis project Ga0316604, IMG submission 207650) | Wetland soil microbial communities from Old Woman Creek delta, Ohio, United States - OWC_soil_day20_CT | ecosystem: Environmental > Terrestrial > Soil > Wetlands | place: USA: Ohio... | reverse complement strand
CAAGCAGTAGATATTAAGATTATTGAGTTTTTACTAGTGGGCGGTCGCATGGGTACTTTCTAATTGAAAAGAGCATAAAGCGTTGCTTTTTTTGATCGGTAATTATATGGATTACTGATAATAATAAAATGTAGCCTTATGTTTAATATCATTTTTAGCGAAAATCTCCATTACTACAATAAAAAATGGCTATTAGATATGTATTTTGTCGAAAAAATAAAGCATAGACCTAAATTATGACATTAAATGACATTCGTATTGTTATATACTTATTCATAAACTTGTCGAAAGATAAGGGCATAAAGGCATGAACCTATAGCAAGGGCTATATATAAAATCGAATTTGGGTGGAGGATCAATATGAACTTTTTGGGTAATATGAAAGTACGCATGAAATTAGGCATTTTAATTTTTGTTGCATTTATATCGTTGGGAGCTGTAGGCTTTACCGGCTATTATTATTTGCAACAAGCAAGTAAAGATATGGTTACCATGTATGAAAATCGGTTGGTTCCTGTTCGGCTGGCGGTTGAAATTGCTGCATTTATAAGAACTGCAAATGGAAATTTATTAGAGTTAATGCTGACAACTGACGATGCGAAAAATCGCGAACTTAAAAAATCTATTGACGATAGAGTAGAAACGGTCGGAAAAAATGTAGAAAGCTTAGAAAAAATGCATTTTGATCAGAAGTCGGATGAATTGCTGACTAAAGTAAAAGATGCCCAGCAGAAATATCGTGCAGCTAAAGGACCAGTTTTAGAGCTGGCAATACAAAATAAAAATGCGGAAGCTTATGCGTTATATGCAACGAGCTTGGAACCATTAGCTAACGCATATATTAGCAGTATGAGAGATTATACTATGTATGTCCAAAAATTAGCTGAGCAAATGAATGTTGACACCCAGGCCGCCGAAGCTAGGGCCGCACAGATTATGGTCGGAATTATTATAATTGCGTTTGTTGTACTGGGCTTAAGCGGTTGGCTCATTAACAAAATGATAGAAAACCCGTTACAACTTATGGTGACATTCTGCGGCGAATTGGCTGCTGGAGATTTCCGCGACAAACCGCGTAAGGTAAAAAGGAAAGATGAGATTGGCCAGGTAGCCGAGGCTTTGGCCAGCATGCGTAGCAGTCTCCGTACAGTTTTGAAACATGTCAACGAATCGTCCGAGCAGGTGGCCGCTTCTTCTGAGGAATTAACCGCTAGTTCAGAACAGGCATCTCAGGCAGCTAATCAGGTGGCCACAGCTATTACTGATGTAGCAACAGGGTCAATAAATCAACTAAAAGCAGTGGATGCGACAACTAATACTGTTGAACAATTATCTGCCGGAATACAAGAGATTGCTTCTAATGCTAGTAATGTAGCCGCCACGGCGCAACAGACATCTTCGGCTGCTCTGGAAGGCAGTAAGGCAGCACAGAAGGCAACGAAGCAGATGATACAGATCGAAAAATCGGTTGACGATTCGGCACAATTGGTAAGCAAATTGGGTGGACGTTCTCAGGAAATAGGCACAATAGTTGATACAATTTCTGGCATAGCAGGACAGACGAATCTTCTAGCACTTAACGCAGCTATTGAAGCAGCTCGGGCGGGCGAACAGGGACGCGGTTTTGCAGTGGTAGCTGAAGAAGTACGAAAGCTGGCTGAACAATCACAAGACGCGGCTAAACAAATAGCTGATCTCATCGGTGAAATCAGAGAGGATACCGACAAGGCTGTATATGCTATGAATGAAGGTACACGTGAGGTTAAGACAGGCACAGAAGTGGTTAATGAGGCAGGCAGGACGTTTGATGAAATTGTAAGCCTGATTGGGCGCGTATCAGATCAGGTTAATGATATTTCAGCGGCAATTGAGCAGATGGCTGCCAGCAGTCAGAACATAGTAGCGTCGGTCCAAGATATTGATAAAATTAGTAAAGAGGCATCAGCGCATACGCAGACAGTTTCTGCCGCAACCGAAGAACAATTAGCTTCTATGGAAGAAATTGCATCATCTAGCCAGGCATTGGCTAAGATGGCGGAAGAATTACAGGGTGTTGTTCGGCAATTCAAAGTTTAAAGTTGAGCTACAGTCTGCTTGGCAGTAGCTTTTTGGTATAAAAATAGTTGTCTATAATAAAAGCAAAATCCGCCTCATTCCATAATCATCGGAATAATGGCGGATTTTTTGCTTTTCTTTATGACGCCTATAGTCTTTTTCGGCAGGCAGATAGAAAGCCGGTTATATATCTGAACTGGCCTTACTGATTTAGCATACTTCAATTAATAAATCATCCGCGGGGTGTTTAGGTAGAGGAATAGTACCGCTGACACCGTCATCTTTGTATATTTCATGAAGCGGTATTTCGTGAAGGTCGCAATATTTTGTTCCAAATTGGATTTGTGTTTCGATAGTGCCCCGGTCTGCCTGGTCATCTGTTGATACCCGGGCAAGCAATACTGCCGGCATGAGAACACCTCCTAAGAATAGGATAATGCAAACATTTGTTCTGGTCAAGATCAAGTGATAAAAAAATAATGTTTTTTTTACTACTTTTCGCTATTAGGAAGTTAGTTGGCAATACGATTAAGATTTTATAGTTACTATAGTATACTGTAGCGGCTGTTATTTGGACGGTTACTGGGAATTTTGGTATCTTTATATCTATGAGAAAGGATATTGGGAAAAATTGTTGAATTAACCACAAAAAGCAATTTATAGAAGAATTAAAACTCTCTAATACAAGGATACTGACAGAAGGTGATAGATGGATTCGAGTTAACTGTTTTCCAAAAAACAATTGGACGGATGCATGCCGAAAGGGATAAATTGGTTTACAAATAAATAACTAATTATTTTTAGAGAACTAAGATTAGTTAGTAGAGTAGAATCGTTGTTGACATACCTAGCTTAAAATATAAATATTAAGAATGGGAGTTATTAGTATGAAAATAGTTGACATTTCTATAAAAAATTTCCGTGGTATCAAATTCTTGGAAAAGTTACGTATTGGAACACTTTCTGGTGTTGTAGGGAAGAATGATGCAGGTAAATCTATAATAATGCATGCTTTAGACTATTTTTTCGACGATAAAAAAATTGAGATAAAAGATATTTATAAAGCAGCAGCTATTGATGATTCAATATACATCGAAATAAGATTTGAAGGTGAAAAGGTTAGGTTATTACCACCTATTCTCAAGGATGAAGATGGTTATTTGAGAATAAAAAAAGAATGTAATGACAGAGAGAAAGCGAAGCTGGAATCCTACTTAGTGTGTAATGATTTTGAGGAAGATACCTTTAATAATCTATATCAAAAAACGACTTCGCAAATAAATAGTATTGCAAGAACACATGGAATTACTGAACCGTTAGAAAACATACATGACTTAATTGAACAACTAATTCGTATAGGTATCGATACTAATATTTCTCGATCGATGGTTTCCCATCTTGTGAAGAGTTCAAATCTTAAAAGTATTTTAGAGGATGTTATCCCTAAATATTCTATGTTTGCAGCTGATACTAGTCTTGATACTAATACTGCTTTTTTTCAAAATCAGTTCAGAAAATTAGTTACTGATGCAATAGAATCTAATTCAGTAGCCTGCGCAACTCTTAAAAATTCAATTGATAATAGCCTTAATGCTGAAGTAGATTTAATTGCTAGGCATATGTCCAGACATTATCCTGAATTACGGGGATTACAACCACAGACTTATTATGATTGGAATAAAGTAATAAGCTTTGATATTGAAATGGAAGATAACTCACCTTTCAAAGTTCCAATAAAATGCAAAGGAACTGGCTTACAACGTTTATTAATGGTTTCATACTTTCAATATCTTGCTGATAAACAAGTAGATGCTGGTGAGAGTTATATTTTTGCGGTTGAAGAGCCAGAAACTTACCTTCACCCAGGTGCACAGCGAGAATTACTAACATCCTTAATAGCTATTTCTGAAACATCCCAAATTATACTTACTACTCACTCACCTGTTTTTGCATCAGTAATTAATAAAGAGAACCTCATATTGGCAACAAAAAATGGACAAGAATCTACTTATCGCCAGGGTGATAATGTAGCTATGGAGGATTTAGCTGCGGAATTGGGAGTTAGAGCAGATGATGCATTATTGATGTCAAAATTACTTATATTTGTTGAAGGCTCAAACGATGTAAAATTTTGGAAAATAGTAAAAAAGAAGTTTACAGGATTAGAATTTGATGATGCGGATGTGATTTTAGTGCCTGGAGGTGGTAATGAATTACATAATATCGCAGAGATGAATCTAATGCATCGACTAAACCGAAATTTTTTAGTAATTATTGATAAAGATGCAGGGGCTTGTGATTATCAAGAAAAGTGTAGGAAAGCGGAAAGGTTAAAGCATCTAGTTGAATCTAAGGGGGGGCATTTAATTGTTCTACGCAAAAGAGAAATTGAAAACTACTATCATCCTCAAACGGTGAAGCAAATTCTAGCTGATGGGGGACTTGAGATACTTGATGATCTAGAATTTTTCCCTTATGAAGATGTGTCAATGAAATTAAAGACTTGCCTGAATGGGCATAGAAATAACTTTAAATTAAAGAATAATATGGATGTCTTTGAGAGGATGGAGCTAGAATGTTGGCAAGAAGTATCTAAATATCAGGCGGATACTGGAGAAGAATGCTGTGAACTTTCTTCCATATTACAGAAAATTACAGAGTTAATTAGATGATATAACGTTATTTATTGGGGATGACAAAAAATCTTTAGGTTCTTAATCAAGGGTACAGCAGGGCGATAAGGTATAAGGATTGGAGAGTTTATGATAAGAAATGTTGCAGATTTGTTGGAAGTTCTAAAAAAGAAAGAGCTAGAGGGTTTAAAAAAATTTGATATGTTAAAACACGGACCTATGATTGGGAATATGTACGAGGGGCTTACCAAAAGCTTGCTTGAAAAGAGTATTTTCATAGGTCTGGATTTAAAAGTTGTATCAGGCAAAATCTTTAACAGTACTACCAATGCATTAAGTAAGCAAATTGATTGTATGTTAGTGGTAGGGGAAGGTGAGAACATCCCGTATACTCAGGACTATTTATATGATTCTAAGCAAATAATTGCAGTTATAGAAGTGAAAAAAAATCTCTATTCAGACCAGATGGCTGATGCCTACGAGAATCTATATAGTGTAAAGAATGTAATGGAGTTGAAAGATATAAGACTGAGTCTCATTCAAGACTCTTATAGGGGGATTGTTAGAGAAGAACTTCCAGAACGAAAAGAATTAGAGGACTTACCATATGAAATACAAATGATTTATCATTCTTTAGTTGTTGATGCTTTTCTACCAGTAAGGATTGTTCTAGGGTATAATGGGTTTGTTTCGGAATATAACTTAAGAAAGTCATTTGTTCAATATTTATCCCAGAACAATGATATGAAAATTGATAGCTCGATTAAAGGCGTAGGGCCAACGAGTTTGCCTAACCTTATCATTTGCAAAGATTATTCATTAGTAAAATTAAATGGAATGCCTTGGGGGCAACCGCTAAATAACAATGATACGTGGACAATGTTAGCATCTACTTCTGTGTCGCCGGTATTACTAATCATAGAGTTAATTTGGACAAGACTATCATATTTCTATGACTTACCTAGCTCTATATTTGGAGATGACTTACAAATAGAGAGGATGAGTCCATTACTAGCTTGTAAGGCTGTTAACTGTGAGAAGTTTAAAGGGTGGGCATATAATTACTATGATTTTTCATCCGAAGATTTAAAGATTTCCCCTAGTTTCGAAGAATGGGAGCCTGTGTTTTTAAATGAAGTTCAATATATAATCCTGAATGAACTATGTATAAATGAGGAAATTGATGTTACTGAAGCTGGTTTTAAGGAATATGTGGAATCTCGCGATGATGAATTGACAGCGTTTTTAGACCGCTTAAAGGAAACAGGTTTAGTTTATGTTAAGAATGATAAGTTGAAGTTACTTACTGACGACTGTAAATTGGTAACATTACCAGATGGTCGGTTCATCGCCGGTGAAGACAAGAGTGGACGCTTAACTCGTTGGATTATAAAGTATACTGAAAAAAGGAGAGAAACCGTAAAGCGGCGGACAAATCCAATGTAGTCGTTATAATAAATAATGAAGCAGATAGCTCATACGCTGTCTGCTTCATTAACTACTTAGGTTTTTTTGATTTTTTTTGTGGGCGCTTTTACTTCAGGTCTACCAGAGTTAAATTTAACCAATTTTTCCCAGTTGATGATTCCATTTTCAAAACAAAAATCATCGATAAACTCTTTAGTAAAGCGGTTAAGGGCGGAATCAAAAGCCATGCGATATTCTGGAAGATGTTCGGATGGTTTATTTTTCATTAGCTGTATGATTTTTAAATAGAAATCTTCATCGCCAGTTATTTCAGCCCAGAAAGCCTGTCCAGCGAGTTCACGATAGAAAGCGGTGGATTGTATGCGTTGCTGTTTGTTTCCATAACTAAAACCTATAATCGGGTCAAATTGCTTTTGAAGTTTTTGTAGTCGCCTTTGTAGGTGCTGGAATTCCAAAATCTGTTTAGCTTTGCTTTGCGAGTTAAAGACGCTAGTTCCGCTCTTGACGGCGATCGCAGTATATTTCGAGTCTGTCTCAATAGCAACATCCACTCCCGGGGAAGGAGATACTACACCACCAGAAGCAAACTTAGCTAGCGGCTCAAAAAATGCATCACCAAAAATACCTTCGTCACTACTAGACATGTAAGCAATCAGGATTTCCTCAACAATCTGGGACGCCTTCTGGATACCGACTGCACGGTACAAATACGGGTTTTTGCGTTTGAGCGTGTCTTTAAGTTTAAGACCGGATATTTTCTCAATACGACGCTTATAAAAATCGCTGAGCAGTTCAGATATTTTTGCTTCAAGATTCTCAGGGGCTATCATTTACATTTCACCTTCTATCAATTCAGTCAATCTAGCTTGTGTTTCTGCATGGATAGATGTTCCGCGCACACGTTTTGTGTGTACTTTCGCATTTCCTTCTGCAACGGAGCGGAGAACTTGTCCAACAGCCTTTCCTAGCCCTATAGGAACTGCATTACCTATTTGTCGATAGCAATCAGACATATTACCCTCGATTTTCCATTTATCGAGTGGGAACTGTTGAATTCGTGCATACTCAAGAACAGATAATGGACGATCTTTAACTGGGTGGCATAACATCGTGGCTTTCTGGACGGGACTTGTAACAATGGTGGGGGATGGTTGGTTGTAATCAAGTCTTCTATAAAATCCAGACTTTCCGCCACCGCTCTGATATGCTCCGCCCATTGCTGCAGGAATTAAATCAAGCGGGAGAGAACGCCAGTTTCCACCTTCCGGAACCATATGCAAGTATTTTTTTCTGTCTGTTGAAAAGGATGAACATGGCCCTGGTTCATTTTCCAAATCTTGAATTGCATCCCCGAGAGTTCTCCAGCGATATTCCGGATTTTGGTGCTGCTGGAAATGGGTTGGGGCGGGAAGAAAGATATTTTCATTATCCCTTGAGCCAATAATAATCAACCGTTCACGGAATTGTGGAACGCCATAATAAACTGCGTCTAGAACTCCAAAAATGATTTTGTAGCCTAACTTATCGAATTCCTTTCGAATTACTTCGAACGCTGAACCAGGCTTTTCTTCATCAAGAAGCGGGCCTTTATTTCTATTAGCATGAGAACGATGTAAAACGGGGGCGGAGAGAAGACCTTTAACATTCTCCATCACGAAGAATCTCGGCTGCATTTTTTGAATAACGTGGCAGAACTGCATGAACAAACTGCCACGGGGATCATGAATAGACAGTCGTTTTCCAGCTGTACTGAATGCTTGGCATGGTGGCCCACCGACTACGGCGAATGCTTCACCTGGGGAAAGGCCTGTTTTTTTGATTAGAAATGAACACTCCGGATCTTCTTCCAGAAGTTGTTTAATATCTCCTGAAATATGGCTGCGATTATTTGCAATCATTGTTTTGATGCACCACGAATCTATATCTTGCGAAACGAGGATGTCGAGCCCCGCATCTTCAAGACCGAGGTCAAGGCCCATCGCTCCGCTAAAAAGCGAAATCGTTGGGTAGATCACTGCTAAAACTCCTCTCTCAAACGGCAAAATTGTACAATCCATTAATATTCGATTTGGGGTATCCAAAAACCTTTTAATAAAATAAACCACCTGACGATTACTAAAGGTAGTACTGTTGTTGTTTGAGATGTAATGCTGTAGCTATAATAATTAGAAGTTGTCATTACTTCCCCGGCATCCAAACCCATCAAATTGCACACTGGCCGCCAAGTTTATCGCTGTTAAATCTACAGTATCATCAACGACGCCAGCTTTAATAAGTAATCCGGATATTCTTGTATCAGAAGTAACAGTATACAAGGTAAAGCGGATGGAAAGAATCATAAAAGAATGAGGATTGTAATTAATAATTGGTGTAGAGAAGGCATTGATTGAATGTTTTACTCAATAGCTTCCCGCTTAACAGGAACAGCTGTGACTTTTCCTTCTGCAGAAATTGTAACATGTGATAAGTTGGTATTAGGTATATGTCCAACTAGTTCATCAAACATTTTTTTAGCCGCTTCCTCGTTAAAATATGAACCATTTTCAAACAAAACATATTCCTGACCAAATGTATTTAAGCCGATAATCTTGTAAGTATCTAGGCTAGAGCCAGTATTTTTCGTTTTCTTAAGTTGTAGTTGTATAAACTCAGAAAAAATACCGGTGTCTTGAGAATAAATTTTTATCATGGTTATTCCCTCCAAATAATTTTTACAACTCAATATCCACCATACTACCAGGCGCTTCCTGAATTTTGCCGACAAGGGCACGCCACTCATCGGACTTGAGAAAAGCTTGCCCAGGGTCCACAACATAAGCGGAAACACGGAAATTCACGGTATTGCCAAAACTTGCAACAGCAAGAATACCACCGTATGCTGCTAAAGAGATGCGGCCAAAGTCAATGCTGGGGAGGGCTTGGTCCAGAAAAAAATTCTTATTGATTGTTACTTTCATGGTGGTATCTCATCCAATTTTATATTATTGATTCATAAATGTTTAACGGTAATTAATAATCTGCATTTCTTGCAAGTCGAAATCCAATATCATTTCCAGCACCGCTTGATCCCATACGCATAGCGACATGCATTCTGGAGTGATTATTACGCCAAGCTCCTCCTTTGGTGATAAACACATCATTTCTCAAAATATCGATATTGTTGTCACCATTGTCCCGTTCATTTCTGTCGAATCTATCTTTACCGACCCATTTATTCCAGCACCATTCCCACACATTTCCATTCATGTCATAGAGGCCTAACTCATTTGCTTCTTTTTTACACACATCATATGTCTGTGCAACGCTACACCAGGCAACTTTCATAATATCATTGCTACCACTATATTGAAACCCGTGAGTTTGAATTCCTCCCCTAGCTGCATATTCCCATTCAGCTTCTGTTGGTAATCTGTATCCGTTTGCTGAAATATCCCATTGTACGATGCTATTTTGGATATCATAAGAGGGTATTAACCCATGCTGCTGACTAAGCCAATTACAATAAGATAAGCACTCTAACCATTCTACTAATATAACTGGGCGTTTATCACGGCCCCAATAGCAATCAAATGCTTGCATATGCTCGGTAGCAATACAAAATGCATCATATTCAGCGAATGTGACGGCGTTTTTCCCTATGTAAAAACTCGGAAGATCAACATTATGAGGTATCGTTATGTAATCTTCTCCTATAATAAATGATCCACCTTCAACTGGAACCAGATTCGAATAGTGAATGTCACTTTGGAAATTCGGTACTCTATGTGTTTCTGACATGTTATCGCCCCCAAAACTTTTTTATTACAAACCCAAAATTATATTGCTGGTAGGCAAGGTACTACTTTATTTCGTGCGGCTTTGCATATGAAATTGTGTGCATGCAATATTAAAAAAGCTTACGGCCTACAAACCTTGCAAGGCACATACCCCGCGTCAATAGCTTCGTCTCGACTCTCAAAATAAACTTTATTACCTTCATTCATCATTCCGATGTACCTGCAACTGGCATAGTGAAGTTTGTATGTATGGGCATTGCCAATATACGTCGAGCCAAAAGGAACAGGTGTAGGTACCGGTGCAAATGCATCAGCGGCACAGCCATCAAGGGTGGCTATTGATACAGGCGCGATTTGTGGAGCGGGGGTACTGGCACCAACGGCAGCCGTCAAGCCGAGAACTAAAACTAAGGTAAGAATGATGGCGGTTATACGTTTGGTCATGGGTAATCCTCCTTGTTATTAAATTCAAACTATGATTTAAAACATTTTGATTTCTTAACATATTCTATTCTCTTACGTTTAGCGATCTCTGTAGGCGATTCTACAGCTTCCAAAGAAAGGACAGGTTGTTGCCGTTTCTTGTGATGTATAACGGGTTTCAGACGATATAATCTTTTGAGAAGATTAAACATTTTCAACCTCCTTGAATTAATGTATTGCCGATTTAGTGAAAGTTCTTCGCCAATCTGTATCTCAATGATATTGCCTTCCGGATCGCGTCTACGTGAAACGCCAAATGAGCTAACCCTTGATGTAACGACAAAAAATCTTGCGATTTCTTCATGTACACGCCCTGATATTGTTCTTTAAAAGAGGGGGCAGGACATTTAGCTCTTTGTTTTGTTATTGTAAATAATTTCTAATTTTTGGCAGGTGATTTTTGGATTTTGTCAAATGATTCATTAATACTAATATGTATAGGAGGAATTAGCATGCATTTGGAAATCAATAGTTTGGAAAAGTTAGACCCGGATCGTATTGCTGGCGTCAAATCTTGCACAACTCTTAGCCTTTCAGAGAGTTCAACAGATAAAATTCCAGACTGGATATGTCACTTACCACTTTTAAAAAGTTTAACGGTAACAGGAACTTCAATTTATCAATTTCCCGATGATTTTACAAATTTATCCGACACGTTAGTTGAGCTAGTATTCACACACAACTTACTACAATCAATACCCCCGATAATATCGAATTTTTCTAGACTAGTAACTTGCGATTTTAGTAATAATGATATAGTTGAAATTCCAGATCAAATCGGAGGGTGCACAGCCTTACAGACATTAAGTATAAATGATAATAAAGACTTAAATAAAATAAGTGCAAAGATTGGAAATTTAGTAAATTTGAAAAATTTTTTGGCAAATAGATGTTCATTATCACAATTACCAATCGATATGAAAAATAACATTTCATTAACTTATCTGGGTTTGACATCAAATAAATTTGCAACACTCCCCCCTTGTATTATGTATATGTCTAGTTTAGAAGATCTTTACTTGTCAAATAATCTGCTTCCCGATGTAGAAATACAGCTAATCAAACAAGTTTTTGGGTCAACAATTCGTCATGATCTACCATAAAATGAAAAATTCAGGACTTTTTTAGTTAAAGTTTAGATATAATTTTAATAATTAACATAAAAACACAGCCTATCCTCAATATAGTGCTGTGTTTTTTGCTATGTATAAACTTATAGAAATGATTTTAAGTAAGAGGGGTGAGTGTTTAAATATGTAATTGTCTGAGCCTGTCAAGATTATAGATGCATTTTGACGTACAAGAATTTTTTAGCGGATTACTAAATCTCTTTCGTACAATGTGCACAAAACTTCCAGTCAGTTTCAATTTTCATTCCGCAATGTGAACATAAGCGAACACTTTGGTTAGTTAGTGTAGATCCGCATTGAGTGCAGTAAGTCCAAGCAGTTTCACATTTGGAATTGCAATTTTTGCAAAGGCCAATACCAAGTGTCGGTGTATCGTTGGTAGGTGACAGAGTACTTTGTTGTGCAGCTCCAGCTATCAATACAGCTATGCCAATAACTCCTAAAATGAGCGCCGTTATTGAATGACTTCTAATAAGAATAAAAGCTGATGAAACTAGCAAAATAGAGCCAAAAACCATCAGCTTACCTATGGAGTTAGTTGAATATGTAGGGTGTTTCGGATAATTTCTTCTCGCAGATGAGTTGGTACTTTGGTTGGTAGAGGTATACGACAACTTAGTACATGGTATTCCAATAGTGTCCTTAGTTCCTTGCGTACCAATATTCATCGTAGCCTGCAGCCACTGACTGACAAACTTGAGCTTTTTCGTCCAACCTTTAGATGAAATCCATTGAAAATACTAAAATTTTTATTGAATCGAAATCCCATAGACGATAGTCCTCCTTTCAAAAAAACATATGTTCGACAAAATATTACAAATAAAACACGGCTTGTCTAATTGCCGCGTACATTGCTGTGATTATTGCTTCGTTTCCAACCTTCTTTTAAAAACAGAAAGATATATTCCTTTTCAACATCAACTGACTGAGATAATAATTCTACTGCAAATTCATCCGCTTCATCTTCGTATATAGTGCGAGAAAAAAATGTCCGACCGGCCATGCAATAACTTGTATAGTGAGGGTGCAACAATATATGAGCAATCTCATGAGACAAAACTGCTTTGCGTTGCCAGCCGGATAGTTTTTCATTAATGCATATATATTTTCTACGTAAGATTCTACGCCAAAATCCATTAGCTCCGATAGGAGTCTCACCATATATCACTGTGATTTTTAAGTCTTTGGCAATTTCGTCCGGATTACATGTAGCAAGCCGTTTGGCTAAATTACGAACACGCAAAGGAATATTCAACATAATATCTACCTACTTGCGTTTGTTTTGGGCTTTTGCATCCCAGTACATTACTTCAACTAGTTTTTTAAGTCGTTCTTTATCTGCTTGCGTGGCTATTTGGCCGTTAAGCGTATAATCTTCTTGCTCAAGGATTTTTAATAAGTCCTTGGGCTTTTTAGGTTCAGGCAAACTATCGCTAAAATGCCCAGCGATTCTCATTAATTCGTTATAATCAGTATTGAGGGCACTTGCAAATTTCTTTATAGTTTTAGGACCTGGAGCCGGTCTTTTTCCATTAATGATACGAGAAATATGAGCCGCGCTGACTCCGGACAAATTTGCTAGTTCGTTTACACCAACTTCTTTGATATCCATTAAATTTTTTAAAAAATCGCCGAAAGCTAACAGTTTACCCTCACCACCATTCATTTGTATTTTACTATTTTATATTACCATTTGGCAACATAAAATAGTGTGGATTACCTATTGACAAAAGGTAATAAAATAGATTATATTATTACCAAAAGGTAATTGCCATAAGGGAACGAAGGAAAGGTGAATATTATGTCCAATATTTCAGTTGATTTAGACAATGTAAAAGCATTCATGGAGACGAAAAACCTTTCAGAATATAGGCTTGCAAAGCTTATGAATGTTTCTTATAGCTATGTTTATCGCGTGATGCGTGGGCAGCGTCCCCCAGGGAAAAGTTTTGTTAATGGCCTCATTAACGCAGGAATATCGCCCAATGATATTTTTTTAATCAATTCATTACCAAAAGGTAATAAGAATTTTGATCAACCACACTGCCGAGAACCGGGTGAAGGGGGGGAAACTGGCGGATAAAATCGAGTTAACGAGGGGCAGACACGGTTTCAATTTTTACTTCTTCGCAGAATTTTTTTGTAGTATTAATCATACTTTTGTTTACGGCACTTTGAAAACTTGGA
>Ga0316604_10002580_pt1 | contig 13697 bp, 11 predicted proteins | sample OWC_soil_day20_C_FD_207650 | JGI IMG/M metagenome (GOLD analysis project Ga0316604, IMG submission 207650) | Wetland soil microbial communities from Old Woman Creek delta, Ohio, United States - OWC_soil_day20_CT | ecosystem: Environmental > Terrestrial > Soil > Wetlands | place: USA: Ohio... | reverse complement strand
TCGCACGAACAGTGTCGCGAAAACCGCGGCACTGTCTCCAGATATCACCAATCACTTTTCTCACCCTTCGGATCTCTATGGCTGAAAGCAGAAAATACCAGATCGCGGTAAGCGCTATTCCGCAGTTCATTGCCGAACAATCCGACCCGGCCACCGAGCGTTACGTCTTCGCGTATACCATCACCATCGAAAACGTCGGCACAGTACCCGCACAATTGATTTCCCGGCACTGGATCATCACTGATGGCAATTCACGGATTCAGGAAGTGCGTGGCCTGGGTGTCGTGGGCCAGCAGCCCCTCCTCAGCCCGGGAGAGACGTTCGAGTACACCAGCGGATGCCAGCTCGATACGCCGGTCGGCACCATGCGCGGAACCTTTCAGATGACGGCTGACGACGGTACTCAATTTGAAGCGATCATCGCAGAATTCACATTGAGCATTCCGCGCGTACTGCATTAGCTGCGGTAATCGGCGTTTATTTTCACGTACTCATACGAAAGATCACAGCTGTAGACCGTACCGCGCGAGTTTCCGCGACCCAAATCAACACGCACGGTAATTTCCGCCGACTGCATGATACGTGCACCGTCCTCTTCAAGATAAGTCGCTGCCCGCCCACCATGCTCGGCGACCAGCACCTCCTCACCATTGCTCCCCAGCCAGACACGAATCTCATCGACGTTCAATTCAGCGATCTCGGCATAACCTATGGCGGCCAGAATTCGACCCAGGTTGGGGTCTGATGCGAAGAAGGCGGTCTTGACCAAAGGCGAATGGCCAATGGCGTAGCCGACACGTTTGCATTCTTCGCGACTTTGCCCCCCTTCGACAGTAATCGTTATGAACTTGGTCGCGCCTTCGCCATCGCGAATGATGGCTTGAGCAAGCTCGAGTGCGATGCCACACACGGCCTCGCGCAACAGCTCGTATCCGACATCTGACGTATCGGAAAATGAGAGACCGGATTGCCCAGTCGCCATCACAATGAATGAATCGTTGGTCGACGTGTCGCCATCAACGGTAATACAGTTGAAGGATCCTTCAGCGGCTTCTCGTACCAGTTGCCGCAGCAAGGGTTCGGCAATTCCCGCATCGGTCGCCACGAAACCCAGCATGGTCGCCATATTCGGCCTGATCATGCCAGCGCCCTTACTTATGCCAGTAAAGGTAATCGTTTTGCCGTTGATTTCTACCCGTCGCGACGCCGCCTTGGCAACGGTATCGGTGGTCATAATGCCGTGAGCTGCCGCATGCCAGTGGTCAAACCTGAGATCGTCAATACAACGCGGCAAACCGGCAATCAGCCGGTCGACCGGCAAGGGCTCGAGAATCACGCCAGTCGAAAATGGCAGCACCTGATCGGCATCGACACCCAGCAGTCTGCCCACCGCCGCACAGGTTTCCTGAGCAGCCTGCATTCCCTGCTCACCCGTTCCAGCGTTGGCAATTCCCGTATTGATAACCAGCGCCCGAATGTCATTGCCGGAATCGAGATGGCGGCGGCAAAGCTGCACAGGTGCCGCACAAAAGCGATTCCTGGTGAACACACCGGCGACAGCACAACCCGGATCGAGCACCAGTAAAGTCAGGTCACGTCGATCAAGCTTGCGTATTCCCGCCTCGGCGAGACCAAGACGGATACCTGCGACGGGAAACAAGGCTTCGGGTGCAGGCGTTGAAAAATTAACAGGCATCTCATTGACCTCTTAAAACACTGGACTCATAGATACGCCGAGGGCGCAGTGAAGAAAACTTACGCTCTCTGTATCACTGCGCCCTCGGCGTTGAATGCATTTGCTCTTTAGCTCAACTTCCCGTGACACTGCTTGTATTTCTTTCCCGAACCACATGGGCACGGGTCGTTGCGACCGATCTTCACTCCAGCGTGAATCGGCTGCACGCTGGCTTGCTCTTCTTCCGCACTGCTTGTGCCAAGCGCTTCGTCGTAATCGGCGTGATGGTATTGGACATTCTGTACGTCGGCATGCGGTGCGGTTTCTTCCACACTCTCCGCACGCACCTGAACAGTCATCAACAGCTTGTTGACGTCGACACGTACGCTGTCGAGCAACATCTCGAACAGTTGAAAGGCCTCACGCTTGTATTCCTGCTTCGGGTCCTTCTGCGCATAGCCGCGCAGATGGATACCTTGTCGCAAATGATCCAGTGCCGCCAAGTGCTCACGCCAGTGGGAATCCAGGCTTTGCAACATGACATTGCGTTCGAACTGACGGAACCCCTCGGCACCCACCTGATCAACCTTCGTCTGATAGCTCGTATCGGCATGTTCGACGATGCGTTTGAGGATTTCTTCGTCGCCCAGCGTCGGCTCGGTCTTGAACCACTCGACGACGGGCAGTTCCAGACGCAGTTCTACGGACAGTTCTTTCTCAAGCGCCGGCAAGTCCCATTGTTCTTCAACGCTGTCGTCCGGCACGTAACGGCGGAAGACATCGTGCAGAACGCCATGCCGCATTGACGTAATGGTCTCCGAAATATCGTCGGTTTCGAGCAATTCATTGCGTTGCGAATAGATTACCCGGCGCTGGTCGTTGGCCACGTCATCGTATTCGAGCAATTGTTTCCGGATATCGAAGTTGCGCCCTTCGACCTTGCGCTGAGCCGATTCAAGCGAGCGCGAAACCAAGGGGTGTTCGATCGCCTCGCCTTCCGGCATCTTCAGGCGTTCCATGATCGACTTCAGACGTTCGCCAGCGAAGATCCGCAGCAAGGCATCGTCAAGCGCGAGATAAAAACGCGAAGAACCCGGATCGCCTTGACGTCCAGAACGGCCACGCAACTGGTTGTCGATGCGGCGCGATTCGTGCCGTTCGGAGCCGATGATATGTAGCCCACCCGACGCGACCACCTGATTATGTACAAGTTGCCACTCGGCGCGCAAAGCCGCCGTACGAGCCTCCTTGCCTGCAACATCCAACGACTGGTCGTCGCGGATCTCGGTGAGCTGTTTCTCGATACTCCCGCCCAGAACGATGTCGGTCCCGCGACCAGCCATATTGGTCGCGATGGTGATCATTCCCGGCCGACCGGCCTGACTGACAATCTCCGCCTCACGCGCATGCTGCTTGGCATTAAGCACTTGATGCGGCAGTTTTTCGGCATTCAGCAATTCCGAGAGCAGCTCGGAATTCTCGATCGAAGTCGTACCGACCAACACCGGTTGTCCGCGTTTCTGACAGGCGCGAATATCGGCGATGATGGCTTCGTGTTTTTCCTTGGCCGTACGGAAAATCTGGTCGTTGTGGTCGACTCGAACCATCGGCAGGTTAGTCGGAACCACGACCGTCTCAAGGCCATAGATCTGCTGGAATTCGTAAGCCTCGGTATCGGCCGTACCGGTCATCCCGGCGAGTTTGCCGTACATGCGGAAGTAGTTCTGGAAAGTGATCGAGGCCAGGGTCTGGTTCTCGTTCTGGATGGTCACGCCTTCCTTGGCTTCAACGGCTTGATGAAGACCGTCGGACCAACGGCGGCCAGACATCAGGCGACCGGTGAATTCATCAACGATGACGATCTCGTCGTTCTGAACGACGTACTGCTGGTCTTTCAGGAACAGAGTGTGGGCGCGCAAGGCCGCATAGAGGTGATGGATCAGCAGAATGTTCGAGGCGTCGTAGAGGCTTCCACCAGCCGGCAGCAGCCCGACCCGTGCGAGGATTTCTTCGGCATGTTCGTGGCCGGCTTCGCTCATCAGAACCTGATGACCTTTCTCGTCAACCCAGTAATCGCCCGGGCCGTCCTCTTCCTCGCAACGCGTCAGCATTGGCACGACCTGATCCATGCGCACATAAAGATCAGTATGATCTTCGGCTTGGCCGGAGATGATCAGCGGTGTACGTGCTTCGTCGATCAGGATCGAATCAACCTCATCGACAATGGCGTAGTTCAGCTTGCGCTGGACGCGTTCAGCCGCCGTATAGACCATGTTGTCGCGCAGATAATCGAAACCGAACTCGTTGTTGGTCCCGTAGGTAATATCGGCTGCATACGCCGCCTGCTTGTCGTCATGTGACATCTGCGACATGTTGACGCCGACGGTCAGTCCGAGGAAGCGGTGCAAGCGCCCCATCCATTCGGCGTCGCGACTGGCCAGATAATCGTTTACGGTAACGATATGGACGCCCTTGCCGGACAGTGCATTGAGGTAAGCGGGCAAGGTCGCCACCAGCGTCTTGCCTTCACCGGTGCGCATCTCGGAAATCTTGCCATCGTGCAGCACCATGCCACCGACCATCTGCACATCAAAATGGCGCATACCGAGCGCCCGCTTACCCGCTTCGCGAACAACAGCAAAAGCTTCGGGCAACAGGGCATCGAGCGTTTCACCTTGAGCCACGCGCGCCTTGAATTCAGCCGTCTTGGCACGCAACGCCTCGTCGGAAAGCGCACTGATCCCCGCTTCCAGCGCATTGATCTGACGAACAGCGGCAGTGTACTGTTTGATCAGCCGATCATTACGGCTGCCGAAAATCTTTTTGAGTAGGCCGGAAATCATTCTGGAAAGTGTTGGCGCGTAGAAAAAAGAAGATTCTAACACGCACAAGCATGGGGACGGGTTGCAAGCTCCCTCGCGAGAGCACTACCGAACGATCGAGGCCGATCAGTATTCGCCCAAACGAAACGTACACGGCCTTACCCTGGCCAAAGCTGGGTTTTCAGCTAACGAAGTCCCTTGAGTACCGCCACTTGCGGCGCCCCTTCGTTGTTGCCTGGCCCAGGAGCAGCCCCAGTGAGATCGGAGGCATCGAGTGCCATCTGGGTATTTTTCTGCAGAAAACGCGCCGGGTTCTGGGCAACGCCCCTGAAGCGCACCTCGAAATGCAGATGCGGCCCCGTTGATCGACCGGTATTACCGCTAGCGGCAATAAGTTGTCCGCGTTTGACGATCTGCCCCGGCTTGACGTTGATCTTGGACAAATGCGCATAGCGCGAAGAGAAATCATTGCCGTGATCGATTTCGATCAGATTCCCATATTGCGGATGATACTCGGCCGTTTGGACGATGCCCCCAGCGGAGGCAAAAACCGGCGTCCCCGGATCAGCGACGAAATCGATGCCTTCATGCATGGCGCCAATTCCCGCAATCGGATCGATGCGGCGACCGAAGACCGAACCGATATGGTCCGCAGTAATCGGCATCGCTGTCGGTAGAAGGACGGCTTTGACACGCCGTTCCATCAGTTGCGACTCCAGCGCCGTCAATTCTTCGCTACGTTGCTCGACCACATTGGACAAACGGTCAATTTCGGTTTGCAGTTCGTTGACCGACAGCGGTCGCGACAACCGAATCAACGGCCCGCCCTTACCATCCTTACCATCCTTACCATTCTTGCCGTCCTTGCTGCCGGTTTCGGGCTTCGGCACGTTGACTCCCGACAACTTGGAAATGCGCTCGCTCAGGGAATCCAGACGCATTACCTGGGCCTGCATTGCGCCCAATTTGGCCGCCATCGACGACACGTTGTCGCGCACGTATTCCTCGACCTTGAGGTTCTGCTCTTGTTGCTTGAGCTGCTGAACTTGCCGCACCGGCGCCACGAGTTCGGACGCGAACGGCAAGTCAAATCGGATACCCACCCACGCCAGAAGCAAGGATGTTGCCAAAGACAGGCCGAGAAACCCTACGATAAGCACGATCAACAAACGTGGCGAAACATTCAGTGTCTTGGCTGTTGCCTTGCAGTCAGGGACCAGAATAATATGCACGCTGTCTCTCCTCGAAATTCCCGATGCAAAATTCTCTCGAAAATTTTCTTGAAGCAGCCGATGGCGCCGGCAAAGTTCTGGCGCATGCGAGACTGCTCATAAAACTGGCGCAGATGTACCACGAACTTGCGCCAATGCATTTAAGCCAGGCAAGTAGTCTGGCCAATTACAAATCAGGAATGATCGTTATTCACGCCCTTAGCGGCGCTGTAGCAGCCAAGCTGCGCCAGATGGCGCCCACCTTGGCCGATGGTTTTTCTAAACGGGGGATTGAGTGTAACGGCGTTCAGGTCAAAGTGCAAGCTCGGGAATTCAGCACACAATCAAGGACTTCCACGCCAAAGCCGCTGACTTCGCGTACCAGCCATGAACTGGAAGGCTTGCGCGACTCGCTGCCAGCGTCTTCGTTACGCGACGCCGTAAACAGTCTGCTCACGCATTCGGCACGCGCCGATTGATGGACTAAAAGGCAGGCAACTCCAGCCAGCGAGACACGGCCAGTGGCGCCAGCGCCTGATTTTCAAAACTCACGTATTCCCAGGCATCGGGATTGGCCAGCAGTTCACGGGCCAAGGCGTTGTTCAAGGCGTGTCCCGACTTGTGCGCCGTGAAAGACGCCAGTAGCGGATGTCCGAGCAGGTACAGATCGCCGATCGCGTCGAGCACCTTATGCTTGACGAATTCGTCGCTGTAACGCAACCCGTCGCCGTTAAGCACACGGTATTCGTCGAGCACAACGGCATTGTCCAGACCGCCGCCCTGAGCCAGTCCGTTTTCGCGTAGCCACTCGACTTCCTGCATGAAACCGAAGGTTCGCGCGCGCGCGACTTCGCGCACATACGAATGTTCGGCGAAATCGATCGTTACCGACTGTCCGGTACGATCAATGGCCGGATGATTGAAAACGATGGAAAACGTCAGGCGAAAACCGTCATAAGGTTCGAAGCGTGCCCATTTATCACCGGATTTATCGCTCTCGCGCACTTCGATTGGGCGCTTGATGCGAATGAATTTCTTGGCCACCGGCTGTTCTTCAATACCGGCCGACTGGATCAGAAAAACGAAAGGTGACGCCGATCCATCCAGAATCGGCAACTCGGACGCGTCGAGATCGACATAGGCATTATCGACACCCAAGCCGGCGAAAGCCGACATCAAGTGTTCGATTGTCCCGACCTTGACGCTGGCGAGCTCAAGACAGGAACACATCCGTGTGTCACCCACATTCAATGCTGATGCCGGAAGATCGACGATCGGATCGAGGTCGACACGCCGAAAAACAATTCCCGTATTGGGTGCCGCCGGACGCAGAGCGATGTTGACCTTGACGCCGGAATGCAAACCGACGCCAGAAGCGCGGATCAGCGATTTGAGGGTGCGCTGTTTAAGCATGTATTTGAAAAAATTGGGAATTGGCGAATTCTAACATAGCTCACCAATCCCCATTTGCGGAGAGATGACGTTTTACAGGAATCCGACACGCACCTGCGGGCCACAAATGCCCGCAGAACCAAACACGGGCCGGTATTAATCAGCCTGTTTTCTCAGGAACGCCGGAATATCGTAACGATCGACGCCGCTGTTCGCCAACGCTTCGACCGTGGCACTACGTCCCTTGCGCACCACGGCCGGAATTGCATCGAGCTGGCCGTAATCGATATTCGACGAATTCGCCTGCGCGTAGCCACCATCCGTGCCCGTCGCCTGCATCACCGGAGTATTGATCACCTCGAAGCTCTGCCGCTTGGCCACAGCCTGGCCCAGACCCGTGGCGACTACCGTCACGCGGATTTCTTCGCCCATTGATTCGTCGTAGACCGCACCGAAGATGATGTGAGCGTCCTCGGCCGCGAATTCGCGAACGGTATTCATCACTTCGTTGACTTCCTTCATCTTCAAACCACGCGTCGACGTGATATTGACCAGAACCCCTTTGGCGCCAGACAGATTGATGCCTTCAAGCAAAGGTGAGGCAACCGCTTGTTCAGCGGCAATGCGTGCGCGATCGACACCCGAGGCGTTGGCCGAACCCATCATGGCCATTCCCATCTCGCCCATCACGGTACGCACGTCTTCGAAGTCGACGTTGACCAGGCCCGGGAAGTTGATGATCTCGGCGATACCGCCGACGGCATTACGCAACACGTTGTCGGCAGCTTTGAACGCCTCGTCCATCGACACATCATCACCGAGCACATCCATCAATTTGTCGTTGAGGATGACGATCAGCGAATCGACGTTCTTCTGCAATTCAGCGATGCCGAGTTCGGCCACTTTCAGACGTTTGCCTTCAAAGCCGAAAGGCTTGGTAACCACGGCGACGGTCAGAATGCCGAGTTCGCGCGCCACTTCGGCAACGATCGGAGCGGCACCGGTTCCGGTGCCACCGCCCATGCCGGCGGTGATGAACACCATGTGTGCACCTTTGAGCGATTCGGCAATCTGCTCGCGCTCTTCAACTGCCGCATTGCGCCCCGCTTCAGGTTTGGCACCCGCCCCCAGCCCCGTCTTGCCCAAGCGGACCTTCTTGTGGGCGACACTGCGTTTCAGTGCCTGCGCATCGGTGTTCGCCGCGACGAACTCGACACCCATTACCCCTTCGCGGATCATGTGATCGACCGCGTTGCCGCCGGCACCGCCGACGCCAATGACCTTGATCACCGTACCCCAATCGCTGCTGACTTCCTCTTTCTCGATGATTTCAAACATGGCTCACTCCTCCGCAAAAAACCGTTAAAAATGGGTTGAAAATTTCACTATCGAAATTCACTTAAAAATTCTTTTCCAGCCAGGACTTCATCCGCCCGAACAACTGCTTGACATCGCGTGTCTCTCGCACCTTCAGGCCGCGCTTGCGTTGCGTCTGCGCTTCAAGCAGCAGGCCGCAAGCCGTGGCAAAACGCGGGTTCTGGACGACATCGGCCAAAGCCCCGTGATACTTGGGTATGCCGAGGCGAACCGGCATGTGGAAGACTTCTTCGCCCAATTCAATCATCCCCGGCATTACTGCGGAACCACCCGTCAGCACAATGCCGGACGACAACACCTCTTCGAATCCCGAACGACGTAATTCGGCCTGGATCAGTTCGAACAGTTCTTCGACACGTGGCTGGATGACGTCGGCCAACGCCCGGCGCGACAGCTTGCGCGACGGGCGGTCATCGACGCCGGCGACATCAAGGACGTCCTCGGGATCAGCAAGGTCGGACAGCGCGCAACCGAACTTGCGTTTGATGTCTTCCGCCTCACGCGTCGGCGTACGCAACGCCATGGCAATATCATTGGTGATCTGATCACCGGCAATCGGAATCACCGAAGTGTGACGAATGGCGCCCTGCGTCCAGATCGCCAGATCGGTCGTGCCACCGCCAATATCGATCAGGCAGATGCCTAGATCCTTTTCGTCTTCGGACAGCACGGCGTAGCTGGACGCCAGCGGTTGCAGCACCAGATCGTTGACTTCGAGTCCGCAACGGCGAACGCATTTGACGATGTTCTGCGCTGCCGAAACGGCACCGGTCACGATGTGCACCTTTACTTCGAGGCGAAAACCGCTCATGCCGATCGGCTCACGGATACCGTCCTGATCGTCGATGATGAATTCCTGCGTCAGGATGTGCAGAATCTCCTGATCGGCCGGGATCGGCATCGCACGTGCCGTTTCGACGACACGCTCGACGTCCATCGGCGTCACTTCCTTGTCCTTGATCGCCACCATACCGTTCGAGTTGAAGCTCTTGATGTGGCTGCCGGCAATCCCGGTATACACATCCTTGACCTTGCAGTCGGCCATCAACTCGACTTCCTGGAGCACGCGCGAAATCGTCGCTACGGTCTCCTCGATATTGACGACGACGCCTTTCTTCAAGCCGCGCGAGTCCTGCGAGCCCATGCCGATGATGTTGAGCCGGCCTTCCGGTGTCACTTCGGCAACCAGCGCAACGATCTTCGAGGTCCCGATATCGAGTCCGACGATGATGTCCTTGTTATCCCTGCTCATGGCTTCCCTTTGTTTTCAGTTGCTGGTGCGCTGGCAGGTACGTTGACCCGCAGCGCAAAACCATTCGGATATCGCATATCGACCACGCTTGGCCGCTGTTTCGCCGCGCTCAATACGCTGGGGTAATACGCGACAAAACGCTCCAGTCGCTCGCGTACCGGCGCTTTCGGTTGCTCGCGGCCGAGCTCGATAACCATTCCGTCGTCCAGTTTCACCTGCAACGCCAGACGCGGCGAGACGTTCAAGACCTTCGGCAGGCGCCCTATCGGCCTGAGCAGATCCTCGGCTTGCTGGTAGTAGCCCAGCATTTCCGGCGCCATACCCGAAGGTCCGAGCAGCGCGGGCATCGGTAGCGCCGGTGGTCGACTCATGTTGGCGGTAAACACTTCGCCATACGAGTTCACCAGTTGTCCTGTCGCCTGTCCCCAGAAAGCGACGGGCACATGCTCCTCGATATTTATCTCGATACGCGACGGCCACTGACGACGCACATCGGCATGCCGAACCCAGGGCAACTGTTCCAGCGACTGGCGCAAGCCATCCAGATCGATGCTGAAGAAATTCCCGCGCAAACGCCCGGCCAGCGAGCTTTCCACGTCGCTGCGCCGGATCTCCCGCAATTCCTGCATCACCACCACGTCGCGCAAGGGGAACAGCGGCAGGCGCGTACTCCAGACCACTGCCGCAACCAGCAATGCGGCCGCCGCTGCCACGAAGAGCAGTTCCGAAACGGCGGTCATCAGTTGCGGTTTGTTCCACATCGATCATCCCAAAGTGGCCAGCGCGAGAACACGCACGACCAGATCGTCGTAGGAAATACCGGCGACACGCGCGGCCATCGGTACCAACGAATGATCGGTCATTCCGGGCGAGGTATTCACTTCGAGGAAGTACGCGCTGCCTTGCTCATCCATCAGGAAGTCGACCCGTCCCCACCCTCGACAACCCAGTACACGGAAAGCTTCCAGCGCCTGGGCGCGCAACTCGAGCTCGCGCGCCTCGGGCAAACCGCACGGGCAGCGATACGCCGTGTCATCGCGCAGATACTTGGCTTCGTAGTCGTAAAACTCGGTAGCCGGTTCGATCTTGATGATCGGAAGCGCCTCGTCGCCGAGTATCGCGACGGTGTATTCGCCTCCAAACAAACCCTGTTCTGCGATCACCAAAGGATCGTGCTTGACCGCCTCCAGGTAGGCGGAACTCAGTCCGCCATGAGTTCGTACCTTCGACACTCCAATCGACGATCCTTCACAAGCCGGTTTCACAAAGAGGGGCAATCCGAGCCGCTTCTCGACTGACTGCAGATCACTGTTTCCGTCGAGCATGACGTAATCGGGTATCGGCAGACCGACCGAATGCCACAGCAGTTTGGTTCGCCATTTGTCCATACCCACGGCGGACGCCATGACGCCACTCCCGGTATAAGGGATATGCATCAGTTCAAGTGCGCCCTGGATTGTCCCGTCCTCGCCGTAACGACCGTGCAAGGCAATGAATACCCGATCGAAAGCGGCCAGCTCATCGAGCTTGCGTTCGGCTGGATCGAAAGCATGGGCATTGACGCCCTGGCGTTGCAAGGCTGCCAAGACACGCGAACCGCTGTGCAAAGAGACTTCACGCTCGGCAGATTTGCCACCGAGCAGAACGGCCACTTTGCCGAAATCCTTGACGTTCATCTTAGTCATCTCAGCCGTTCGCCAATTTGCCGGGCACCCCGCCGATTGAACCGGCGCCCATGGTGATCACCACGTCGCCGTCACAGGCGACATCCAGAATGGCTTGCGGCATGTCGGCGATATTCTCGACAAACACCGGTTCAATCCGTCCCGCCACGCGCAGGGCCCGCGCCAGAGCACGACCGTCGGCAGCGACAATCGGCGGTTCGCCGGCGGCATAGACCTCGGCCAGAACCAACGCGTCGACACCATTGAGAACGCTGACGAAATCCTCAAAGCAGTCGCGTGTGCGCGTATAGCGGTGTGGCTGAAAGGCGAGCATCAGGCGACGTCCGGGGAAAGCGCCACGCGCCGCGGCGATGGTCGCCCGCATTTCCGCCGGATGGTGACCGTAATCGTCGATCAGCGTGAAACTGCCGCCGGCAGAAGCCGGAATTTCACCATAACGCTGGAAGCGCCGCCCAACACCCTTGAACTCGGCGAGCGCTTTGGCGATGACGGCATCGGGAACACCGACTTCGCTGGCTACCGCAATCGCAGCCAGCGCATTGAGAACGTTGTGCATGCCCGGCAGATTGAGCGTCACCGGGAAGCGACTGATACTGCCGTTCGCGCGCACGCAATCGAAACTCATGCGTCCGTCACTCGCCACGACGTTTTCAGCACGTACATTGGCCGAGGCGTCGATACCGTAACTGACGATCTGTTTGCTCACCTGTGGCATGATCTCGCGCACGTTGGCGTCGTCGGCACACAGCACGGCAACACCGTAAAACGGCAGGCGTTGCAGGAAATCGACAAAAGCCTGCTTGAGCCGCCCGAAATCGTGACCGTAGTTTTCCATGTGATCGGCGTCGATGTTGGTGACGATCGAGATGACTGGCGTCAGAAAAAGGAAGGAGGCGTCCGATTCATCGGCCTCGGCGACCAGAAAGTCGCCAGAACCCAGGCGCGCATTGGCTCCGGCTGCGTTGAGCCGGCCACCGATGACGAAGGTCGGGTCCATGCCGCCTTCAGCCAGGATCGAAGCGACCAGACTGGTCGTCGTCGTCTTGCCGTGCGTCCCGGCAATGGCAATACCCTGTTTGAGGCGCATCAACTCGGCCAGCATCTGCGCACGCGGAACGACCGGCACCTTGCTGCCGCGTGCGGCAATGACTTCCGGGTTATCTTCCTTGACGGCGGTCGAGACGACAACCGCATCGGCGCCCTTGATGTTGTCGCCGTCGTGGCCGGTGGCGATGCGGATACCCAGACCGGCAAGACGGCGGGTCGTCGCGTTGTCGGCCATGTCGGAGCCGCTGACGCCGAAGCCCAGATTGGACAGTACTTCGGCGATGCCGCTCATGCCCGAGCCGCCGATGCCGACGAAGTGGATGTTCTTTACCTTGTGTTTCATTCCGTTCTCATTTCACTGATTTTTTCCGCGCACTCTTCGCAAATCCGAGCCACTTCGGCCGTCGCTTCCGGCTTGGCCATGGCCCGTGCGCGTTCGGCCATCTGCAGCATCTGACCGTGCGTGTAATTGCGGATCAGGCTGACCGATTCGGGCGTCATGTCACCTTGCGGCATCAGGATGGCGCCGCCCGCCGAGGCCAGGAACTTGGCGTTATAGGTCTGGTGATCGTCGACGGCATGTGGGAAGGGCACCAGAATGCTGGCCACGCCGGCCGCCGCCAGTTCAGCAACAGTGAGCGCACCGGAGCGACACAACACCAGGTCGGCCCATTCGTAGGCCCCGGCCATATCGTCGATAAAGGCGACGCAATTGGCCTGCACACCCGCCGCTGCGTAGTTCTCGATCAATTTTTCGAGGTGTCTCCCACCCGCCTGATGAACCACCTGCGGGCGTTCGCTCTCGGCCAGCAAGGCCAAGCCCTTGGGCACCATCTCGTTGATCACCGTCGCCCCCAGGCTGCCACCCAGGACCAACAAATGCAGCGGCGTTTTCGGATCGGTCGTACGGTCGGCCAGACGTTCCGCCGGTTCGCGCATCTGGGCAATCTCCGGCCTTACCGGGTTACCGGCCCAAATGCTGTTCGGCAGCGCATGCGGAAAACCGCAGACGACCCGCGTTGCCACCTTTGACAATACGCGGTTGGCCAATCCGGCAATCGAATTCTGCTCATGCACGACCAGTGGGCAACCTTGCAGAACGGCCATCATGCCGCCCGGAAAGCTGATATAGCCGCCCATACCCAGTACCACATCCGGCTTGACACGGCGAATCTCGCGCCTCGCCTGCCAGAAGCCGGACAGCAAAGCGAAGGGAAGCAGCAGCTTGCGCAGCAG
>Ga0316604_10002579_pt1 | contig 13698 bp, 19 predicted proteins | sample OWC_soil_day20_C_FD_207650 | JGI IMG/M metagenome (GOLD analysis project Ga0316604, IMG submission 207650) | Wetland soil microbial communities from Old Woman Creek delta, Ohio, United States - OWC_soil_day20_CT | ecosystem: Environmental > Terrestrial > Soil > Wetlands | place: USA: Ohio... | reverse complement strand
AAGCAATTTCCTTGGTGCGATCGCCGGAGCCTGTATCAACAATCACAATTTCATCCGCAAAGCTTAAGACGCTTTCGATTGCGCTTCTCAGACTGGTCTCCTCATTCTTCACGATCATGCAGACGCTGACGGTCATGTGGTGCACTCCCCAAACTGAAGCTGACGGTAACGATATTGCATCTACATAGTATAGCGTAAAAATCCGTGGAAGTCAATTGACATCCTCTTGTATCCCTGTATAATAGTCCTACATATCCGTTATATCCGTTCCGGGCAAACCAAGCAGCCATTACGGCGCGTATCAAAAAACCGGAACGCATGCATGAAGCGATTTTTGAAAGCGAGGATCAATATGGAACAACTCATCATGCGGCTTGCCAGGGAGCTGGAGCGCGAACCGCATTATGTCGCAAATGTGGTTGCCCTGATTGATGAGGGGAACACCATCCCCTTCATCGCCCGTTACCGCAAGGAGATGCACGGCACGATGGACGACCAGCTGCTCCGCAGGCTGGCGGATCGGCTGGCTTATCTGCGCAGTTTGGAGAAACGGAAGGAGGAGGTCAAAGCAGCCATTGAGGGGCAGGGCAAGCTGACCGGGGAGCTGACCGCCGCCATTGACGGTGCGGACACGCTGGCCGAGGTGGAGGACCTCTATCGGCCCTACAAACAGAAACGCCGCACCCGGGCCACCGTCGCCCGTGAGAGGGGACTGGAGCCGCTGGCACATCTGATTGCACAGCAGGACAGGCACTGTCCCGCTCCGCTGACGGAGGCGGAAAAGTATATTGATGCCGAAAAAGGCGTGGAAACCGCCCAGGATGCTCTCGCCGGTGCCCTGGACATTATCGCGGAGGAGATTTCCGACCACGCGGACGTGAGAAAAGCGCTTCGTGAGCTGTTTTGGAAGAAGGGAACTCTCATTTCCACGGCCGCCGCCAAGGAGCCCGAGGACACCGTTTATCGGCTCTATTACGACTTCAAGGCTCCTGTTTCGCGGATACAGGGGCATCAGATTCTGGCTATCAACCGGGGTGAACGGGAGGAACTTTTAAAAGCCGGCATTGCACTGGAGCGCGAGTTGGCTCTTAGGCTGACGGAACGGTTTGTGGTGATCGCGGGAAGTCTGGCGACTACTTATGTCCAAGCCGCCGTGGAAGATGCTTATGACCGTCTGATTGAGCCCTCGGTGGAGCGTGAAATCCGCAATCTCCTGACCGAAAACGCTTCGGAGGGTGCGATTAAGATGTTCGCACTGAATCTAAAGCCTCTGCTGATGCAGCCGCCGGTGAAAGGCAAGGTCACTATGGGGCTGGACCCCGGTTACCGCACCGGGTGCAAGGTCGCGGTGGTGGATGGCACGGGGAAGGTGCTGGATACCGGCGTGGTGTATCCCACTCACGGCGAAAAAGGCAAGACTGAGGCCATCGCAAAGCTGACGGCATTGATTCGGCGGCATGGGGTGAGCAACATTGCCATTGGTAACGGCACCGCCTCCAAGGAGACGGAGATGATGACCTCGGAGCTGATTCATGAGCTTGGCGGAGGGGTCGCCTATATGGTGGTCAATGAGGCGGGCGCGTCGGTATACTCCGCCTCCAAGCTGGCGGCAGAGGAGTTCCCTGAATTTGACGTATCTCTCCGTTCTGCGGTGTCGATCGCCCGCCGTTTACAGGACCCGCTGGCGGAGCTGGTGAAAATTGATCCGAAATCCATCGGTGTGGGACAGTATCAGCACGATATGCCTCAAAACCGTCTGGACGAGACGCTTTACGGCGTAGTGGAGGACTGCGTCAACTCCGTTGGTGTGGATTTAAACACCGCCTCCGCCCCTTTGTTGACCCGCGTATCGGGCCTGACCGCCTCCACAGCGAAAAACATTGTGAAATACCGGGAAGAAAACGGAGTGTTTACCACCCGCAGGCAATTACTGAAGGTGCCGAAGCTTGGGCCCAAAGCCTTTGAGCAGTGCGCCGGTTTTTTGCGGGTTCCGGAGAGTCAACAGGTTCTGGATCATACCTCCGTTCATCCGGAATCCTATGGTGCGGCGGAAAAGCTGCTGGAGCTGTGCGGCTATACCCTTGCGGACGTTTCCTCCGGAAAGCTGAGCGCGCTGAGGGAGCGGATGAAAACTCTGGGAGAGGAGCGGCTGGTCTCCTACTGCGGCGTCGGTATGCCCACCCTTCATGACGTTGCCTCCGAGCTGCTCAAGCCCGGGCGCGACCCCAGGGACGAGCTGCCCCCGCCCATGCTCCGCACGGATGTGATGGAGCTGAAAGACTTAAAGCCAGGTATGGAGCTAAAGGGAACCGTTCGCAATGTCATTGATTTTGGCGTATTCGTGGATGTCGGCGTCCATCAGGACGGACTGGTTCATATTTCGCAGCTCTGCGACCGTTACATCCGGCATCCCTCCGAGGTGGTGTCCGTGGGTGACGTGGTCACCGTCTGGGTGCTCTCTGTGGATGCGGCAAAAAAGCGCATCTCACTGACGATGAAGAGGCCCGATGAATCAGCCTTTTAAGATATAATGAGCGCTTTGAAAACAGATCACGGCTCCCGGCAGCGTCGGGGGCCGTGATCTGTTTTAAGATCCGCTTAATATCCTACTATGGAGGCACCTCCGTCAATCACCAGTATCTGTCCTGTGATCATCTTTGCCAGGTCACTGGATAAAAAGCAGGCCGCGTTGGCAATGTCCTCGGGGCCGCTGAGTTTTTTCAATGGAATGGGATTGAGAACCTCCGGGGGCGGCTCCATCTCGGCCATAGGGCCGGTCTGCATTCCACCGGGGGCAACCGCATTGACGCGGACACCAAGGTGCGCCCATTCTACCGCGGCCTGCTTGGTCAGGGCGACAACTCCGCCCTCGGAAGCGCTGTAATGGGCACAGAACATGGGCGCGGTCAAGCCCCGGATCCCGGCCAGGGAAGCAACGTTGACAATGGAACCGCCTGTCCGGCTCATGGACCTGGCGACCACTTGCTGCATCATAAAAAACAAGCCGCGGGTGTTGACATTCATAACAGCATCCCAGTCGGAACAGGTAATATCCAGTGCGGGCTTGCCCCGCACATATCCGGCGGCCTGAACAAGGATTTCAATGTCTCCCAGTTCGGCGCAGATCCGCTCAATCACCGCTGCAATGGCTTCAGGCTTGGAAATATCCAACGTATAGCTTTTCACCAAACCATAACTGGAGAGTGCATCCTGCGCCTTTGTCAAAGTGTCCGCCAGATTGTCTACCAGCGCCACCCTCGCTCCGGAATCCAGCAGAACCTTGGCACAAGAAAAACCAATCCCCTTGGCGCCTCCGGTCACCACTGCCAGCTTTCCGTTTAAATCTGCCCGCATGATGTCTAAACTCCTTTCTTTTGTGAATCGATATGGCAAAACAATCAGTGTATCAAAAGTATACCGGATTTTTCTGAAAAAGCCACATTCATCATGAACGAATTTTTGTGCAAAAACTGTGCAAATGGCACTCTTATGTCAAGTGATTCAGTGTTTTTAGACAATCTTGTTGGTCCACTCTTCCAAATTCCAGACGTCGGAAACCACGCCTTGGTAAAATTCCGGTTCATGGCTGACCAGCAGCACTGTCCCCTTGAAGTCGGCCACGGCTCGCCTGAGCTCATCCTTCGCGTCAACGTCCAGGTGATTGGTGGGTTCGTCCAATACCAGCAGATTGATCTCTCTGAGCATCAGCTTGCAGAGCCTGACCTTGGCATTTTCGCCGCCGGATAAAACGCGCATCTGACTGGTGATGTGCTCGTTGGTCAAGCCGCATTTGGCCAGCGCGGTTCGAACCTCGCCGTTGGTCATGCCGGGGTATTCCGCCCACAGCTCTTCCAGCGCCGTCCTCTCCGAGGCGCTTTCCTCCTGTTCAAAGTATCCGATCTCCACAAATTGATCCAGCTCAACCTGCCCGGAAACAGGCGCCTGTAACCCAAGCAGCGTTTTTAAAAGGGTGGATTTCCCCAGCCCGTTTACCCCTCGGATCGCTATTTTCTGATTGCGCTCCAGCAGAAGGTTCATAGGTTTGGTGAGCGGCGCGTCATAACCCAAAACCAGCTGTTCCGCGTTGATCACACGCCTGCCGGGGGTTCTGGCTGATCGGAAGGAAAATACGGGTTTCACTTTTTCGCGGGCCAGCTCGATCATATCCATTTTATCCAGCTTTTTTTGACGGCTTTTCGCCATGTTGGTGGTGGCGACACGGGCTTTATTCCGGGCAATAAAATCCTCCAGGTCGGCAATTTCCTTCTGCTGCTTTTCATAGGCCTGCTCCAGCTGGCGTTTTTTCAGGGCATACATCTGCGTAAAATGCTCATAATCTCCGCTGTATCGGGTGAGTGTCGCATTCTCTACATGATAAATCACGTTTATCACGGAATTGAGGAACGGAATGTCATGCGAAACGAGAATAAAGGCATTCTCGTAATTCTGAAGAAATTGCTTCAACCAGAAAATATGATTTTCATCAAGAAAATTGGTCGGCTCGTCCAGAATGAGAATCATGGGATTTTGCAGCAGCAGCTTGGCTAGCAGCACCTTGGCGCGCTGCCCGCCGCTCAAATCATCCACGCTCCGGTCGAGGCCAACTTCCCCCAGACCAAGCCCGTTGGCGTATTCCTCAATGCGCGCATCAATCGAATAGAAGCCCGAAGACTCCAGCATCTCTTGTATTTCTCCCGCGTCTTCCAGCAGGCGGTTCATCTCCGCTTCGCCGCAGTCACCCATCTTGTCGTAGGCTGCAACCATCTCCTGTTCCAGTTCAAACAAATGTGAAAACGCTTCCCGCAGGACATCACGGATGCTTTTGCCTGGAGTCAATGTGCTGTACTGGTCAAGATAACCGGTTGTTATATGATTACACCACGCAACCCGGCCCTCATCCGGCTGGAGTTTTCCCGTAATGATGCTGAGAAACGTTGATTTTCCTTCTCCGTTTGCACCCACCAGGCCGATATGCTCCCCCTTCAGCAGACGAAACGAGGCATTTTCCAGAATGCGTCTGCCTCCAAAGCCGTGGGTTACCTGCTCTACTGTCAAGATACTCATAAATCCTCCCAAATGTTGTCGGTTCCAAATGCAAATAATTTATATCTTATCATGCGGTATCTTTAAAAATCAAGAAATGATTGCACCATTCATATGTATCCGGCAAATATGATGAATTTTTTCGTTTTCAGGTGCCGCCAGTCAAAAGTTTTCGAATTAGATAAAAAAGTGTTGACAGTCTTCTATGTACATGGTACTATATACCTTGCCTTAAGCAAACAAATGAATATGCGCGAGTGGTGGAATTGGTAGACTCGCTGGCTTCAGGTGCCAGTGTTCGCAAGGACGTGGGGGTTCGAGTCCCCCCTCGCGCACCAGAAAAATTCAACACTAAAGATTTATGGTCTGAAAATCCAGAATCCATGCGACTTACGAGGGTTTCTACACAAGAAAGTAGAAACCCTCGTTTCTTTGATTTATCAGCCCGGTTTCTGACAAGTTCATCAAATAGTAAAAGGCAAATATAATCGACTTTTTAAATTATAATGAGAAAGGAATTGACTTCAATGAAAACAACATATGGTTATGCAACCGCCCCAAACGGCTTGCTCCAAATCATCCCCGAACAGGCGGCCATCGTTCAGGAAATCTATCGGCAATATCTCTCCGGCAAAAGCTTGGGAGGCATAGCCGATTTCTTTTTTGACGAGTGTATCCCCTCGCCTTTCGGCAAAGAGCGCTGGAGCTGGTCGGTATTGGACGCCATGCTCAGCAATTCAAAATACCTCGGCGGAATTATCGGGTTTGAGGATTACTACGCGGTACAGGCTGAGAAAGGAAACCAAAGCAACATAGCCGAAGACAGCAATAAGAGAAAGGCCACCCAGTACTACTCCACGGATGTACTGAGTGGCCTTTTCGTTTGCGCAGAATGCGGAGCGGTGTACTGGCGCATTACCCATCCCTCCGGCGAGGTCGTGTGGCGTTGCTCAAGTAAGGTGAAGCACGGTAAAAGCATTTGCCGGCATGCGCCCTCCATCCCGGAGAATGATTTAAAATGCGCTGTCTGTAAAATTCTGGATATCTCCGAATTTGATCCGCAAGTTGTGAAAGAAAATTTAGAGTGCATCCGCATCGCTTCCGATGGAAGTCTGACACCGGAGTTTATTCAACGGGAATACATGGCTATAAGCATGTTGGAATATGGATTGTGCTTTAATTTGTCGGCATGGTATCATAAGACAATTAATATAACTTAATTTGTTGAAAAGGAGAATTAGGACAATGGCGGTTAAAAAAGCATCGCAAGCTCCTTTGAGGGTGTTTGTATCTTCTACATATGAGGATATGATTGACTACCGCACAGCAGTAGTTGATGAGCTTAACAACCTTGAAGTTGTTCCGCACGCAATGGAACAGTTTGTTTCTTCGCCGGACAAGGCTCTTGATGTCGTGTTGTCCGAAGTGCGCCGTTGCCAGCTTTTTATTGCTCTTGTCGCTATGCGTTATGGTAGTGTTGATAGCGAGACAGGAAAATCTTTTTCAGAATTAGAATACGAAGAAGCTTTCAAAAATGGCATTCCTGTTCTCGCTTTTATCATTGATGAAAATGAACGCCCTGTGCTACCTAAGTATGTCGATGTAGGTGAACCAGCAGAAACTCAAAAAGTTCAAAGCGATTTTTAACTCAAAATATGCCAGTCGCTTTAAATCCGTTGACGATTTGAAGCAATTAGTAATTCGTGCTGTCAACAAGCAACTTGAAGAAACAACTAACACTTCGACAAAAACTGTTCAGCAACCTGAAACCGATTATAAGTCGGAGGCGGAAATTTACAAAAAATTTCTTTTACTACCCGAAAGATATTCAGGACGAGAAGTGTTTTTGCGTATTAGACTTAGCGGTAAATTTGGCACATGGATGGTTAAAGATGAGTTGTTCACTGCAAGAGGATTGAATCGTGGGGATACTATTTTTTGCAATGATGGAGTCTATGTTCCGTCTGTTATTTTTTGGGAATTAATATGGATGGGGTTGCGTTTGACTTTTTTGCAGAGGGAAATGCCTCAGATTGGATACTCGAGAATAATGTTTCAGTTGGCACAATATTTGAAGGTACTTTCAAATTAACGTATGAAATGATACCTAATGTAAGTCAAGGGAACAGAAAAGTAGTATAGAAGTGCGGTAAAATTATAAATTTTATTTGCAACATAACTCCATCTAGGTTGACAAGTTTTCGATAAGAGAACCTGTCAATTTTTCCTTTATTCATGCGGGTTTTCAGGCTTTTGAGGAACTTAAAGAGCATTGAAAATTCAGTTATTATGTGTATTCGAACTCACACGCGACGGACATAAAACAGAATAAATTGATTCAAAGCACGACAACTCACAAAAGCTGTCGTGCGCCACAGCAGAGTAGAAACCGTTCATTTGCCGCCTCCTGCTCAAACCGATTCAGACCAGAAGCTCTCGGCGTGCAGACCTCCGGCATCGGGATTGGGATAAATTTGTCGTTTATAATAGTTGTTTGAAGACATGGCGGACTCTTCTCTATATCTATAACAGTATTATATTTTGCTAGAAATAAAAAACAAGAAAAATAAATTTCAAAAACCTCATGCCGCTACGATGTTAAGTTTTAAAATGACATGGTAAAATATACTGAATACAAAATTGATCATAAAATAGCACTTATTGTATAATACAGCCGTGCATCATCGTATTGAAATACAGGACTTGAGGGTTCAAAATATGACAGAATATTTTCAATGACATCGGAGCCATTGCCGGAGCCGCGCTGACAGGAACCAGTCTGGCGGTCAAGGGCGGCACCGCCGCCGCCAGTGCCATCCAGCACAACAGAATAAAATCCAAAGTGACTGAGCAGACCATGGGAAATCTTGATGATATGACTCAGAGGGTCATGGTGGCCAGAGGTCTGGAGAACACCGCCAACAATCGCCGTCGGGCCAAGCGGGCCCTGCTTCGCAGCCAGGGATACTCCACAGGCTACCGGGAAGAACTCTTTCAGGATCAGACTGAAAAGCGCGGAATGAAACTGGCGGAAATGGCCACTCGTGTTACCGGAACCTCGCCGCATAGCCCTAATGACCAGCGGGCAATGAAACTGATGTCCTCTATGGGTATTCATGCAAAGAATCAGGGTTTCTCCGAAGAAGCGGCGGTTTCCGCCCTCGGCGGAGAGATGGGCGGTGCAAAGAAGGTACGCGATACGCGCCTCAGCATTGCCGCCGCCGCAAAAGCCAGACGCGCCAATCGGCTGCCTCCTTTGACACCCTGACCGAGCTTCTCAGCGGATGACGTAATCAAAACACAGCTTCTCCGTTTCACGCACTTCCCCTGCTGCATGTATGGGCGTTTAACGGATTGAAAGGATATGGAAACCATGACAACAGAAAAGCGCATCGCTATTTTTCAGGCGCTTAAACAGGGACTGACGGAGGAAATGGGTTATCAGGTCGCCATTGAAACGGTAAATGGTCGGGAGATGCTTCGGTTTACCGCCCCTATGTTTGAGGATAACACGGGTTATGTGCTCTTTGAGCTGTGTCAAATGAATTATGACGAAAATTTCGAACTGTTCCAAATCTTCTCCACCATGATTATGAGCGTCGGCCCCGGCATGGACAAGCTGCGTGCCGCCTTGAATGACTGGAATCTCACCGCGCTTCTCGGCGCCTATGGCATCTATGAGGAGTTGGGTCAGCTGTACCACAAATATAATGTGGTAATTGGACTCGACGACACGCCGGACAGTATCGTCGGGCAGCTTTTGTCCGCGCTGTATATTGCGATGGACGAAATAGAACGGCGGCTGGCGGACGCCATTGCCTTGTCCAGCGGCAAATAATTTTGAAACCGCTGCCGCCTAAGCAGACCATAAAGTTGCTTTAGGAAGAAGTTTCCTTCGCATTTATTGTCTGACATTTTAATGAAAAGGCGCATTAAATACCTCTTGACAAACAGGTTGCAGTGCGCTATGATAAATATAATATATAACCTATGGTATACATATGTTATGTAGAATAACAGGTAAATGAGGCACCGTACTATATAACCTGTTAAACAGAAAATGAATATCACATGTTTCAATAGATCGCTGACTGGAACACCAGAGGCTGCATATAACATGCAGCCTCTTTATACTAGGGCGATACAATGTAAATAATCAAAAATTAACAAGATTCCTCATTGTGGAAAATCTTTTTCAATATGAAGTTCAACTAACCTGAAACAATAAACAGCGCAATAGGAGGTAATGATCATAACAAATATAAAACGATGTTGTGGCCATAGCAAGTGAAATATGATCAACCAATGTACTTAGCATAAGCATAAATGAATGAAAATAAATCAATAAAAGAGGTATTGACTATGAGCAACCAAAAGTTTAAATTTGAAACATTACAGCTTCATGTCGGTCAAGAACAGCCCGATCCCGCAACCGATGCACGCGCCGTGCCGATTTATCAAACCACATCTTATGTGTTCAGAAATTCCGCACATGCCGCCGCTCGCTTTGGCCTTGCCGATGCCGGTAATATCTACGGCAGACTGACCAATTCGACTCAGGATGTGTTTGAGAAAAGAATTGCCGCTCTCGAAGGTGGTGTTGCGGCATTGGGTGTGGCATCCGGCGCAGCCGCTATTACCTATACCATTTTGAATCTCGCACAGGCAGGCGACCACATTATTTCCGCCAAGACGATCTATGGCGGTTCTTACAACTTATTTGCGCATACTCTGCCCCTGTATGGCATTACCACCACTTTTGTAGAGCCAGAGGAAAGCGCCTTCATAGCCGCAATTCAGCCAAACACAAAGGCCATCTTCATTGAAACGCTTGGAAATCCGAATTCCAATATTATTGATATCGAAAGGCTTGCCTCAATTGCCCACGCAAATAAAATTCCACTTGTAGTGGATAACACCTTTGCCACGCCCTATCTGGTACGCCCATTTGAATACGGAGCAGATATCGTAGTACATTCAGCCACCAAGTTTATCGGCGGACACGGAACAGCCATTGGCGGCGTCATTGTGGACGGCGGCAAGTTTGATTGGGAGGCCAGCGGGAAATTTGCATCTATCACCGAACCCAATCCGAGCTATCATGGCGTTAGCTTTACCAAGGCGGCAGGCCCCGCAGCCTTTGTAACCAAAATTCGCGCCATCCTGCTACGCGATACTGGCGCCACGATTGCCCCGCTTCACGCCTTTCTTTTCCTGCAAGGGCTTGAAACACTTTCCCTGCGTGTGGAACGCCATGTGGAAAACGCCCTGAAAGTCGTATCGTATTTATCAAACCATCCTCAGGTTGAAACGGTAAATCACCCCTCGCTTCCGGAAAACGGAAACAAGGAGTTGTATGACAAATACTTCCCCAACGGAGGCGGTTCCATCTTTACGTTTGAAATTAAGGGCGATGATGAAACAGCAAAGAATTTTATTGATCATCTGGAAATTTTCTCTCTGCTGGCCAATGTGGCAGACGTAAAGAGTCTGGTTATTCATCCCGCTTCCACCACCCATTCACAGTTGTCCGGGGAGGAGCTGCTGGACCAGGGAATCAAGCCGAACTCCATCCGGCTTTCCATCGGCACAGAACATATTGATGATATTATTGCCGATCTCGATCAGGCCTTTCAGTCAGCAGCCTCCGCGGGAGCTTAAAATCTTGTGTTCCGCAGTATGAAAAACTGCACTGCAGCGTGATGCGTGTTTTTTTCCAAAGTGCTGTTTTCTCTGGGTGAGACAGGAGTGTAAAAGTCCACTTTTACTGATACAATAGAACTTCATGTGGATGGTTCGGTAAAAAATCGAAAACTCAAAAACCCATGGATCAGTAGCAACCTGACCCATGGGTTTTTGTCGTAGTTTATGAGCAAAAGATGTTGTGAAATAGCTCCGGTGTGGTCTATTGACTTTCCAAATATTTAATTCCAGGAAAATGAAAATCATGCAGAAACCGCAGCAAGAAGTAATTTAACAGCATAGTCCTTTAGGCTTTACAATTAACGCTGAAGTTTTTTCGCTATGCGGCTCATGAATACATAAATGTATCGGTGTAATGCATGATTTCATCCACTACCACAAGCGCTTCGTCCAACTGCTCTTTTGTTGTGATCAGCGGCGGAGCAATCAAGAATGAACAGTTGAAGCCAAACGTATTGCAGCCCTTTTGACGGAACAAGGAGAGGACGGAATTGAAAATTTCTGTTGATTTGATGGCGGGCTGCAATTCAAAGGCGGCCATCAGACCCATGCAGCGGATGTCATAAATGGAAGGATGCTTTTCCTTCAGCTTGGAAAGCGCGTCTATGAGATATTCGCCCAGTTCTTTGGTATGCTCAAGAAGATGCTCCTCCTCATAAACCTCGATGGTGGCCAGAGCGGCGGCGCAGGCGAGGGCGTGAGAATTATAAGTAAGTCCGCAGGGAAGGGCGTTGTCTTCAAAATAGTCGGCAATTTTCTGGTTGACCAGTACACCTCCCAGAGGTACGTATCCGCAGGTAACACCCTTTGCAAACGTAATGATATCAGGCTCGAAATCAAAATTTTCGCATCGCAGGGTCAGCGCTGTCGCGTCTTTTCTCTCCGTTTAAATTACAGGCACCATAGGTGGAGCCATGATACGAATCCAGCTGAGAGAAAATTTTTGTCCGTCCTGTAAAGTCTTTGCAGATGCGGATGGCGTATTCGTTGGCATCCGCGCCGCCAAGAGTAAACAGCACCTTTTTCATATAGGAAGGTGCGATATCAGTTATGATTTTTTCGGCCAGCTTGGCCCGAACCGCTGTGGTATAGCGTGGGGACACATAACAGATATCTTCGGCCTGATCCTGAATGGCCCGAATCACCTTTTGATTATGAAAGCCAATGTTATTATTCACCTGGTTCTGCACTGCATCGCCGTGCTGACATTCTAACGCAGCCAGCGACAGCCCGCCAAAGAACATCGAAACCCTGGAATGGGAGGATTATATCAAAGCAATCCCAGATTTCCACTGTTTTTAATTGCTTCTTCCCTATCTTTCATCGGAAACAGCATGTATATTGCTTTTCTCATCAATGTAATTTCTCTGCATGGCGGGAATAATACTCACCTGGGCTACGTCATATTTATAATGGCCGGCAGCGAACTTTTGATTGCCCTCATCTTTCCCAGATTGCAGGCGAGATTGGGAACACGGCGACTGCTTGTCATCTCGACCTTTTTTATCTTTCTCAAATGCCTGGCGATCCTTGCCGCACCAAATCTGCTCTGTGTGATTGTATTTCAGGCGATTCAAATGTTTGGGTACGGAACATACACCCTCTCCTCTGTACATTATGTCAACTCAACGACGAGTAATGAAAATAAGGTGAGAGGACAGTCTCTCATGATGGTGTGCTCAACGGGGATAGGCGGAATGCTTGGTTCTTTTTTTGGTGGGGTAATGATCGACTGGAAGGGAATCGTTGCTATGATGATCTCCAGCTGCATTTGCGGGTTTTATTTTGATACATTATGCTGTGGGAAGTAAAAAGGGTATGTGGCGAAGATGAACATTCCCGGGTTGAGTATCAATCTGCTGCCGAAGGTTATGGTAATTTCTGTGATCGCCAATGAGGAGTTGGATATCATTTTGACTGAAATCACCGCAAAAATTGGAACAGGAACGGCAGGAGACGGCAAGGTTTTTGTCTATGATGTGGCAGATGCTCCCAGAATTCGGACCGGGGAACGTGGAGAAAAAGCCATTTAATCCGTGAAAAGCAATCCATATACTTGCGAAGATGTCCGGGCTTTGGGCCGGGAGTTTGACGCAAACGAGGTTATGTATCTCTCTGTGAGGCCGGAAAACATCAAACTATCCACAGCTCCGGTAGAAGGATTCTCGGTAAAAGGTCTTATAAGTGACTTTGTCTATGTCGGCTCTATCATTAAAACAGTCATTAAGCTTCCGAATAATTCCACTGTACTGGTAACACGGTTTGCAGGAGAAAGAAGTACCAAGATCGGTGATGTAGTGAATTTGTATTGGAACGAGGACAGTGCAGTTGCAATTAAAAATGAAAAAAGAGTCATTATGGATCTGCTGAACAGCGGTTCTGCGATGAGAGAGGAAATGGTATGAGTGAAAATACAGAAACAAAACTCTCCCCCAAAAAAGCGTCTCTTATGGCTATGGTAGGTCCATTGACCTTGGTTCTGTTTGCATTGGTTCTGATCCCTATGCTATATGTTGTGGTCATCAGTTTTCTCAAACGCGGGGAGTACGGGCAATTGATTTATCAGTTTACCTTTGATAATTTTCTGCAAATGTGCAGCACAACTTACTTAGATGTACGTTCCGTCATTTGAAATTGCCAGTGGTAGCAGATTGGTTCCAAGGGTGGTCGGGTTACCCTGGTTGACCGATATGCTGGCTTCAAAACGTTCCTCATCCTCATTTAAGTCGCTAAGAAAAGCAACACTATTCCCGTCTGGGGACGCAATTAAAAAAGGAAAATCACTATCATAAAGGGCCTGTGTGGTAATTTCCTTACTGCTTCCGTCAGATACGGTGTACCGTGAAAGCGTCCCGTAATGATCGTCACCCACATTACTGATATAGACAATGGCAGAGCCGTCGACGGAAACCGCAAAACCAGCAACTTCATCAGCAACACGCTGAACCTCAC
>Ga0316604_10002578_pt1 | contig 13705 bp, 13 predicted proteins | sample OWC_soil_day20_C_FD_207650 | JGI IMG/M metagenome (GOLD analysis project Ga0316604, IMG submission 207650) | Wetland soil microbial communities from Old Woman Creek delta, Ohio, United States - OWC_soil_day20_CT | ecosystem: Environmental > Terrestrial > Soil > Wetlands | place: USA: Ohio... | reverse complement strand
AAAGAAGGCTTGTATGAAGCGGTAATCACGGCCCAGTATGAAAGACTGATCATCAAATTTGAAGCCATTGCGGCGTCCACTTCCTCGGTAGAAGAAAAAATCCGCATGTACGCAGACGTGATCCGGCGTAACCACACAGAAGATCAGCCCCTGATGGCCCGTTTGGTCCAGGGGGAATTGAGCAGTCCTACCGCCTGTATGGAAAAGGTGCTCAGAAAATACACATTCCGGATCGCCCAGATTGTGAGCGACGTATTGCGACAGGGCATTCAGTCCGGGAATTTTCGTCAGGATGTCGATCCGGTGCTTGCGGCGTTGTCTTTGGCAGGGATGCTGAATTTCTATTTCATTTTACGGGAAATAACCAAAGCAATCGTACCGGAATTTTCCGGACGGGACCAAGAGTTTGTTGACACGGCGTTGAAGATCTATCTCAAAGGGATGGGGAGGGACTGAATGTGAATATATCCGAACTCAGCGGTAAAACAAAAATTAAAATTGCGGCGATTGTTGTCGTTGTGGCGCTGGTATTAGGAACTGCCGGTTATAAGCTGTATGGGCGGACGGAAAAAGGAATTACAGCAACGGGAACGATAGAGGTGACCAAAACGGATATTACAGCCAAAGTTAGTGGCTATCTTGCAGAGTTAGCCGTTAAGGAAGGCGATGCAGTGAAACGCAATCAGGTGGTCGCAAAAATAGACCGGCCTGATCTGAAAGCGCAATTACTGCGGGATGAAGCAGCATTGGCCAAAGCCAAAGCCCAGCTGCGGGATTTGGAACAAGGGGCGCGCAGCCAGGAACTGCAGGACGCAGCAGCGGCAGTGGCAGGAGCGCAGTCACAGGCAACAAAAGCCAAGGTGGATTATGATCGATATTCCCGCCTATTCCGTGATGGTGCCATTTCGACGCAGCAATTGGATGCCAGCCGCTCGGCCAATGAAGTGGCGGCTAATGCATTGGTTTCTGCCCAATCAAGATACAGTCTGTTGCAAGCCGGCAACCGCCCGGAGACTATTGAAGCCCAAAAACTGGAGGTCGATCGCTCCGAGGCCGTTCTGGCCGGCACTCGAACGCAAATCGCCGACATGACGGTGACCAGCCCACTTTCGGGGAGGGTTTTGTCCAAGAATTATGAGGTCGGTGAATATATCAATGCTGGCGTATCCATTGCCACGATCGGTGATCTGCAGGATTGCTGGGTCAAGGTTTACGTCTCAACAGAACAGTTGGGGCAGATCCGTCTGGGTCAGTCGGTAAAAGTGAAGATCGACGCGTATCCGGACAAGACTTTCAAGGGCGCGATCAAAGAAATCAGCCAAAATGCCGAATATACGCCGAGGCAGAGCATCACGCAGCGTGAACGGGCGAATATGGTATTTGCCGTTAAAGTGAAGATAGAAAATGCGGAAGAAATCATGAAACCCGGCTTGCCGGCGGATGTGGTCTTCGAATGATCCGGGCGCAGGGACTCACGAAAAAATTTGCCGCAGTTACCGCCGTGAACGGGGTGGATCTGACGATAAACGACGGCGAAATATTTGGTCTGGTAGGGCCGGATGGCGCGGGAAAAACCACACTCATTCGGATGATTCTCGGCATTATGGATCCAACGGCCGGCGCAATTGAAGTAATGGGACACTCCCAGATCGAATCCGTCAAAGACCTGATCGGGTACATTCCCCAGAAATTCAGCCTGTACCGCGACATGACCGTGATGGAAAATATTCAGCTGATCGGCTCCTTATACGGCGCAGCGGCAGACGCTATTGCAGCACGGGCCAAGGAGATTCTCGCCTTTACCAATCTATTGCCGTTTGCTGACCGGCTGGCCGATAATTTATCCGGCGGGATGAAACAAAAATTGGCGTTGGCAGCTGGGCTGATGCATAAACCGAAACTATTCTTTCTGGATGAGCCGACTACCGGTGTGGACCCCGTGTCCAGGCGGGAGTTCTGGCAGATGTTGTACCGACTTAACAAGGAAGGGATGACCATCGTGGTTTCCACGCCTTATATGGATGAAGCCGAATTGTGCACCCGGGTGGCGTTCATGCATGAAGGAAAAATCGTGTCCTGTGCTCCGCCGGAAGAACTGCGTGCACAATATCCCTATAAAATTCTCGAGCTTACTGTTCCCGGGCGCGATATTAAAAAACGATTGAAGGATTGCGGACTGGTGGACATCAATGCGTTTGGCGACAAGTATCATCTGGTGGTGAATAATCTGGAACAAGCACGGCAAGAAGTGGCGTCTGCTTTGGATCAGGCGGGGATATCCGGATTTGCCATGGAAGAAGTTCCCCCAACGCTGGAAGATGTGTTCGTGGCTTTGGCAAGGGAGGCGGCGTAAATGTGGGCTGTGGAAACGAAGGATTTGACGCGGACTTTCGGTGCGTTTACTGCGGTTGACAAAGTGACGCTGAACATTCGTCCCGGTTCGATCTATGGTTTTTTGGGGCCGAATGGATCGGGAAAATCCACGACCATTCGAATGCTCTGCGGGATTCTGGAACCCTCAGGCGGCAGCGGGAGGGTCATGGATCTGGATGTCGCAACCCAAAGCGAAGCGATTAAGTCGAAAATCGGCTACATGTCCCAGAAATTCAGTCTATATAATGATTTGAGCGTGCGAGAGAACCTTGAATTTTATGCCGGGTTATATAGTTTGCAACGGACTGAGAAAAAAGAACGGATTGAAGCGATGATTCGGATGGCCGGACTGACCGGGCGGGAGAACGAACTGACCGCCAATCTTTCAGGTGGCTGGAAACAACGACTGGCTCTTGGCAGCTCTATTTTGCATAAGCCTACCATTCTATTTCTGGACGAGCCGACTGGTGGTGTCGATCCCCAATCCCGACGCATGTTTTGGGATATTATTTATGAACTGGCTGCCGGCGGAACGACCATCATGGTTACGACTCACTTCATGGATGAAGCGGAGCACTGCGATGAGATCGGATTCATTTTTGAAGGGAAGCTGATTGCCTCGGACACTCCAACGCATTTGAAACAGCAAATCCCCGGCCGGTTGATGCAGATCAGGACCGAGGATCCCATGGGACTGCTGGCGGAGCTGGCGCAAAAACGGTTGCCGCTTTTGGATGCGTATGCGCATGGCGCGGCAATTCACGTTCGGGTTCAGGAAACAGATCTGGCGGCATTTTCCGGCTACCAGGTTCAGCTGATTCAGCCGTCGCTGGAAGATGTGTTCGTCCATTACGTCAAGGAAAAACGGCAGGAGGTGGCGGCATGATTCGCCTCAGAGCCTTGTTGCTGAAAGAATTTATCCAGATGCGCCGGGATCGCCTGACATACGCCATGATGATCGGAATGCCGATTATTCAGCTGCTACTGTTCGGGTTCGCCATCAACACCGATGTGAAACATTTGCCGACGGTAGTATTCGATCAGTCCAACTCCTCGGAAAGCAGGGATTTGTTGGAATCGTTTTCTGCCAGTGGCTATTTTGATATCAATTACAATGCGAAAAGTTTTCAGGATGTGAACGCGCGAATCGACGACGGTGATGCCAAAGTGGGCGTGGTCTTGCCGCCAGATTTTGCCGAGCACGTTCGGGGTGGACGCACAGCTTCTGTGCAGGTTATTGTCGACGCGACCGACTCCATGTCGGCTTCATCCGCGATCGCTACGGCTCAGACAATCGGTCAACTGCGTTCGCAGACTATTATGATCCGCAAGCTGGAGAGCGTGACAGGCAGGCAGTCTGGATTGCCTTATGATATCAGGATCCGGCCTTGGTATAACCCGGATTTTGTCACTGCTTTTTACATGGTGCCGGGGATTATGGGAATCATTCTGACCATGACTATGGTGATGATTACTTCTATGGCGATCGTCAGGGAACGAGAGCTGGGCACGCTGGAGCAATTGATTGTGACGCCGATGAAATCCTATGAACTGATGCTGGGGAAAATTATTCCGTATGTTTTTGTCGGATTGGTTCAGGCAAGTGTGGCCTTGCTGGTGGGTATTGTTGTTTTTGATCTGCCCATTCGGGGGAGCCTGATCGAACTGTTTCTTTACACGGTATTGTTTATTGTGGCTTCGCTTTCCTTGGGCATCTTGATTTCCAACTTTGCCAAAACCCAAATGCAGGCGATGCAACTATCTTTCTTTGTCTTTATGCCCAGTGTCTTGTTATCTGGATTCATGTTTCCCCGCGAAGCGATGCCGGAATTCTTTTATCAGATAGGAAAGGTACTGCCGCTGACGTTTTACCTGCAGATCATGCGAAGTATCGTGTTGAAAGGAGTCGGGATCAAGGCGCTGTGGCCGCAGGTGGGAGCACTCCTGATCTTCATCTCCATTGTGCTGACGATCAGCGTGGCGAAATTCAAGAAAAAACTGGGGTAAGAAGAGGTAAGAAATGTCACAGTTTGTTCACAAATTTGTCATGAAACTGAGATATTTGACTGGTATGATAAAGCATAATGAAATCAAATGAACTTTTCGCAAAGGGGATCTTTCAATATGTTGAAGACACAAAAAAAACTGCGCAAATTGGCAGTTACCATGGTAGTAAGTTTGCTATTGCCGATTTCTACAGTTTTGGCTGCGACGCCGGCGGCGCCAGCAGCACCACCGACGGAACTGACACTGGAACAGAGCATCAATATGGCACTGGCCAACAATCCGACAGGCAAGATTGCTGTATTCAGCTTTGAAGCGGCCAAGGGGGCGCTGACGGCGGCCCGGTCTTACCGCTGGCCGACCTTGAGCGGAACGCACAAGGACTCGTGGACTTGGGCCGGTGAAACCTATAACCAGAAATACAGTCTCGATCCCAATTCTGTTACGGATCTATACTCCAATTCCGTTACGGCCAGTTGGACGATCTGGTCCGGCAATTCGGTTGAGAGTCAAGTCAGTCAGGCGAAACTTTCACTGGATTCCAGCGAATGGGAGGTCGCCAAGGCGCGGCAGCAGCTAAAATATGACGCCACCACCGGTTACTTCGACTTGATGGCAGCACGTGATTCTGTCAAGCTGAATCAGGAATCAGTCGAACGTCTGGAAAGTTACTTGCGCGATACCAAATTGCAGTTTGAAGTTGGTGTCGTTGCCAAAGTTGACGTGCTGCGCTCGGAAGTCTCGTTGGCCGATGCACGGCAAAGCCTTATCGTAGCGCAAAATACTTACGCCATCGCTATGGCCAAACTCAATAACATTATCGGTCTGCCTCTTGCGACTGAACTCAGTGTTAAAGGGGACCTAACCTATGTAAATTTTGAACCGGAGCTCGCGGTTTGCGTTGAGACTGCCCTGCGACAACGGCCGGAGATCAGTCAATACCAGAATGCAGCGAAAATCGCCAAAGAAGCCATCACCATTGCCAAGGCGGGATATCTTCCTACAGTGTCGGCGGTGTATCAGACGGGATGGTATAATGACACTTTTCCCGGCGGCAGCCATAACAATTGGACCGCCTATCTGACAACCAATTGGACCTTCCTGGATTCGGGGCTGACCGCCGGGAAGGTCAAACAGGCGGTGGAAGGATACAATAAAGCGCAGGAACAATTGATCCAGACAATGGACTCTGTGCGTCTGGATGTCCGGTCAACCTACCTAAGTCTGAAAGCCGCCGGGCAGGCCATTCAGACGAGCAGCGCCGCCGTGGGACTAGCCGAGGAAGATTACAAGATCAAGGTTATCCGTTACCAGGCAGGCGTGGGTACCAATCTGGACGTGCTGGATGCGCAGGTTGCTCTGACCACGGCGAAAAACAATTTGCTCAAATCGATGTATAGCTACAATACTTTCCGGGCGCAAATCGACAAAAACATGGGCGTGGCAGTCAAGTAGAACTCCGCTTTTTGACGCTGAAGCCGTGTCCCAGGACCTCCGCCGCATCTTGAACGATCATGAATGCGTGGGGGTCCATTTTTTCGATGATAAATTTTATTTTAGCAATCTGAGTCAAGGTGACCACGACGAACAGGACGCGTTTGTCCTGGCCGGTAAAAGCACCGGTTCCTTCCAGGAAGGTCGCACCCCGTCCCACTTCATCCATGATGGCATCAGCAATTTCAACATTCATTTCGGAAATGATCAGGATGGTTTTTTTGCGGTTAAGTCCCTCAATGACGGCATCCGTGACCCGGGAGCCGACGAAAAACGACAACAGCGTGTACATGGCCGGCTTGACGCCGAACAGAGCGGCGGCGACGAGCATGAGAAAGACGTTGATGGAAAATCCGACCAGCCCGACATTCAGGGAATAGTACTTTTTGATAATGGTGGCGATGGTGTCCGTTCCGCCTGCGGAGCCGCTGACCCGAAAAGTCAGCCCGCTGCCAATCCCAGTGATCACTCCGCCGTAGATCGCGGCGAGCAAGGTATCATCGACCAGATTGATGGTGGCCAAAAAGCGGGTGGCGTCGGTTGCCACCGAGAAGATAAGCATGCCAAAGATTCCGCACAGGACATACTCGCGGTCAAGAAGACGGTATGCCGCATAAAATATTGGGATGTTTAGCACGATGATTTGAACGCCGATCGGCCAGTTGAACAGAAAGTACAATATCATGGCGACCCCGCTGATGCCCCCGCTGAACAAGTGATGGGGGATCAAAAAGGTATTGATGGCGATACCGGAAATGAAGCTGCCAAGGGCAACCATGAAATAGCGCCAGACGTATTTTTTCCATTGCATGTGAGAAATCCTCCCCCAATTACGCATTTGAAATGGTAGGTTGCTTACTATTATAAGGCAATACGGCCAATCCGGAAAACTTTTTGTGTAAAATCGGGCAGCTTGATTAGGATTGTGAGCTTGCTTGAAAAAATATTTCTGAACATTACCAAGGGTTTTTAAATAAATTGTTCGAAAAAGGTTGCAGGCCACCCCAGATCTGCGTAGAATATAAGACGAGTAAAATGTTCAATTCATAAAATTTGGTTGCATACCAGCGGGAGATGTTGCATGCCCGTTACCGAAACTCAGATTACACGAAATGCATATGCCAAGATCAACTTGGCGTTGCAGGTACTCGGCAAACGGGACGATGGATTTCATGAGGTGTCCATGGTCATGCAGTCGGTCAGCCTGCATGATACCCTTGTGCTGAGTCTCGCGAATACAGAGATTTCACTTGTTTGCGATCAGCCCTCTCTTCCCTGTGACCGTTCCAATCTGGCTTACCGGGCAGCGGAGCTGTTGCGGCAGGAATGCGGCGTTTCGCTCGGCGTACACATCTGCCTGACAAAGCGTATTCCTATGGCGGCCGGACTGGCCGGCGGCAGCAGCGATGCGGCGGCTGTGCTAAGGGGGCTGAATTCATTATGGGGACTGGCGCTTTCTTCGTGCGACCTTGAAATATTGGCCGCCCGTCTGGGTTCGGATGTGCCGTTTTGTTTGTGGGGCGGTACGGCGCTGGCAACCGGCCGGGGTGAGATTTTGGAGGCGTTGCCTGCCTTTGCCGGGCATGGAGTGGTGCTGGCCAATCCCCCGCTGCAGGTTTCTACAGCTTGGGTGTACGGCAATTTTCAAAAGAAAAACCAGCTGCGGTCAACGGACAGCAAGACGTTGCGGCGGGCGATTGAACAAAAAGATTTTTTGGCGGTTGCCCGGCAGCTGTTTAACGATTTGGAATCAGTGACGGTACCGGCGTACCCGGAGATTGCCGTTATAAAGGAAATATTTGCCGAAGCGGGTGCTGCGGGCGTATTGATGTCAGGCAGCGGACCTACCGTTTTTGCCTTGACCCCTGATTTGAGCTCAGCCCGCCAGCTTGCCGGGCGCGTATCCTTTGGATCTGGCGTGTCTGTTTTTAGTGCCCAAACCGTTGCGAGGGAGGAATAATCTTATGTCACGTCTGTTGCCGGTTAAACTTGACAGCTATAAACCACTGCGGGAAGTGGTTTATGAAACTCTCCGCGAAGCCATCCGAACAGGAGCGCTGAGTCCAGGAGAACGTCTGATGGAGATCCAGTTGGCAGAAGAACTCGGCGTGAGTCGGACGCCTGTCAGGGAAGCCATCCGCAAGCTGGAACTGGAACGTTTCGTGGTGATGCTGCCACGGCGGGGCACCTATGTCGCCAATCTGTCGCTCAAGGATATCAACGAAGTTTTTGAAATCCGGGCCGCGTTGGACGGCTTGGCAGCTGGACTGGCAGCCGAACGCATCACCGAGGAAGAGCTGGAACAGATGGAGCGGTTGCTTGTGGAGATCGCTGACCATATCGAAAAGCACGATAACCAGAAAATCGTGGAGGCTGACGAAGCCTTCCATGATATTCTTTACCGGGCCAGCCGCAATGAGCGGTTAGTGGGGATTATTTACAATCTGCGGGAGCAGTTCACCCGATTCCGGTCCGTTTCCATCAATTATCCCGGACGTCTGCAGAATACCCTGGAGGAACACCGACAGCTGGTGGAGGCGATTGCCCAGCGCAACCCGGAAGCCGCCCAGCAAAAAGCCCGCGAGCACATTGAAAACGCGGAACAGACTCTACTGCTCGAGATGGAGCAACTTCGTCAATCGAATTGAACTGGTTTGCAGTAATTTGTCGCGGGGAGGGAACACGATTTGGAGAAAAGCCGCCGTATGGAACGTCTCGTTATCCTGGCGAAACAGCTGACGAACAAACCGTCGCATTTGTTTTCGCTCGGTGAATTCGCGGATGCCTTTGGTTGTGCCAAATCGACTCTTAGCGAAGACATGTCGATGATCCGGGAAACCCTGGAAGCCCAGGGAATGGGAACACTGGAGACGATCGCCGGCGCCGCCGGTGGCGTGCGTTATCTTCCCTGCCGCCCAGAGGCGTTTGTCCACGAAAGTCTGATGCGCCTGGCTGAGGCATTTTCCCGTCCCGACCGGATTATTCCCGGCGGGTTTCTCTATATGTCCGATGTTCTCTTTTCCCCGGAACGTATGGTGGAAGCCGGGGAATTTTTCTTTCAGCGGTTTGCGCCGCTCGCGCCCAATTATATTTTGACCATTGAGACCAAAGGGATTCCCCTGGCCTTGATGACTGCCAGGGCTTTTAATATCCCGCTGGTGATTGCGCGGCAAGGCAGCAAGGTTACGGAAGGCTCCGCCGTCAGCATCAACTATCTCACCGGCTCGGCCAAACGGATCCAGACGATGTCAGTATCGCGGCGGGCTTTGCCGACCGGCGCCCGGGTTCTCGTCATCGACGACTTCATGAAAGCCGGCGGGACGGCCCGTGGTCTGATTGATCTGGCTGCGGAAGTCGGGGCCAGAGTCGTGGGGACCGGCGTGCTGATCGCAACGGTCCAGCCGGAGAAAAAATTGGTGGAAGACTATACGACGTTGCTCGTTTTGCATAAAATTGATGAGACGCTGAAGCAGATCGATATCCGGCCAGCGAGCTGAAAAATAGACATTCAGGAGGAATAACCAATGCAGGAAATGGTCGCGGTGATTTTGGCCGCAGGCAAAGGGACCCGCATGAAATCCTCGCTGCCCAAGGTGCTGCATGGCGTCGGCGGCAAACCGATGCTGCGACATGTCCTGGATGCGTCCAGGAATGCAGGGGCGTCCCGCACGATTGTGGTGGTGGGTTTTGGCGGCGAACAGGTGGCCGCTGCGATGGGGGCCGGGGCAGAATATGTCACACAGGCCGAGCAACTCGGGACAGGGCATGCGCTCCTGCAAACGAAGGAAACGCTGCGCGGTTTTACTGGAACTGTGCTGCTGTTATGCGGTGATACGCCGCTATTGAGAGTTGCCACGCTGCAGAGCCTGTGCAAGGCGCACAGGCAGAGCGCTGCGGCAGCAACAGTGCTGACGGCGGTACTACCGGACCCTGTAGGGTATGGACGGATTCTGCGCAATATCGACGGCGGCGTGTGCGGCATCGTCGAGCAAAAAGACGCGACGCCGGTACAGCTGAACATTGACGAAATCAATACGGGAATTTATTGTTTTGAAGCCGGTCCTCTGTTTGGCGCGTTGGATGGACTGAGCTGCAACAATGCCCAAAAGGAATACTACCTGACCGACGTGCTCTCTATCCTGGCCCAATCGGGCCAGAAAGTAGGCGCCGTTCAGGTGACAGACTTCCAGGAAACGCTGGGCATCAACTCCAGAGTTCAGCTGGCGGAAGCGGAAACGATTCTGCGCCGGCGCAAATTGGTCGAGTTGATGGAAAGTGGCGTTACTGTGATGGATCCGGCCAGCACCTTCGTTGATACCGGGGTTGCCATCGGCCGGGACACGATTCTTTACCCATTTACCTGGATCGAAGGCGATACAGTGATTGGCGAAGCTTGCCAGATAGGTCCCAATACCCGGATCTCGGACAGCGTACTCGGCGATTCCGTAACCCTGCATTTCTCGTATGCCCATGAATGCAAAATCGGGGACGGGGTCACCGTAGGACCCTATGCCCACCTGCGTCCAGACACTGAATTGCTGTCCGGAGTGAAGGTCGGCAATTTCGTTGAGATCAAAAATTCTCAGGTCGGTCATGGCAGCAAAGTTCCGCATCTCAGCTATATCGGCGATACCGACATGGGCTCGGGCGTCAACATAGGCTGTGGATGCATCACCGTCAACTATGACGGCAAGAAAAAACACCGGACTGCAATCGCAGACAATGCGTTTATTGGTTGCAACAGCAACCTGGTGGCGCCGGTGTCGGTAGGTGAAGGCGCTTATATCGCTGCCGGATCCACCATTACCAAAGAAGTCCCGCCGCGTTCGCTCGGAGTGGGCAGAGCCAGGCAACAGAATATTGCCGGCTGGGTTGACAACAAAAAATAGTCTGGGGGTTGGATGATGATTCTGGAAGACGAAAAGAAACTGCTGATTTTTTCTGGCAATGCCAATCCGCCGTTGGCTGCGGAGATTGCCGCTTACCTGGGTACGACAGTGGGCAATGCATTTGTGGGGCGTTTTAACAACGGCGAGATCCAGATCATGCTGGAAGAAAGCGTTCGTGGAGCGCATGTTTTCATCATTCAACCGACATGTAATCCGGTGAATGACAATCTGATGGAGCTGCTCATTATGGCGGATGCCTGCCGCCGAGCTTCAGCCCGCAATATCACGGCGGTGATCCCCTATTATGGCTATGCCCGTCAGGATCGCAAGACGCGGGGACGCGAGCCGATTACCGCGAAACTCATTGCCAATTTGCTGACGACTTCCGGGATCACCCGGATGGTGACGATGGACCTGCATGCCGGACAGATTCAAGGATTTTTCGATATTCCGGTCGACCATCTGCCCGGAGTACCGATTCTGGCCGAGTATATTGCTACCAAACATCTGGAAGATCTGGTGGTGGTGTCGCCCGATTTGGGCGGCGTTACGCGGGCCCGCCAACTGGCTGACCGGTTGCATGCCGATATCGCGATTCTCGACAAACGACGTCCGATGCCTGGCGTTGCTGAAATCATGAATCTGATCGGCTGCGTCGAAGGCCGTAATGCCGTGATTATCGACGATATCGTCGATACCGCCGGATCATTGGTTGAAGGCGCCAAAGCTCTGCACCGGCACGGAGCGAAAGCCGTCTATGCCTGCTGTACTCATCCGGTGCTTTCCGCACCGGCCTGCCAGCGTCTGAATGACTCCATCATCAAGGAAATCGTGGTGACCAATACGATTCCGATCCCGGAAGGCAAGTGCTTCGAAAAACTCAAGGTTCTTTCGGTAGCGCCGCTTCTGGGTGAAGCCATCATTCGTATCTATGATGATCTGTCGGTAAGCCGTTTGTTTGACACCTGATCCGGAGGGCGCAACGTTGAAAATAGTAGTAGGGCTGGGGAATCCCGGCAAGCAATATCAAGATACCCGTCATAATATAGGTTTTTTGGTGGTGGATGAATTGGCTCGCCGCTGGGGCGCTATGCCATGGAAACGCCGTTATGAAGCAGAAGTATCTGAACACCGGGCCATCGGCCCGGTGTTACTCGTCAAGCCGCAGACGTTTATGAACCTGAGCGGCACGTCCGTTCGGGAAGCGGCCAAGTTTTACAAAACCCCCTCAACAGATATCATCGTGGTGCATGACGACCTTGATTTGCCGACCGGTCGGCTGCGGATTCGTGAGCGGGGCGGCTCGGGCGGGCACAAGGGCATCGCATCTATTCTGGAGCAGCTGGGAACCGATGAATTCGCCCGGGTGCGTTTCGGTGTGGGACGGCCGCCATCTGGCTGGGAAACAGCCGACTACGTGCTGGGCCGCTTTGCGCTCGCAGAACAAGCAGCTGTTAACGAAGCGATAGCAAAGGCGGCGGATGCCATCGAGGCGATTCTGAAGGAAGGAACGGCGCCGGCGATGAACCGGTTCAACCGATGAGGTGCGTGCGATGTTGACCAGCTTGTTTGCGGATGAACGGGGAGAGATATTTGACGCCCCCGGTTGGGGAGCGCTGGGGCAGAGCGGCGCCCAGGTCGTTCCCTGTGATCGGACGAACATGATCCCGTTGCCGCCGGGAAGCGAACTGATGTATCTGCCAGGGCGGACAGCGATGGGAATCAAAAGAAACGGCAAGGTTCCCATGGGACGCGGCCGCCAGGCTGTGGCAGCCATTTTGCCAGTCGGTTACACCCGGCTGCTGTTGCCTGCATACCAAAGATCCTCCGGAGCCCCGGTACTGCCTTTGTTCGGCTATACGGCCGCAGCCTGGGGAAACGGACAGATATGGGTTGCTGCAATGCAAAGCGACGAAAACAGCAAATGGGACCCGGCGAAATATAACGGCAAGGACCTCGCCCGCCGCATTGCGGCAGTTCGCAAAGAATTGCCGGACAATCGACTGGTGGAGCATCTGGCTCATTGTTCGCTGGAATGGCATTGCTGCACCGCGCAGAATCTGTTTTACCGCCGCTGGGAGGCGGGAATCCCCACTTCCCAGACCTGCAACGCCAACTGTCTCGGCTGCATCTCGCTGCAACCGTCCGAGTGCTGTCCTTCCCCGCAAAGCCGCATTGCTTTTTCACCTTCTGTGGCAGAAGTTGCAGCAGTTTCCTTTTATCACCTGGCTACGGCGCCGGATGCGATCATCAGTTTTGGACAGGGCTGCGAAGGCGAACCCGCGCTGGCGGCAGCCACCATTGCGGCAGCCATCAATCAGGTCAGGCAAAAAACGAGCCGGGGCATTTTCAATATTAATACCAATGCCGGCTACACCGAGGGAATCCGGCAGGTCGCCGATGCAGGGATCGACAGTTTGAGGGTCAGCTTGATCAGTGCCCGCGAAGAAACACATCAGGCGTATTATCGTTCATCCTACTCACTGGAAGAGGTTCGCGCCTCCATTCGCTACGCCAAACAGAAAGGCTGCCATGTTTCCGTCAACATGCTGCTCTTCCCCGGCCTCAACGATCAGCCGTCCGAGATTGCCGCCTGGCAGGATTTGTTGCGGGATACCGGCGTTGATATGATTCAGTTGCGCAATCTCAATATGGACCCGGATGAGCTGCGCCATGCGTTGCCGTTCTTTTCTGTTGCAGGGCTTGGCATTCCCCAGATGGTCCGGCAGTTGCAGGACGCGCTGCCTTCTCTGCAGTTCGGCAGCTTCAGCCATTTCAGACCATAGAGAGGTTTGGGTTTAGATTGAACTTTTTAGCCAAGCAAGAGGGCCTGCCGAATTTGATATTTCGGCAGGCCCTTACTTTCCAGCTTATAAATCCGGCTGGTTGACTGGGGTGCTTGCACAATCTTCTGCGTCAACAGTCGCCAGAAACTCGTCCACCAA
>Ga0316604_10002577_pt1 | contig 13709 bp, 13 predicted proteins | sample OWC_soil_day20_C_FD_207650 | JGI IMG/M metagenome (GOLD analysis project Ga0316604, IMG submission 207650) | Wetland soil microbial communities from Old Woman Creek delta, Ohio, United States - OWC_soil_day20_CT | ecosystem: Environmental > Terrestrial > Soil > Wetlands | place: USA: Ohio... | reverse complement strand
TTCATGATTCCAATTCCTCCTACTACAAGAGCAATGGATGCAATTCCGGTAAGTAATGTCGTCAAAAGATTCTGCATGCTGTTCATGGTGTCTAAAATGCTGCCCAGATCTACAATTTTGTAGCTATCATCCTTATAGTTAAAAGCTGCATCCAACACAGCCTCTACTTCAGTATTGGTCTCGTCTGACAGATCCGTATTTTCCAGGTAAATATCAACGTTTGAATAGGTGGACGAGCCGGATAAGGCCAGAGCATTTTTGTAAGGAATAATTATGGTTCCATCCGAAGAGGCGCTCGCATTAATTCCTGACATGACATCGCTGTTGCTTTCCGTGTCTCTTACGCCAACTATCTCATACCCCTGACCGTTGACCATGATTCTCTGGCCGATGGGATTTTCATTTGGAAATATAGTCTTTACAATATCCTGATCAATGATACAGGTATAAGTATGCCCATCCATATCCAGGGCTGTCAGTTTTCTGCCCATAATTAGTTCTGTTGTATCTTTTTGAAAATACGTCTCATTTTTACCCATAATAGAAACTTCATCTAATAAAATCCCCTTCTTTCCTGCAGATCCTGTGATAGACACGGAAGGAGACACCCCTGAAACGTTGGGTATTTCTTCTAATTCCCGTAAATCGCTTGTAGACAGTCCGGATTTTAATGCATTTCCTGTGGCCATAACCGTTATTTTATCGGCTCCCATACTTTCAAACTGAGACATCATTTCTCCGGTAACACTCTGGACAATCGTAATGAGGGCTATGACAGATGCTACTCCTATGACAATTCCCAGTGAAGTTAGAAAAGACCTCATCTTATTGTTTATAATGTTATCCAGAGCCATCATAAAATTTTCTCTAATCACCTAGACCACCTCCTCACTGATGTTACCATCCAAAATTCGCACTACCCTTTTTGCTTGTTTTGCAAGGTTTACGTCATGGGTAATCATAATGATGGTTCTGCCTTCCTGATTTAATTGGTGAAACAGCTCCATGACCTGATTTCCTGTCTTCTGATCCAGGGCTCCGGTAGGTTCATCTGCCAGGAGAATGGTTGGGTCATTAATCAGCGCCCTTGCTATGGCGACCCTCTGCTGCTGTCCGCCGGATAACTGACGGGGAAGATGATTCATCTTTTCACCAAGTCCTACTTTTTTAAGCATTTCAGCTGCTTTTTCATGGCGTAGTTTTTTATCAATTCCAGCGTAGATTAAAGGCAGCTCAACATTTTTTAACGCCGACTGTCTGGAAAGAAGATAGAACGACTGGAAAATAAAGCCGATTTCTTTCCGCCGGATCTGAGCCAGAAGCTTTTCCTCCTGGCCGGACATCTTTCTACCGGATAAAAGATATTCTCCAGAAGTTGGCACATCCAAAAAGCCGATTATGTTCATTAAAGTAGATTTCCCTGAGCCAGAAGGACCCAGAATAGAAAGAAATTCACCAGATTGAACACTTAGGTTGATGCCTTTTAGGATGGTAGATACCTCGTTACCCATCTCATATTCTTTTACAATGTTTTTCATGGTTAGAATTTCTTCAGGCATTATAGTACCTCCGGTAATTGGAATGAAATCTCTTCCGAGGCGTATTTTCCGTAATAGAAACCGGCTTGTGATTCAGCCGCTCCCATAAAGCCTGGTCCTCCAGGAATTCCGCTCCCTGTATTTTCCGTACCTGCGGAAGGCTCATAGGCTACACGGTCTCCTTCGTTTAAGCCTTCCTTAATTTCTACGTTTTTTCCGTCACTGATTCCCACAGTCGCATACACCTTTTCCAGCTTTCCTGCGTTATTATAACGCTGAACATAAGGTGTTGCACCTTCATATTGAACCGCTTCCACCGGAATGGTAATTACCTGACTGGCGTTCTCCGCCACCACTTTTACCTCTGCAGATAAGCCTACCCGCAGTTCATCATCTTTGGGCAACGTCAGAGTAGTTTCAAAATAAGAAACGCCGTTTTCCACACTGGCACCTCTGGAAATCTTGGAGACGGTACCAGCAACTGTTTTCTCCATGGCTTCAAAATACACTTCTGCTGTACTTCCTACGGATACGGCGGACAAATCGTATTCGTCCACTTTAACCTTGACCTCCAAATCATCATAATCGATAATATCCATGATATTTGTTCCTTGGGTGATGGAGTCATTTTCGTCCACATAGATTTCGGAAACAGTTCCTGACACCTCCGCGTAGTATTTTGTATCTTCCAGATCCTTTTGAGCCTGAGTCAGACGGCTTTGTGCGTCAGTTATAGCATTTTGGGCTTTTTTGTAGTTGTCTCTGGCAGTTTCCAGCTCCAGCTGAGATACATCCCCGGTGCTATAAAGGGACTGATTTCTTTCATAGCTTAATTTGCTTGAGGCAAGAGTCGTCTTAGCATCAGCCAAGGTAGTCTCTGCACTTGTTAATGCAGACTGTGCAGAGTCATTGTCCACTTCATATAGAAGGTCCCCTTTCTGAACCTGGGCATCTTCATTTACATAGAACTTTTTTACAGGTTTGTTGGTGGTGGAAAGAACGTTCTGAACATCACCTGACTCAATATTACCGCTGAAGCTGTAATATTTTACGATATCCTGCTTTACTGCCAACGCTTCCGTAAGATTTGCATTGGAATTTTTCATCATGCCAGGAGCAACGATAACTCCCAGCAGGAGACAAGCCCCTGCAACTGCAATCAGAATTCCGAATTTCTTTTTCTGAAAAAATAGTTTTTTTAACATAATGCCTCCTCATTTATATGTAATACTGCTCATGTTTCAAGTAGTTTTATAATAAATGAGGGGGATAAACTGGAAATATATAAAAGATAAACAAAAGATAAACGAAATGGGATATTTTAATTAATGTGAATATTACGGATTGTTTATAAAGGTCATGATGCATTTATTGTAAATCTCAGAATCTTAAATCAGCAGACCACAGTCTTTCGTAAAAGATCAGTTACTCTATGTATTGTTCCCAATCACCCATCTCACCTAATTTCTTTCCGATGGAGAAATAATTATAAGGTGCATAGATTGCAGGCTTCAATTCGGTTAAATCTATTTTTTTCAAATCCATGGTTTCATATTTTTTATCAATTTGAATATTTTTTATTTCAGCCAAAAACAGATGGGCACCATCAAGCTCAATTATTTTGGAAACTTCACATTCATATACCCAGTGACATTGCTCTATGATTGGAACCTCCAGGCATTTACCCCATTCATAGCTGTATGATACTTCATTTTTTACCTTGTTCTCACCTTTCGTATTACCAAAATAATCTGCAAGCCAAAGATTATCCTCAGTAATCATATTAGCAGAGAATTTTTTATCTCGAAGTATGTTTGACTTGGTAAGCTTACTTCCGCCTATTGTCATCATTAAATGTGGTGTTTTATCAAATGAAAATCCTATCCATGTAATAATACAAAAATTTGGAGTAGCATTTTCGTTTTTTGTTCCAATGATATACATTGGCTGTGGACTAAACACCCAATCTGGATTAATATTAACCTTTTCCATATATTTAGATACCCCCTCCTTAATATTTACCCCCAAAGTGCATTGGCATCGGTGGCACTTCGGTTCAGACGGGAAAAATCTGTCTTAACAAAGGATATGGTTGAAAGAAGCAGGAACACCAAACCAATGACCAGAATAATTCCAAACGTCATAATCGGAGTAATTGCAAACCCATTTATTTCAACCACCAATCCTTCTTTAATCAGTTGGGAAACAGGAAGATCCCCTTTTTCCAAGACGATCATTCTAAAAAATGCTGTGGCATAAGTCATAGGATTAAAGTAAGCTGCAAACTTTAAAGAGCCTGGCAGCATGGACAATGGAACATAGGCACCGGACAGAAATGTGAGGGGCATGGTTACTGCTGTTTTGACAATCTGGAATGTCTGACCGTTGCGTACCTTCGTGGCTAAAAACAGCCCAACGCCAGAGAATACGATACCGATAAAAATCATGGATACGAGCACCAACAGAGGAGTTTTCCAGCTGGTAAACTTTATACCGATAAATAAACCAATTATCAGGATCAGGATACCCTGTAAGGTGGCTACCGTTGCTGCAGACAGTAATTGTCCCATCGCAACATAAACTCTCTTTGCAGGGGATACCAAAACTTCTTTCATAAAACCACTGACCATATCATCAACCGTTGAAGACGCAAGGTTTAGCGCACTTTCAAATACAGTCGTGATAATAACACCCGAAAGCATGTAAGCGATGGGGTTTTCAATGAGATCATTTTTAAATATTGCACCAAACACATATACAAAGAAAAAAGGAAATATAAGCGAAAATATTAACCCGGTTTTATTACGTACAAATGCTTTTAGTCCTCTTTTCCATAAGGCGAATACTGTATTCATATTATCCCTCCTCCCTGATCTTTTTTCCTGTTATCTCTAAAAACACATCATTAAAGGTTCCTTTTTTAATTTCAATATTGGTAATGTGCTCCTTATGAACGCTCAACACCTCCAGCAGGCGGTCCAGATACTCTGCTTCCACCTTATAATAACCATCTTTTTTTGAATAGTTTAATTGATGCTCCGTCAGCAGGCGTTCAAACCCTTCTTCATCATTTGTATTGATATAAGCTTTATCCTTCGTATACTTTTTCTTTAATGCGTAGGGGGTATCATGTGCTACAATTACCCCGCCATCCATTATCGCTATCTTATTGCAGATCTCGGCTTCTTCCATGTAGTGGGTGGTTAGAAAGATTGTAATGTTCCTTTCTTTTTGAAGCTTCATGATATATTCCCATATATGTGCTCTGGTCTGGGGATCCAGCCCTGTTGTTGGCTCATCAAGGAATAAAACCTTTGGATAATGCACCAGGCCTCTGGCAATCTCAACACGCCGTTTCATTCCTCCCGACAAAGCGGATACCATTTTCTTTCTTTCATTTGTTAAATCCACCAGGTTGAGAACAAACTTAATTCGTTCTTCTACTTCCTTGTTTGGAATGTTATAAAATACACAGTGCATTTTTAAATTCTCTTCAATAGTCATTTTCGCATCAAGAGTGGGATCCTGAAATACAACTCCAATGGAGGATCGTACCTCACTTTTTTGCCTGCTCACATCTTTTCCATCGATCAATAACGTACCGGAAGTTTTTTCAAAAATGGTACAAAGCGTATTAATCGTTGTGCTTTTTCCAGCACCGTTTGGCCCCAGAAATGCAAATACACTGCCTTCTTCCACATCAAAAGATATATCATTTACTGCGACAAAGTCACCATATTTTTTTGTGAAGTTTTTAACCTGAATGATTGGATTCATAGTTTTATCCCCTTATTGCTGATTGTAGTAAAGTATGATATAACTTATTATGACGAAGCAAACACAGCATTATCATCAACGAAAAGCCCCTATTTTATGCGGTGCTCCAGTGTCACTAAAAAAATTAAAGCTGCAATTACTATGAAATGCAGCAAGAATACTGTTATATTATCATAATAAAATATCATTTACAACAGGTAAAGTGTATCATGCAATTCCCCTGATATCTTGTTGATCAATCAAAAAAAAACGATACTCTGCCATTGATGATTCCAACAAATGGCAAAATACCGCTTTCCATTAAATCTATAAATATAGTTTATATCCCATTGCTTTTAAAAAATTCTTGAATGACTGTGAATATAGAACTCTTCCTGACTTGGTTGAAATTTCTTTTCCATTTTTTCAAAATTCATATCAAACTGCTCCGCCGCTATTTCATCTACCTCATAGACTTCGCTTTCCACATAGCGCCACTTTCTTTTATCCAGGCAACCCTCCGTTAATTCCTTTACCATCATTGCTGCCGGATAAATGCCTTCTCTAACGTAAATATCAAATTTTTTACAGCTTTTAAATCCACGGGAAACGTAGTTATCCGGATTTCCAAAAATTACGATGACATCGTAGGACATTTCTTTTGCCTTTGCAAATGAGTATTCAAGCAGGACTTTTCCAAGTCCCTTTCTTTGGAATTCAGGATGAATGCTTAAGGGTCCAAAGGTCAGTATCTGCTTTTCACGGTTTTCCTCATCTATCAGCTTTGCCTTAGTATACATGACATTCCCGATAATGCGATTGTCTTTTTCAAGGACAAGATCCAGTTCAGGTATGAAATCCGGATGATTTCTCATGACATGTACCATATAATGTTCACTGCAGCCCGGAACATTTAAATTCCAAAAGGCCTTTCTGGTTAAATCCTCCACATTCCTATAATCCTTTGCCTGTTCATTTCTAATGGTATAGTTCTCTTTATTGTTCAATTTATCCACCTCAATAATTCATTTTTTAAGTTATTGCCTATCTCAATAGCCAAGTGTTCGATCTTACAAACCGGAATTTGTCAATATCCTAGGCAATCTTGTTGAAGGCCTATGGTAAAACATTTCCGGCTGCACAATAGATTTCATACCATTCCTCACGGGTCAGATAAATGTCTGTTGCCTTCATACAATCTTTTAGCCTGTCAGCATTCATCGTTCCTGTAACAGGCTGCATATGTGCCGGATGCCGAAGAATCCAGGCTAATGCAATGGTTGTATTTGACACTTCATAATTTGCTGCTATTTTATCAATCGCCGCATTCAGTTTTTGGAATTTATCATTATTTAAAAAAACTCCTTCAAAAAATCCGTATTGAAATGGAGACCATGGCTGAATCGTAATATCATGTAAGCGACAAAAATCAAGTACACTTCCATCACGGCTAATAGCGGTGTCATCTGCCATGTTGACATGGAGCCCTGCTGATATCATAGAGGCATTAGTAATACTAAGCTGTAATTGGTTTGCTATAATCGGTTGATTTAAAAATTTCTCAAGCAGCTGTATCTGCATAGGATTCTGATTTGATACGCCAAAATTACGTACTTTTCCACTGCTGTAAAGCTTATTAAATGCTTCTGCAACCTCCTCTGGCTCTACCAAAGCATCCGGGCGATGTAAAAGAAGTACATCCAGATAATCGGTTTTCAATCGCTTTAGACTGCCGTCTACTGCCTCTAAGATATGTTCTTTTGAAAAATCAAACATCCCTTTTCGTATGCCACATTTGGATTGCAGGATTATCTTTTCTCTGACAGTACTGTTCATGTGTATAGCCCCTGCAAACAATTCTTCACATGTTCCGCCGCCATAAATATCTGCGTGATCGAAGAAATTCGCTCCGCCCTCCAGAGCAGTCTGAACGAGACGTTCTGCATCGGTTGTACTCAGCTCATTAATACGCATACAGCCAACTGCAATAGCTGGCACCTGTAAATCAGATTTACCCAATTTTATATATCTCATTATAGTTTACCTCCTTATACGATTATGATAAAAATCACCAGTTTCCTTATGAATACCCCTGCAATATATAATTAATTATAAACCTTAAAGCTAGCATTAAGTCAATACGTTATAATTATAAATTACACGTTTTAACCGGAGTTCAGGGGCATGACTTTTAACGATAATAAGAATATTTCAGCTGTGCCACAGGCACCTCATTCCCTGCTCTTCCCGCTTGCAAAAGGCATCGATCATCATAATGGAGTCGGAACGAATAATACACTAGACATTGCGCAAAGTTCGCATGCCAAAGGAGGTTTCGTCCCCTTTGGATACCACTGAAAATAATACTTATTTGTCAAATCGATATATCTTTATCGTCTTTTTTCTTTATCCTCATATTTATTATCACGATTCCAATAAAAATAGTAGTTACGAAAAGCATCGGCTAAACAAACAATAATAATTACTCCCAGCAAAATCAAGCCTTCTATTGAAGAGAATAACTGCCTAACATTATTTTTTCCACTTGTAACGATAATAAATAACGCAACAAGAATTCCCGGCAAGTAAATATGAAGAAACCGTAACCATTTTTTTCTACCATGTTTGTATTCTTCTTTCGTTTCCGCCAAATCTTTTCTTGTACATCTAACTATTGCTACCGGAAGCCCTCCTCCTCTTGCGTAATTTCTTTCAGCACTATACTCTATCCCATCAAGCGTAAATTCTGGATACATCCCCTTCTTTGTGATTTCAATCTCCATATCTCGTTCCATTGCATATTTGTAAAGTACATTTTCAAAATCATAGCTATTTATTATCGCATCATCTGGAGTAAAAGTAATGACTCTCTCATGTTCATAATCAATAACTTCCATGTAATCCTTAATCCATGAAGTGAAAAAGTGCTCTTTTTCCATACTTTGTAGATATTCTTCTACATTTAATTCATCTATAGTAATCTGCTTCTTCTTTAATGCCTTGCAAAACTCAATCGCATTTTTGTCATCACTAATTCTTTTTTCTAATATATGCTGTTGTTTGTCCAAGGAATTTGACAGGTTCTCCTTCTCACGCAAAACCAGTTTAATTTGTTCTAATGGCATATCAAGCATGCGGAGCATCTTAATTACTTTTAGTATTCTTACGTCATTGTCTGAATATTCTCGATATCCATTATCAGGATTACGTTTTGTTGAAAACAACTCTGCTTTTTCATAAAATCTGATATTTTGTGCAGATACTCCTGTCCTTTGCTCCACTTCTTTAATGTTCATGAATATACCTCCTTTTTATAAGGTGATTGTAAACCCTATACAAACTATAAAGTCAATAGAAACTTGCTATTTTATGTTTTCTGCATACTTTAATTGTAACGTTTGATCGTACCAGACCGGTACAACCTCCTTAAAATTATTATTATTTACAAAAGCAATTTCACACCTTTTTTTCATACCCTATATTTCCCCACTACCAAATTTTTCGGCCCACTTAATAGAATACAGCGATGCATGTGCAACATAAAAAGTAAGAGTTTCCCAAAAGTCAATTGGAATTCGAATACCATTTCTTTCCATAATATGTAATGCGGAATATTCACGTATAAATTAGTATTGTTCCCTTTTCATCTTCTTCTCGAAATGTTTCCACGACAATCGGTCTGTTTTTCTCCATTCTGTCAAGCATAACCTTAACCATCTTTGAAGCAATATATTTTCTTCGAAACTCTGGATGTACCGCCATACAACAAAGCATGTTATGCTTTATTGAAAATAAAAATACTCAGCCATGATGAAAGATTTTCATCGTTCGCATATGCAATCTTAATTGCCGAATCTTCATTACAAAAAGTATTGTACCAACTATCTAATTCAAAAAGTTTATCTAAGAACCAATATGGTATAAAAGTTTCTTCTTGCTGCATTTAATAAATAAATATGAACGAAAATTGTAACTCTTAATAATTTGCAATATATTGCCAAAAAAATTATTATAATGAATATTTTCCTTTTTTTATAGAACAATAATAAAAAAGGAGGCATTACTATGTCAGTAACTTATAAAATTGCTCTGAGGGCTTAAAAAGGTAGGCCTAATCCGCTTACCCGTTTTTTAATATATTTGTTCATATAAGAAATCCAGGCAGCCTTTAATTAGGTTGTTTGTTTTATATTTAAAAAATAAATTATGTCAGGAGATTATTATGGGAATTATTGGTTGGATTATCATTGGTGCTATTGCTGGTTGGCTCGCAAGCATGGTTACTGGGAACGATAAAAAGATGGGTGCTTTCGCAAATATTATAGTGGGCATTATTGGTGGCCTTATCGGAGGATTCATTATGAGTTTACTAGGCGGAACAGGCATTTCCGGCTTTAATCTTTGGAGTCTTTTGGTTGCCTTTATAGGCTCATTAATTGTTTTGTGGATATTTAATAAAATCAATAAATAAAATAAAGAGTGGAGGCGTAATTTATGAATGATTCAATCAAAAGTAAAACGGATAAAGTTGTTGGTACTATTAAGGAAAATATTGGAAAAGCTATAGATTCTGAGCAGATGGAACTGAGTGGTAAATTACAAAATCTTGCCGGTGAAACCAGAAGGAAGGTTGAAGAGACTATGGGAAAATCTGTACAAATCAGTGAGGATATCAAAGAATCAATTGCTGAAAAGGCAAATGATTTAATTGATTCGGTGAGGAGATAAAATAAATAAGTACTTGTTTTGTGACCTTACCTTTTTCTCATTGCAAAAACACTTTATAATTTATTTATTTAGTGTTAGAATAAAACAAAACTGAGCCTTGAGACGTCCGTGACCTAAAGGAGCTCTTGCATGGGCTCCTTTTATACTCATCGCGTAGCGTTAATATCTTTGAAGTGGCGGCTTCCATTTGATAACAGCCAGCAATTTGGTTTTCAAATGGTTGCCATCGCCCGCAGTTTGCAGTATATCAAATTTCGAAAATCCTTATTTTATGTCTGATAGCAAGCGCACGGTTTCAACATTAAGCCCAAAAACAGCATACAGTAGAATGAACCATAAAACAGCTCTAAACGTAAGGAAGGAGCGGGATTCATACGAATCCCACCCCAATTATTGGCAAAGAGCCCTAAAATAAAGGCGTGAACACAACTGCTCAGCCTTAAATATTCATAATCTATTTTCAAATTAATTCAAGATAAACTTCGCAATCCCCTGTTGCCATAATTCGGATGACCGTCGTCCTAGGAGATAGGTGCAAAGCACCATAAGAGGGTGTAGCCTTCTTGGTCAGAACTTTAATTCCGTAACCTTTCAATATTGGCGAGAACTTCGGCAGTTGGGAAAGGAAACTCTGCTGGACGCACTACCAGTCTTTAGACTGTTATAAAAGTACGCACTTAGTAAACTAAGGGATTTCATGTTTCATTTAATCTGTAAGGGAATACATTACCTCTAAACCATTATCTGGATGATATGTCCATGAGATTTCCACTCCATCTCCTTTTGCAGTCTGCATTCCATCTATCGATCTTGTCTGTCCCATTTTATTGATAACTGAATCCGGTAATCCCAGCGCTTCATTTACTGCAAAAATTCCAGATATTGCCACTGATTCTGAATTATTGTATGTACTATCATTAGGGTTAGTATCAATACTTAAATACGAACCATCTGAAGCAACAGATGCCCATTCAGAATCACAACATTTATTATATATTTCAACAAGATCTGGTCCAGCTGCTTCAACAGTTATTGAGCATGTATCTGTTTTTCCATTTGCAGTTTTTACAGTTATAGTACATGTTCCTTCATTGACTCCTTCAATAGTTCCATTATTTACACTAGATATTGTATCATTAGAAGACGCCCATGTAACTTCTTTGTTTTTAGTATCATCAGGATTTATTGTAAATGTAAGATTTTCTGTTTCTCCAATTTTAATGGTAACATTTTCTTTGTTAAGAACAACCTCTTTAGCCTGCTTACCTCGAATCACAAAGAAAAGTATAGCTATAATTGCAACTGCCGCTATTACACCAATAATTATTACCTTGCTCTTTACCTTCTTCTCGCTTTTTTCTGGTGAAATACTTTCTCCTTTTTTATGACCGCATTTAGAACAAAATATTTGATCTGGAGCAAGTTCTGTCCCACATTGAGCACAATAATCTTTTTGTACTACATTTTCTTCCTCTTGATTTTGCTGTTCCATTTTCATGTTTTCATCTTCATTCATAAACATCTTCCGCCCTTCTGTAAATTTAATTTATAATATCTTGAATGACTATTTTCATTTTGTTATCATTTAATAGTCCAATATTATACAACTTTTTTCCATCACTATTTTTCTTAGGGTACTGTACGATTATCGGGTTTGTACTTGAATGATTTTTTGTATTATTATGCTTTAATGTATTTACTTTTGATTTCACACAAAATATATAGCTCCCCTATTCACTATTATTTACTGTAAAAAACACTTTCAGAAGTACATCTTTTTTATAACAAAAGGTGTCTTCAGGCATAATTATATAATAACTTAAAATGTCGAAAAATTCAATAAAATACTATAATTGTGCCTTGAAATTCATGTTATTATTTTTGTGTTAAACAATATGAACTTTAAACCCTTTTTTCTTAGAATTTTCACTGGCAACTCTCCTTCGTTCTGGTGTTAGTATATAAGTGTGGAAACGAAAACTGGAAAATAATGGTTTTTGTCATTTTACAGGATTATATATTATTTCTATATCTATTTTCCATAACATTTACTCGCAATCTATTTTCGGCTTAATTCGACACAAACTTCACAATTTGCTGTTGAAGGAAACATATCCACACAACACACCTTAACCACCTCATACCCCCTCATCTGCAGCACTTCCAAATCTCTCACCAGACTCGTCGGTTTACAAGACACATAGACCAGCCTGTCCACCCCGAAGTCAATTATCTTTCCCAACGCCTTCGGATGAATCCCATCCCTGGGCGGATCCAGAATAATAAGATCCGGCTTATCTTCCAGTTCATCAATCACCTTTAAAACATCCCCCGCTATAAATTCGCAGTTATCCAGACCGTTTCTCGCAGCATTCTCTCTTGCCGCTTCCACCGCCTCTTCTACAATCTCCACACCCACCACTTTTTTCGCAACAGGTGCAATAATCTGGGCAATGGTTCCAGTACCGCTATATAAATCAAAAACCACCTTATCCTTTGTCTCTCCTACATACCCTCTTGTAGTTTCATACAGGACTTCCGCCCCCAGAGAATTAGTCTGAAAGAAAGAAAACGGTGAAATCTTAAACTTTAATCCCAGCAATTCCTCATAAAAATAATCCTGTCCATATAAAATTTCCGTCCGGTCACTCTTTACCACATCAGCCAGACTATCATTTAATGTATGAAGAATTCCAACAATTTTCCCATTCAGTTTCAAGTTAAGCAGCTCATCAGCAAAAGGCTTTAAATCAAGCTCCTCCTGAGTCGTGGTAACAAGATCAACCAGAATCTCTCCTGTTTTCACCGCTCTGCGTACCAGAAGATGACGCAGATATCCGGTATGCTGCATCTTCTTATAGAATCCCACCCCCAAGTCTTCAAAATAATCCTTAGCCGCCTTTAAAATATCACAAAAATCCGTATTCACAATCTTACATTCTGTCGTTGTCACCACATCATAAAAGCTTCCTCTTTTATGCATTCCCAGGGAAAGAGGACCATCCTTATATTCATCTCCAAAGGAAAACTCCATCTTATTACGATATTCATCTTCAGTCGGGCTGGGTTTAATCCCTTCAAATATAAAATCACCTGTCACAACACCATCTAACAGGGATTTCACCTGCTGTTCCTTAATCTTTAACTGTTCTTCGTAAGGAATGGTCTGATAAGTGCAGCCTCCGCAGATTCCAAAATGAGGGCAGGGATCTTTTGCATATTCCAGAGGGGATTTCTCTAAAACTTCAAGAATGCGTCCTTCGCATTTCCCTCCTCTTTTTTTATTAATCATTACTTTCAATTTCTGCCCGGGAAGTGCGTGTTTTACACCAATCCTTCCTTCCGGAAGTTCTATCATGCCTTTATCCGGAAATTCAAACCGTCCGATTGTACCTTCGTATATCTCACCCTTTTTCACTTATGCTGACTCCTTTTATTCTCTTAAATTTTCTTTTGATTTAATATTCTGTTACGTAAAAGAGCGTGTCTCACTTTCTGAGGCACGCTCTCCTTTTAATGCCAGATTTTATTCTTCGGAACTAGCTTCCGACTTTTCATCCTCAAAGAAATCATCGTCGAAATCATCATCAAAATCGTCTTCAAAATCTTCCAGATAATCCGGAGTAAAGAAACGATATACGGTATAAGCAATTCCAGCTACTGCCGCTACTGCGCCTATGATCGCGA
>Ga0316604_10002575_pt1 | contig 13719 bp, 3 predicted proteins | sample OWC_soil_day20_C_FD_207650 | JGI IMG/M metagenome (GOLD analysis project Ga0316604, IMG submission 207650) | Wetland soil microbial communities from Old Woman Creek delta, Ohio, United States - OWC_soil_day20_CT | ecosystem: Environmental > Terrestrial > Soil > Wetlands | place: USA: Ohio... | reverse complement strand
CGGGACGCCGGCGCGTCGCGCGCTGGCTCGAGCTGCGCTTCCGCAGCGGCTTCAGCGAATGGCTCTCTCACGTCTACTACGACGAGGATCTGGTCGCGCTGCTCGCGCTCGTCGACTTCGCCGGCGAGCTCGAGGTTGCGACGCGCGCCGCGATGGTCGCCGACCTGCTCCTGCTCGACATGGCGCTCCACCACTACCGGGGCGTCTTCGCGTCGAGCCACGGGCGTTCCTACGAGCGCTGCAAGATCGCGGCGCGCGAAGAGGGCACCACCGACCTCGCGAAGCTGGCGTTTGGAGTCGGCTCGTTCGCGCGCGTCGAGAATCAGAGCGCGGTCGCGCTCGCGCTCTCGCCGCGCTACCGCGTGCCGGCTGCGATCGCGGCGATCGCGGGTGAGCGGCGCGACGCGGTGACGATTCGCCAGCGCATGGGGATCCGCCTCGACGAAGCGTCGCGCTGGGATCTCGACCCGCGCGATCCCGAAGACATGATGGTGCTGCTCTCGCTGGAGGCGTACGCGCACCCGCGCACGATCGAAGGGTTCGTCGCGCTGCTCGATCGCTTCGGCTGGTGGAGCAACGCGTTCTTCGCGCCGTTCGCGCGGCAGCGAACGCTGCTCACGCTGCTGCACCGCACGCGCTTGCTCCCGATCCTCGCGCAAGTCTTCCGGTGGGACATGAGCCGCAACGTCCGCGACGAGGTCGATCTCCTCAGCTACCGCACGCCCGACTACCAGCTCAGCTCCGCACCGGACTGGAACCCCGGTCGCGGCGGCGATCAGCATCACATCTGGCAGGCGACGCTCGGTCCCGACGCGGTGTGTTTCACGACGCACCCGGGGCCCAGGAGCGCGCGTTCGCCCGGCTGGTGGACGGGCTCGGCGACCTTGCCGCGCGTGGCGCAGATCGAGAACGTGCTGGTCGCGATCTACCGGATTCCGCGCCGGCCCGCGCTCTACGTGCAGAACCGCAATCTCTTCACGCACGCCTGGTTGCCGCGCGATCGCTTCGACGAGGTGATCGAGCGCAATGGCTGGTTCTTCGCGCGTCTCGGCGCCGGGTATCTGGCGCTGCGCTCGCAGCAGCCGGCGCGCTGGATCGAACCGAACGAGGTGCGCGCTCCGGGGCGTCACAACATCTGGATTTGCGAGCTGGGACGGCGGGCTACGGAAGGATCCTTCGAGCAATTCGTCGCGCGCGTCGCGGCTGCGCCGCTGCGCTTCGGCCGCGCCTCGCTCCGCTACGAGTCGCCCTCCCAGGGACCCATCGAGTTCGCCTGGCGCGGCCCGTTGCGGCGCGACGGGCGGGTCGTCGCGCTGCGCGGCTTCCCGCGCTACGAGGCGCCCTGGGTGGAGGCTCCGTTCCCGAGCGACGCAGTCGAGGTGCATGCGGGGGGCGAGAGGCTCGCGCTCGATTGGCCCTCGCATCGGCGCGAAGCGAGTCGCTTCGCCGAGTGACCTGCGCGCCTGCCGCGCGCGCGCAGGGTCGCCTGCGGTCTCTCGGGTTGGCTCCGCAGGGCGAGTGTCCGATGCTGTAGCCATGCCCAGTGAGTCCCCCGCCCGCGTGCCCGGATCGGAACTCTTCCTGAATCGGGAGCTCTCGTGGCTCGCCTTCAACCGGCGAGTCCTGGAAGAGGCGCAGGATCCCGGCAATCCGCTGATGGAACGCGTGAAGTTCCTTTCGATCGTCGACTCGAACCTATCGGAATTCCACGAGGTTCGCGTCGCCGGCTTGAAGCAGCAGGCGGAGGCCGGGATCACCACCCACGAGCCCGACGGCAAGACGGCCGCAGAAGCGCTAGAGGCGATCGACCGCGTCGCGCGCGAACAGGTGCGCGACCTCTACCGTTGCTGGAACGAAGTCCTGCAACCCGCGCTCGAGAAGGAAGGCATCGTCTTTCCGGACCCCGATCTGCTGCCGGCCGACCAGCAGGCCTGGCTGCGCGGTTTCTTCCACCGCGAGATCTTTCCGGTGCTGACGCCGATCGCCCTCGACCCCACGCATCCGTTCCCGTTCGTCGCGAGCGGCAGCCTCAACATCGCTGCGCTGCTCGACACCGACGACCCCGAGGAACCCGTGCGGCTCGCCGTCGTGCAGGTCCCGCGCGTGCTCTCGCGCGTCTTCCGTGCACCCGGCGGCGAGGCGGGAACGCGCACGTACGTGTTTCTCGCCGACGTGATCCGCTGGCAGCTCCCCGAACTCTTCACGGGCGCCAAGATCCTCGATCACACCGCCTTCCGCGTGACGCGCAATTCGAACCTCTACGTCGACGAAGAAGAGACCGAGAACCTGCTGATCGCAATCGAGCAGGAGCTGCGTCGCCGGCGCCGCGGCGATCCAGTGCGACTCGAAGTGCGCGCGCCCGTCGGCGAGCGCCTGCGCCAGGAACTCCTCGAAGTCCTCGACCTCGAAGCGCGCGACCTCGTCGAATGCGACGGCCCGGTGAACATCTCGCGCCTGACCCAGCTCGTCGATCTCGAGTCCGACGATCGCTTGAAGGCGCCGCGCTTCGTCGCGCCGATCCACCCCTCGTTGCGCGAGCCGGCGAAACTCTTCCCGACGATCCGCGCCGGCGACGTACTGCTGCACCACCCCTTCGACTCGTTCGAAAGCGTCGTCGACTTCCTGGAACAGGCCGCGCGGGATCCGCGCGTGCTCGCCATCAAGCAGACGCTGTACCGGACCAGCGAGGACTCCGCGATCGCGCGCGCGCTCGTCACGGCCGCCGAGAACGGCAAGCAGGTCACCGTGCTGGTCGAGCTGAAGGCGCGTTTCGACGAGGCGAAGAACATCCGCTGGGCGCGACGCATGGAAGAGGCGGGCGTACAGATCGTGTACGGCCTGGTGGGCCTGAAGACGCACTGCAAGCTGATGCTGGTGGTGCGGCGCGAAGAAGACGGCATCCGCCGCTACGCGCACATCGGCACCGGCAACTACAACCCGATCACCGCGCGGCTGTACACCGACTTCGGGCTCTTCACGGCGGATCCGGAGATCACGGCCGAGGTCGCGAGCGTCTTCAACATGCTGACGAGTCTCTCGTCGCGCGAGCGCTGGAACCACCTGCTGGTCGCTCCGTTCACGTTGAGTAGCGGGCTGCTCGAACGCATCGCGCGCGAGGCCGAGCACGCGCGCGCGGGGCGACCGGCCTCGATCGTCGCCAAGCTCAACTCCATCCAGGACGAGGAGGTGTGCCGCGCGCTCTACGACGCGTCGCAGGCGGGCGTCGAGATCGACCTGATCGTGCGCGGCATCTGCTGCCTGCGTCCGGGCGTGCCGGGTCTTTCGGAGCGCATCCGCGTCCGTTCGATCGTGGACCGCTTCCTCGAGCACACGCGCGTCGTGCGCTTCGAGAACGGCGGCCGGCCCGAGTTCTGGATCGGCAGCGCCGACTGGATGCCGCGCAACCTGCGCGGCCGCGTCGAGGTGATGTGCCGGATCCGGTCCGAGTCCGTCGCGCAGCGGCTCGAAGAGATCCTCGACGTCTACCGCCACGACGACGTGAAGGCGCGAGAGCTCGAAGCCGACGGCAGTTATCAACGGGTCGCCACGGTGAACGGCGTGCGCGCGCAGGAATGGCTGATCCAGCGCGCGTTGGCGACGGCCGGCGCGGCGCTGGCCCAGGCGCGTCCCGATCGCGAGTGAAGCCGTCGCTCGTTCGCTCTCCATTGCAGGCCACGCAGCGGCGATCGAGGCGCCGCTCTTGCCGAGCAGCGCGTGGCGATCGTGCGCGCGACTGCCGCGATTGCCGGTGCCGTCAACCGAGCACCACGCGCACCCGATGGACCGCACCGTCGTCCGCGAGCGGGATCCCGGCGCTGGTCGACGGAAGTGCCTCGCCGTCGAGTTCGAGTCGTGTGACGCCGCGGCAGACGCCGCGCGGATTCTCGACGCGGATCTGGTAGTGGGCCGAGCGATGCCGGTACTCGATCTCGAAACTCGGCCATGCGCTCGGGACGCAGGGATCGAGCACGAGCCTCGCGCCCTGCACGCGGAAGCCGAGGATCCACTCGAGGCCTGCGCGATACAGCCAGCCCGCTGCGCCGGTGTACCAGGTCCAGCCGCCGCGTCCGACGTGCGGCGGCACCGCGTAGACGTCGGCGCAGGCGACGTAGGGCTCGACCTTGTAGCGGTGGACCGCCGCGCGCGTGCTCGCGTGGTGGATCGGGTTCAAGATCGAGAACAGCTCGGCGGCCTTGTCTCCGTCGCCGAGCTCTGCGAAGGCGATCACGGTCCACGCGGCGGCATGCGTGTACTGCCCGCCGTTCTCGCGCACGCCGGGCGGATAGCCCTTGATGTACCCGGGGTCGACCGCCGCGTGATCGAAGGGCGGCGTGAAGAGCAGCACGAGCCCGTCGTCGCGGCGCACCAGTTGCTGGTCCACCGCCGCCATGGCGCGGCGCGCACGGTCCGGATCGGCGGCGCCCGAAAGCACCGCCCACGACTGCGCGATCGCGTCGATGCGGCACTCGCTGCTCGCAGCCGAGCCGAGCGGCGTGCCGTCGTCGAACCAGCCGCGCCGATACCAGTCCCCGTCCCACGCGTCTCGCTCGAGTGCGATCGCGAGTTGCGCTGCGTGCGCCCGCCACGCGGCGGCGCGCGCGGTTTCGCCGCGAGCCTCGGCCAGCGGCGCAAACGCCGCGAGCGTCGCGTGCAGGAACCAGCCCAGCCAGACGCTCTCTCCCTTGCCGCCCTCGCCGACCCGGTTCATGCCGTCGTTCCAATCGCCGGTGCCGAAGAGCGGGAGCCCGTGCCCACCGACCGCGAGGCTCCGGTCGAGCGCGCGCGCGCAATGCTCGAAGAGCGTCGCCTGCTCGTCGGCGATCATCGGCTGGAAGTAGGAATCGTGTTCGCCCTCGCGGAGCGCCGGTCCGTCGAGGAAGGGAATCGTTTCCTCGAGGATCCCGGCGTCGGCGCTGACGCCGACATACTGCGCTGTGGTGTAGGCCAGCCAGATTCGATCGTCGGCGATCCGCGTGCGAACACCCTGACCCGAGTGCGGAAGCCACCAATGCTGCACATCCCCCGTGACGAACTGCCGCGCGGCCGCTCGCAGCAGATGCTCCCGGGTCAGATCGGGCCGCGACACCACCAGCGCCATCCCATCCTGGAGCTGATCGCGGAAGCCGAAGGCGCCACTCGCCTGGTAGAAGGCCGAGCGCGCCCACACCCGGCAGGCGAGGGTCTGGTAGAGGAGCCAGCGGTTCAGCAGCAGATCGGTGGAACGGTCCGGGGTGCGCACCTGCACGGTGCCGAGCACGTCGTCCCAGTGCTGCTCGACCGCGCCGAGAACCGCGTCGAGGCTCGTGCGGCGGTAGCGCGTGACGAGTGCGAGTGCCTCCGCGCGGCTCGCGGCCTCGCCGAGGAAGAAGACCACCTCGGCAACTCCGTTCTGTTTCAGATCGAGCCACGTCTGGAGCGCGCCGCAGGGATCGAGACCCGCGCCGACGCGGCCCGAGAGCGGGGCGTCCCGCAGCAGTGCGGCGGGCTCTGCGAGCGTGCCGTTGCGGCCGAGGAACTCGCTGCGGTCGCCGGTCCACGCGAGCTGTCGTCCGCCGAGGTCCGCGAACGCCACGCGCTCGCCGAAGCCCGTCCGCCACCGATTGCGCGCGAGCAGTACGCCGGTGTCGGGATCGATCTCGGTCACGACGAACGGCGCCGACGCGCCCCGCGACGGGCCGAGCACCCACTCGACGTAGGCGGTGAGAGAAAGGCGGCGCGCGCGGCCCGAACGATTCGTGACTTTCAAGCGCGAGATCTTGATCGGGTCGCCGAGCGGAACGTATTGGACCAGCTCGAGCGAGAGACCGTGCGCGGCGTGCTCGAAGCGGCTGTAGCCCTGGCCGTATCGCGCGACGTAGTGTCCGGCTGGATCGCGAATCGGGAGCGCGGTCGGACCGAGAAGCACGCCGTCGTCTTCGTCGCGCACGTACAGCACCTCGCCCGGGGGGTCGCCGACGGGATCGTTCGACCAGGCCGTGAGCTGGTTCTCGCGACTGCTCCCGGACCACGTGTAGCCGCCGCCCTCGACCGAGGTCTGGAATCCGAAGCCGGGGTTGGCGACGACGTTGACCCACGGCGCCGGCGTCCACTGTCCCTCGCCCAGCATCGTCACGTACTCGCGCCCGCCCGCCGCGAATCCGCCGAGGCCGTTCCAGAACTCGAGACCGGAACGCGGCGGCGCCGGCTCTCGCGACGCACTCGCCGGCAGGCGTCGCGGCGGCGCGACGACGGCCTCCGCCCGGCGCTTGAGCTGCTCGGAGAGGCTCCCGAGTCGGCCCACCAGGACCGCTCGCGCCACGCTCTGGAGCAGGGTGCGTACCTCCACCGAGACCAGATCGGTGCGCAGAACGAACACCGTACCACGTACACTCTCCGTCTCGCGGCGCTGCTGCGAATGGCTGGCGCGAACCATCGCTTCGACCGACGCCTGGAGCTCCTGGGCGTACGAGGGTGGCCGCTCGTTCAGGATCACGAGGTCGACGGAGAGCCCCTTCATCCGCCAGTACTCATGAGCGCACAGCAGCTGGCGGAGCAGTTGGAGGTCGTCGGCTTCGTCGATGCGGACCACGACGATCGGCAGGTCGCCGGAGATCCCATGGGCCCAGAGAGCCGCGGGTCCCTGCTCGTTGCGCTCGAGCATGGCGGAGGAGGGCCGCAGCATCGGATCGGAATAGAGCACGTGGTTGGCGAGGCGTTGGAAGAGGTGCGCATCGTCCGGGCCGACACCCAGATGGTGCAACTGGACCTGGGCCTGCGTCCACGCCAGCGTGACGGCGCGCTGGAACGCCGTCGGGTCCTGGTGCTTGTCGGCCAGATCGAGCACTTCGGCACGCGACGGCGCGACGAGCGTCCAGAACGCCACGCGCGCCGTCGCGCCGGGCGGGATCCGCACGCGACAGCGCAGGCTGAAGATCGGATCGAGAACGGCGCCCACCGTTCCCGCGAGCGGCTGGCTGTCCATCACGGAGAGCGCCGTGCGGAGCGTGCGCCCGCGGCCGAGGAAGCGCGCGCGGTCGGTCTCGTAGTGCAGAGCGCCCACGCGTTCGCCCTCGACCACCGCGAGATGAGCGGCGAAGACCTCCGGCTCGCCGGGCGACCGCCGTCGCCGCGTTGCGAGCAGCGCGCCGATCTCGGGGACGAACTCGGTCGACACGAACAGCTTGGAGAAGGCCAGGTGCGCCGCGTCCGCCGCGGGCGGCGCGAGCACGATCTCCGCGTAGGAGGTGAGCTCGATCTCCCGCACGCGGCTTCCGAGGTTCGAAACCGACACCCGGCGCACTTCGGCGTCGTCCTCGGCGGAGACCGCGATCTCGAGCGTCGTCCCGATGCTGCCGTCGCGGCGGGCGATCTCGACGTGATCCTCGGAGAACTCCACCTCATAGGCGTCCGGCTCGGCGCCGCTCGGCTGGTAGCCGGCCGACCACAGCGCGCCGCTCTGCGGATCGCGCAGGAACACGTACGACCCGGATGCATCGCAGGTCACGTCCTCCTGCCAGCGCGTCACGGCGAGATCCCGCCAGCGGCTGTAACCCGAGCCGGACCCGGTGACCATCACGGTGTAGCGGCCGTTCGAGAGCAGATGCGCGCGGGGGATCGGATCGTGCGGCGAATCGAAGCGGCGCCGCGCCGGGGGAACCAGCTCGCGGACGTTCGCCACCGCCCGCACTTCCTCGGCGCGCGGGCGGGCGACGGCGACGCCCCTCGGTGTCCGCTCCTGCAACAGCAGCTCGGTCGCCTGGATCATCGGCTCGGCGTGGAAGCGGGCGCGCATCGCCCCGTCGCCGAGGGCGTTGGCGATCGCAATCACGGTCATTCCCTGGTGATGCGCCATGTAGGCGCGGACGATCGCGACCGGCTCGTCCTCGGGGAGTCGCGCGGGGGTGTAGTCGAGCGCCTCGTACCAGCCGAAGCGGCCGCGGCCGCCGGCGGCGGCGAGACGCGTGAAGTTCTTCACGGCGCCTCCCGGATCCACCATCGCCGCGAGCGCCGTTGCATAGGGCGCGATGACCGCATCGCCTCCGAGTCCGCGTTTCAAGCCGAGGCCCGGCACCCCGAAGTTCGAGTACTGGTAGGTGAGCTCCAGATCGCGCGCGTTGTACGCCGACTCCGAGACGCCCCAGGGCACTCCGAGTTCAGCGCCGTACTTCTGGTGCCGGCGCACGACCAGCCGGCTGGTCTGCTCGAGCAGGCTCCCCAGCGGAGCGCGCATCACCAGCGACGGCATCAGATACTCGAACATCGATCCCGACCACGAGATCAGCGCCGAGCCGCGATCCACCGGCGTGAGCGCGCGCCCGAGGCGGAACCAGTGCCGCACCGGCACGTCGCCCTTGGCGATCGCGACGAAGCTCGCGAGCCGCGCCTCCGAGGCCAGCAGGTCGTAGCAGCTCGGGTCGAGCGTGCCGTCGGCGATCCGGTAGCCGATCGAAAGCAGCTGCCGCTCGCGGTCGAAGAGGAAGCCGAAGTCCATCGTCACCGCCAGCTGGCGCGCCTGGTTGCCGATCGAGGCGAGGCGGCGGATGAGCGATCGGGCGCCGCGGGCGGATCGCTCGAGCGCGTCGATCTGCATTGCGCACGGCTCCGGGCCGCGCGCCAGGCGCTCGATCGCCTCCTCGCAGCGATCCGGGAGCTCGGCCAGCGTCGGCATCGAGGTGGAGAGAGACCCGAGCGCGACGCCACCCGCGCGAACGCGTGCCCACGGCAGCAGCAGCTCGAGGTCGCGCTCGTGACTCTGGATCGAGGCGTGGAGCGCTTCCGCCCAGCAGAGCAGGTCGGCGCCGGCTTCGTCGCGGTGTTCGCCGATCAGCGTGCGGGCGATGTCGGCGGCCGTGTCGGCGTGCGAGACCAGCACCGCGAGTCGCTCGGCGACACCCGTAGGAGTCATGGGCACCGGTTCGAGCGCGGAGGCAACCCCGTCGAGCGCCTCGTCGAGTTGCTTCCAGGTCACGGTCTGCGTGTGCCGATCCTCGGCGAGCGCCCGCAACGACTCGCGGGTGAGTGCGAGTGCATCCGCAATCCCGGCGAGCCACTGCGGTTCGACCACCGGACGTTCGATCCGCTCCCGACACGCCCAGTCGAGCGCGATCAGATGACCCGCGAGATTTCCGCTGTCCACCGCGGAGACGTACTTCGGGTCGAGCGGTCGCAGATCCTGCGTGTCGTACCAGTTGTAGAAGTGGCCCCGGAAGCGCTCGAGGCGGGTCATCGTCTCGAACGTCGCATCGAGACGCTGGACGGTGTCGAGCGTGCCGAGCCAGCCGAAGTCGCGAGCTGCCACCGTGGAGAGCAGGTAGAGGCCCAGGTTCGTCGGCGACGTGCGGTGCGCCAGCGCCGGGACGGGATCTTCCTGGAAGTTGTCCGGCGGGAGCATGTGGTCCGCGGGCGTGACGAAGGTCTCGAAGTACCGCCAGGTGCGGCGCGCGACGCCGCGCAGCGCACGCACGTCCGCGACGCCGAGCTGCGATCGGCCCCCGACTCGCGGCGCGCTGCTGGTCCAGCGCGCGATGGCGGGGGAAAGCAGCCAGGCGACCAGGAATGGAATGGCGACCGGCCACGATCCGCGTCCCGCGCGCGCAACCGGGATCGCGAGCGCGACGGCCAGCACGACGCCGCCGCCCATGCGCAGGTAGAAGCCGGCGAGATCCAGTCGCGGGCCGAGGCTCGCCTGCGCAGCGGTGACCCACTCGAGCAGGCGGCGGCGCACGAGCAGGCGGTACAACGTACGCAGGATGGCGTCGCTCATCAGCCATGCCTGGTGCGCCAGGAAGATCGCCAGGAACGCCAGGCGCCGCAGCGCGAGCGCGAGATCCGTGCCGACGGCGAGCAGGTGGCTGCGCTTCGAGATCCCGAGGCGACGCGGCACGAGGCCGAGCAAGAACGGCAGGAAGGCGGGCATCGCGAGCGTCGCGACGACGAACGCGCTCCAGGCTCCGGGCGACGCGAGCGGGAGCGTCCAGCCGGCCGCGAGCGCCGCGAAGGCGGCCGGCGCCGACAGCGAGCGGCGCAGATTGTCCAGCATCTTCCAGCGGCCGATCCAGGGGATCGCGCGCCGCTCCGGGCTCCCGCTCGAATCCCGCCCGCGACCGAAGATCCACGGCAAGAGCTGCCAGTCGCCGCGCGCCCAGCGATGCTGGCGCGCCGCGGCGACGTCGTAGCGGGCGGGATGCTCCTCGACGACCTCGATGTCGGACACCAATCCCGCGCCGGCGAAGACGCCCTCGAGGAGGTCGTGGGAGAGGAGCGTGCTCTCCGGAATGCGCCCCGCGAGCGCGGCCTCGAAGGCATCGACGTCGTAGATCCCCTTGCCGGTGTAGGAGCCCTGTCCGAACAGATCCTGGTAGACATCGGAGACGGTGAATGCGTACGGGTCGAGACCGCCGGGACCCGAGAAGATGCGCTGGAAGAGCGACCCCTCGCGGCCCATCGGCAGCGAGGGCGTGACACGCGGCTGGAGCACGGCGTGGCCCTCGACCACGCGTCCCGTGCGGGGATCGAGCCGTGGGTGGTTCAACGGGTGCGCCATCTTTCCGACCAGCCGCTTTGCGACGTCGCGCGGGAGCCGCGTGTCGGCGTCGAGCGTGATCACGTAACGAACCCCGGACGGAACGGTGGGCGCGCGATCGGCATCGCCCAGGAAGGTCGTGTCGGTCGCGCCGCGCAGCAGTCGGTTGAGCTCGTGCAGCTTGCCGCGCTTGCGTTCCCACCCGATCCACTTGCCCTCGCCCGCGTTCCAGACCCGCCGGCGATGGAGCAGCAGGAAGCGCTCGCCGTCCGCCGCAGGCTCGTGGCGCAGGTTCAAGCGGGCGATTCCCGCGCGGGCTGCTGCGAGCAGCTCGTCGTCGCCGGGCGCGCTCTCCGTCGCGGCGTCCGTCCAGTCCGAGACCAGGGCGAGCCGGATATCGCCCTGCGAGCCCGCCAGATGATGCACCTCGAGCCGCTCGATCTGCTCCTCGATCTCCGCGGGGGTCGTGAGCAGCGTGGGCACCACCACCAGCGTGCGCAGGCTCGGCGGCACGCCGTCGCGCAGCGCGAGGCCGGGAAGCGCCTTCGGCGCGAACTGGTCCGTAATGATCCGGTTCACCAGCACGACCGCCGCATCGGATGCCGGAATCAGCGCGAGCAGCGCGAGCACGAGCAGCCCGGCGCCCGGTGTCCCCGATCCCGCGGCCCCGAGCAGCGCTGCGGCGAGCAGCAGCGCGGTCAAGAGTGCAATCGATCCGAGGTAGCCGAAGATGCCGGCGGCGGCGGTCGCGCGTACGAACCAGCTGCGCAGCGGAGCGCGGAATCCGAGCGCTCGCTCGAGCGCCGGGCGCCCGCTCGAGATCAGGTGGTGGCCGGGGTCCTGCTCGCGGCGCGTCGTCGCGTCGCCGGGCTGCGGCGGCGCGGAACCGGCGCGCCGCGCAGCCTCGATCGCAAGCCGGGCGACCTCGATCTCGGAGCGTCCCGAACCGCGCGCGAGATCTTCGATCGCGTGGCGGTAGCGATCGCGCGTCGCGAAGTCCATCGCGGCGAACTCGCTCTCGGCGCGCAGCGCCTCGTCGACGAGGCTCACGCTCTCGAAGAAGTCGGCCCAATCGATGTTGGACAGCAGTCGCATGCTCGTGATCACGTTGCGAACCGTCACGCCCGCCGAGCCCTGCAGCTGATGCTCCTCGCGGACGATCTCGTCGGCCGTCGTCCCCTGTGCGGCGAGCCGTTCGTCCAGCCAGCGCAGCGCGGGCGTCACGGCGGGATCCTGATCGCGAAGCCGCTGGATCAGCTGCACGGCAAAGGAGCGCGACAAGCGCCTCGCTTCGAAGGGCCTGAGCACGACGGCGGCGGGCTCGGCCTCGCCGCGGCCGATTCCGAGCAGTCGATCCGCGGCGGTGTCGGCTTCCTGCCGGCCTACACGGCTGCTCACGATCCGTTCGGCCGACCTCCGAATGTTCTCGACGAGGAGGATCCGCAGCGTGATCGCAACCGCCCAGAGCTCGCCGATCGTGAGCGGCTGCACGCGCTGGTAGGCGCGCACGAAGCGGAACAGCGCATTCGGGTCGAAGTGGCTGTCCGTGTGCGCGACGAACGCCCAGGCCAGACCGAAGACACGCGGGTATCCGGCGAGCGGCCCTTCGGCGAGCTTCGGCAGCAGGCGATAGAAGCCGCGCGGCAGATCGTCGCGGATTTCGCGGATCTGTTCTTCGACGACGTGGAAGTTGTCGACCAGCCACTCGGCGGCCGGGGTGATGGCCCGCTCTTCGCGGATCGCGTCGCCGATCGCCCGGTACGCGGCGAGCAGCACCCGGCCGTTGTCGCGGAGCCGCTTCGAGAGTGGCCGGCCACGGGCGGGCCGGGGCGTTACGCGCTGCGCAGCGGCGAGGCTCTCGGCATGCTGCTCGAGGCGCTCGATGCTGAAGAGTTCGGCGCGGATCGGATCGTCGCCATCTCCACGCGGAGTCTTGTACGCATTCCGGAGCGCTCGAAGGAGGGAATGCTTCATGGTCCGCCTTGCGCGGGGAGCGCGTCGAGATCGGCTCGCGAGAGCTGCTGGGGCGCGCGGCGATTCAAGCGTCGCATTCGAGCTGGCAGCGCGGCCACGCACTCGGCGGCGAGGCCGAGAACAGCGACCGCTCCGGTCCCGAACCATCGCTCATTGGCATCATCTCGCCTGGACGAGTTGCTCGCCGCAGTCGACACAATAGGTGCTCTGCGCGCGGCGCATCGTCGCGTGGTTCTCTCTGGGGCACCGACCGGCGCGGATCCTCGCGTTCACCACTGCGCCGCAATGGGAACAGAAACGTACGGTCACGATCGCGCGTCCGTGATTGTCGTTGTCGCAACGCTTCTGCCGCATTCCTTGCTCTCCTTCTTCTCTCGCGGCGTGCGAATCGGAATCCGTCCGCGCCGCTCGATGGTTCAGTTTCGCGCGCGGGCTTCCGCTTCGCGCTCTCCCTCGCGTGCCTCGGCCCAGAATCGCGCACGCGCCGCGCCGGAGCGGCGCTCGTCACGGCTCCGATGTGACCAGCGCAGCAAGCGAGCGAGCACGCGACGCAGGCGCTTCCACGACTCGGATCCCTTGCCCATCGCGACTACTCCCTCTCGAAGGCCGTGGAGCGCGACACCTCGTGATTTCTCGGTCGGAACGACCACCGGCAGCGGAGTCCGAGCCGTCGAGAGTGCCACGGCCGCCCGGGTGGAGGAAATCCCTCGATGCGCCGGTAGCGCAGGCACGCGCCGATGGGAGGAGACAGGAAGGGTTGGGAGACCGAACGCTGAGATCGGCCAGCGAGCATGCCCTGGCGCAGTGGGTAACCGATTGGCGAGCGGATTGCCCGGAGAGCCTCGTCCGATTCCGAGGACTGACCGCAACCGGTGTAGATCGCTCAGCGCGCCTCTGCCGGCCGCCTCGCGGTACGCTTGGGGGGCGCGCTTTGGCGCCGTCGGAGCGGGGATGCGGGACCCGCGACGAAGCGCGCGACGTCGTCCATGAGCGCCTCGAAGCGCGCGCGGTCGAAGCCGCTCCCCGACATCAGCCAATCGACGTGGGGCGGATCGTGCGCCGGGTCCTGGAAGTGCCCGAGCGCATCGAGGTGGTCGGCGAACGCACCGTGGATCACGTGGCCCCAGGTCTGGGAGAGCGTCGGCACGATGCCGTCGCTCGCGTCCGCGGACGGTATCGACCCGTAGGCGCCTTTCAGCGCCTGCTTCTGCGCGGGCGTGGGTTCCGGTGCGTCGCGCCCCGGC
>Ga0316604_10002574_pt1 | contig 13721 bp, 10 predicted proteins | sample OWC_soil_day20_C_FD_207650 | JGI IMG/M metagenome (GOLD analysis project Ga0316604, IMG submission 207650) | Wetland soil microbial communities from Old Woman Creek delta, Ohio, United States - OWC_soil_day20_CT | ecosystem: Environmental > Terrestrial > Soil > Wetlands | place: USA: Ohio... | reverse complement strand
GGGCACTGCCTGCATCATGTTCTAAGGGTCAGAAAAATTAATGTATTGTATATTAGATATGTTTGCAAGATTTATGCCAACAAACAAAGAACCACATAACTCATCCTCATAGGGGTTATGTGGTTCCTTTCATATCGACCTTTTCACAATATTATGTTATTCCTAAACATTGCATTATCACCGTCGGTTACTACTTTTTTTGTAGCACTGTGTAGCAAAGTGTAGCGTATATATACTACGCTTTGCTACACGGTTACATAGTCTACCGTCTGCCGGATGAAAAGTCCGCAAAAATTGTACAGCCCTGGCTATCTGCCCTAGAGGCATGTGACTTACAGCTTGCGGCTGCCGCGTTTGGTTATCGCAATGCCATCTTTGCAGAGCGGGCAATCCTGACTCTGGTAGGTAGGAACGGTTAAGTGTAATAGTGCCTGGGCTGGAATGCCAAAATCGGCCTTGCCGCCACTACGGTCAACCAGCATACCAACAGCTACCGGAACACCGCCATGTTCGCGCACTACATCAACTACCTCTTTTACTGAACCGCCGGTTGTTACAATATCTTCAACGATCAGGACCCGCTGTCCTTTCTCAATAACAAAACCACGTCTGAGCGTCATCTTACCGTTTTCGCGTTCAGTGAAGATAGCGCGAGTACCGAGATGTTTTCCTACTTCATGAGCCAGAATAATACCGCCAGTTACTGGGCCGATGACAAGCTCAATATTATCGTTTTTGAAGCGCTCTGCCATAGCTGCGCAGAGGTTCTCCGTATGCTTAGGGTGCTGTAGTACCTGAAATTTTTCAACATATAACGGACTATGTAAGCCAGAGGTTAGTAAAAAATGGCCTTCTAAGATAGCCCCTGTTTCCACAAAAATTTGCCGAACTTCTGCTTCGTTCATTACGCCTTCCTCATTTCTTCTAAAATTGAGAGTGCCGCCGTGCGCGGATTTTCAGCTTTAGTAATCGGCCTGCCTATTACTAAATAATGGGCTCCTGCCTGTAACGCAGCAGCTGGGGTAGCTACCCGGCTTTGGTCATTTAGTGCTGCGCCCTGCGGACGAACGCCAGGTGTAACAATGGCAAAATCTTCGCCACAGGCCTCTCTGATCCGCTCGGCTTCCTGCGGCGACGCTACCACCCCGTCCAAGCCCGCTTCCTGGGCCAGCTTGGCCAGATGTACAACTTGTTCGGAAATACTGGTAGTCGAACGCAGGGCAGCCCATTCGGTGTCATTCATACTTGTTAGCACTGTGACGGCAATCAACTTGGGCCGAGGTATGTTGAGACTAGCCGCGGTTTCAGCTACCTGTTCGGCAGCCGCCCGCATCATGGCTGGTCCGCCTGATGCCTGGACATTAATCATAGCTACACCCAGTCGGGTCAGCGAAGCCGCCCCCTGGGCCACCGTATTCGGGATATCGTGCATTTTTAAATCCAGAAAAACGTCTTTGCCTTGCTCGCGCAAATAAGTCAAACATTCCATGCCAACAGCATAAAAAAGCTGCATGCCTACTTTATAGTAGCTTACGGCATCGCCTAAGCTCTCGACAAGCTCTCTGACTTCGGCCATTGAGGCAAAATCAAGGGCCACAATTAATCGATTACGTATTTGTTCCACTCTTTATCCTCCATTTTAAGCGATTAGCCGCAGTTCACCTTGCCGACAAGGTCACCAATCTGCGTTAAACCACGTTTAGTAAGATAATCTCTAATTCCTTCAGCCACTTCCACCGAAACATAAGGATTAACAAAGTTAGCTGTACCAACAGCCACAGCACTGGCCCCGGCCAAGATGAATTCAATGGCATCTTCGGCAGTCATAATGCCGCCCATACCAATAATCGGTACTTTGACGGCTTGCGCTACCTGCCATACCATTCTCACCGCAACCGGCTTTACTGCCGGACCGGATAAACCGCCCACTGTGTTGCCAAGAACAGGCTGCCAGGTCTTGATATCAATCGCCATCCCCAGTAAGGTATTAATAAGTGAAATAGCATCTGCACCGGCGTCTTCTACCGCTCTGGCCATGAGTACAACATCAGTGACATTAGGCGATAACTTGACAATTACTGGCAGGCTTGTTTTTTTCTTTACTTCCTGTACTACTTCAGCCGCACTTTCCGGGCAAGTTCCAAAGGCAATCCCGCCTTGTTTTACATTAGGGCAGGAAATATTGACTTCTAATCCAGCAATCCCTGACTGATCCAGCCTGACTGCCAGCTCACCATACTCTTCTACCGTATTACCGGAAATATTGACAATAACCGGTACTTGGTAGGCAGCTAATTTTGGCATGGTCTTCGTAATAAATTCGTCAACACCAGGATTCTCCAGTCCAATACAGTTCATCATCCCAGCCGGTGTTTCCGCTATGCGCCGCCCGTTATTGCCCGCCTTAGGCGCCAGCGTTGTGCCCTTAACGACAATGGCGCCGACTTTGTTCAAATCAACAAAGTCGCTGTATTCCAGACCAAAGCCAAACGTGCCTGACGCGGTCATAACCGGCGTCTTCATTTTTATGCCGGCAATATTGACCGCCAGCATTGCTGCCGCTGTATTCACCATACCACCTCCTGAGCCCGGAATACCGGGCCGTCAGTGCAAACCTTGTGCCGTTTGCCGCTGGTACTCTCACAAGTGCAGGACAGACAGGCCCCCACGCCGCAAGCCATGTAATCTTCTAGTGATACCTGACAGGGAACACCATACTGGGCCGCAATTGCAGCCACGCCCGCAAGCATAACGTGAGGGCCACAGGCGTAGATAGCATCAAACTTGTCCTGTTTCAGTAGTTCAGGCAGTAGATCTACAGTAAAACCATGGTGGCCAATACTGCCATCATCTGATGTAATATGAATGTTTTGACATACAGTAGCATAAAGGTTTGGCCAAAATAACTCCTGCTCATTACGTCCCCCCATCAAGATGGTGGCTGGGCGGGAACAAAAAGCTCTGGCCAATAGCAGCAGCGGTGCCAGTCCCATGCCGCCTCCCACAAGCAGGGGGCGCTTAGCGGTTACATCAAAACCATTGCCAAGTGGCCCCATACAATTGATGGTGTCACCTGGTTGAAGCTTAGTCATGAGCGCCGTACCACGACCAACAACACGATAAATAAAAGTTAATGTCCCTTTCGCCGGGTCACAGTCTGCAATACTAAACGGCCGCCGGAGCAGCGGGTCAATAGTGTTGGTCAGCCGAATATGAACAAATTGGCCTGGTTTGGTAATACTGGCAATCTCGGGAGCAGCTACTACCAATTCCCATACATCTCCGGCAAGGACAGTATGTTTCATCACCTGAGCAGTCACACAGGTTTTAGTCACAGTTTCTTTCGCCTCCACTTACATAATCCTGCAGTGCCAGTACATAGAGAAACTTTCTTTGGCGTATGATGCTAAGTACATCAAGAACAGCTTTGGCTGTATCCATCGAAGTCAGACACAATAGTGAATGCTCGACAGCGGCTCTTCTGATTTTGAAACCATCACTATCAAAATCCCGTCCTTTAGTCAGGGTATTAATAACCATATTGATTTTTCCCGCTTTAATCATTTCAATAATATGAGGCTGCTGTTCATGCAACTTGGGTACCATACCAACAGTCAAGCCTAAGGAGCTGAGGTAGCTAGCCGTGCCGCTGGTGGCGATTAGTTCATAGCCCATTTTGGCAAATTCTTTAGCTATCTCGCCTGCTTCTACTTTGTCTTTATCGGCGACTGTCACCAGAATAGTTCCGGTTTGTGGCACATTCATCCCGGCGCCGATAATTCCTTTATACAATGCCCGGGAATAGTTATAGTCAATACCTAATACTTCGCCGGTAGACTTCATCTCTGGTCCAAGGGAAATATCTACCTGTTGCATTTTAGCAAAGGAAAATACCGGAACTTTTACGGCAATGTATTCTTTAGCAGGCAGCAGTCCTGTTGTATAGCCCATTTCTTGCAAGGTCTCACCAAGGGCGACACGGGTAGCAACATCCACCATCGGCACATCGGTAATCTTGCTAAGGTAAGGGATGGTCCGACTGGAACGAGGATTTACCTCGATTACATATACTTCTTCATCCATGATTACATATTGAATGTTGATAAGACCTTTTACCGTAAGTCCCCTCGCCAGCAGTCCGGTATATTCAACAATGGTGTCAATGACCTTTTGGGAGAGTGTTTGCGGCGGATAGACGGCAATACTGTCGCCAGAGTGTACACCAGCCCGTTCGATATGTTCCATAATGCCAGGGATGACATAATCCTTACCATCTGATATGGCATCAACCTCAACCTCAGTACCTTGCATATAGCGGTCAACCAAAACCGGATGTTCTGGTGAGGCTTTAACAGCTCGCACCATATAATCCTTTAACTCAGTTTCGTTGTAAACAATCTCCATGGCCCGCCCACCAAGTACATAGGAAGGACGAACAACAACAGGGTAGCCAATACGTGCGGCAGCCTGCGGTGCCAAAGAAGCATCGGTGATGGTCTCACCTTTAGGACGCGGAATTTTCAGCTGACCGAGTAATTCATCAAACTTTTCCCGGTCTTCGGCCCGATCAATATCTTCCACACTTGTACCAAAAATCTTGACCCCGGCCTTTGACAACGGCCCGGCCAAATTAATGGCTGTTTGTCCACCGAACTGGACAATAACACCCTCAGGTTTTTCTTTATCAATGATATTAAGCACATCTTCAGGGGTAAGCGGTTCAAAGTACAGGCGATCAGAAGTGTCAAAGTCGGTAGAAACAGTTTCCGGATTGTTATTGACAATGACAGATTCAATTCCGAGCTCTCTGAGTGCCCAAACTGAATGCACTGAGCAATAGTCGAACTCTATGCCCTGACCGATCCGAATAGGGCCTGATCCCAGTACCATGACTTTGCGTTTATCGCTTGTCACGACTTCATCTTCTTGCGCATAGGTGGAGTAGTAGTAAGGGGTAACAGCCTCAAACTCGGCCGCACACGTGTCAACCATTTTGTAGCAGGGCACAATATTGGCCTGCTTGCGCATCTCCCGAATTTCATATACTGTTTTGCCCACAAGTTCACCAATACTCTTATCAGCAAAGCCCATTTTTTTGGCAGCCAAGAGTACGTCAGTGGACAGGTTGTAGCTGATTTTCCGTTCCATCGCCACAATATTTTCAATCTTATCTAAGAAAAATTTATCAATTGCTGTTATGGCATGTATTTCGTCTACAGCAACCCCACGCCGTAAGGCTTCGGCAATCATAAACGCCCGCTCATCATTGGCAAGGTTAAGTTTTTCGGTTACTTCCTCATCACTCAGCGCGGCAAACTCGGGGATATACAGACGATTTAAGCTAATCTCCAACGAGCGCACAGCTTTGAGGAGCGCGCCCTCAAAGTTACGATCAATGGACATAACCTCGCCGGTAGCCTTCATCTGGGTACCAAGAATTCGATCAGCAAAACTAAACTTGTCAAACGGCCACCGCGGGAATTTAACGACTACATAGTCAAGCGCCGGTTCAAAGCAGGCTTTGGTCTTACCTGTAACGGCATTCGTAATCTCATCTAAGTTATAGCCGATAGCAATCTTAGTAGCTACTTTGGCAATTGGGTAGCCAGTAGCCTTTGAGGCTAGAGCACTGGAACGGCTGACCCGGGGGTTTACTTCAATAACAATGTAGTTACTGCTTTTCGGGTCAAGCGCGTACTGGACATTACAGCCGCCTTCAATTCCCAGGGCGCGAATAATCTTTAGTGATGCACTTCTCAGCATTTGATATTCGTAGTCTGTCAACGTCTGTGACGGAGCTACAACAATACTGTCACCAGTATGAATGCCGACAGGGTCAAAGTTTTCCATATTACACACTGTGATGCAATTGTCAGCAGCGTCACGAATAACTTCATACTCGATTTCTTTCCAGCCAGCGACACTGCGTTCAATCAATGCCTGACCAATAAAACTGTATTTTAGGCCTCTATTAACTGTGTCAATAAGTTCCTCATCATTGTGGGCAATGCCACCGCCGGTTCCGCCCATCGTATATGCTGGACGCACAATGAGTGGATAGCCGATTTCCTCAGCAAATTTGAGTGCACTATCAATATCTTCGACAATGGTACTGGCAGGAATAGGCTGACCAAGTTCTTCCATAGTGGCCTTAAAAAGTTCTCTGTCTTCCGCCTTTTTGATGGCTTCCAGCGGTGTACCCAAGAGTTCTACCTGATACTTTTCCAGTACACCTTTATCAGCAAGTTTAACGGCTAGATTGAGGCCTGCCTGACCGCCTAACGTGGCTAACAGGCCGTCAGGACGTTCTTTGACAATAATTTCTTCTAAATATTCCGGAGTCAGCGGTTCGATATATACCCAGTCAGCAACATGCGTGTCAGTCATAATGGTAGCCGGATTACTATTAACCAGCACAACCTCATAGCCTTCTTCTTTAAGCGCCCGGCACGCCTGCGTGCCGGCATAATCGAATTCTGCGGCTTGGCCGATAACTATCGGGCCTGAACCAATGACCATAATCTTTTTTAAATGTTCTTTTTTGGGCACCGTTAGTTCCCCCTCGCCTTACTCTGCGTTTTGTCGAGTAAATTCATAAATTCTTCGAACATATAGGTACTGTCATCTGGACCGGGGGCTGCTTCAGGGTGATATTGGACCGAAAATACCGGCAGACTGTTATGTCGCAAACCTTCGATTGTATTATCATTGACTGCGCGGTGCGTTATTGTCACATCAAGTCCGGACAGTGATTGTTCTTCGATCGCATACCCATGATTTTGGGAAGTGATATATACACGGCCTGTGGTCAAATCCTTAACCGGGTGATTCGATCCGCGATGACCAAACTTCATTTTATAGGTATCGCCGCCTAATGCCAGCGCTAAGAGCTGATGGCCCAGGCAGATACCAAATATCGGCTTTTTACCGATCAGTTGGCGCACCGTCTCCACCGGCGCATCTTTCGGATCGCCAGGTCCGTTGGACAAGAAGATACCGTCAGGATTGAGGGCTAGTACTTCCTCTGCCGGAGTATTGGCAGGTAATACAGTTATATTGCAGCCGGCTTTGGCCATAGAGTTTAAAATGTTACGTTTAATTCCAAAATCCATAACAGCAACATGCGCTCCCTGTCCTGGTATTCTATATACTGTAGGAGTTGTAACCTCTTCCACAACCTCGATAAAAGGTGGCGTGGCAAACAATTCGGCAATCTCAATCTCTTTGGCACTTGCTGGTACGATAACGCCTTTCATTGTGCCATGCGCGCGTATGCGCCTGGTAATTGCCCTGGTATCAACACCATATATACAGGGAATATCCCTTACTTTAAGATAGGAAGCTAAGGAGTCTTCGGCTTGCCAGCTGCTAGGTCGGCCACATAATTCACTGATTACAAAGCCGCGCACGAAGGATTGTCGGCCTTGTTCGAAAAGTTCAGCTACACCGTAGTTCCCGATGAGCGGATATGTCATTGTTACAATTTGTCCACAGTAGGACGGATCTGTTAATACTTCCTGGTAACCGGTCATACCGGTGTTGAATACTACTTCCCCGACTGTTGTAGTACCGGAAGCAAGCATCCCTTGGAAAACGCTGCCGTCTTCCAATATCAGTTTGCCATTCATCTAAGCACCTCGCCATTTTGCATAATTATACTGCCATTCACTATAGTAATTAGCGATTTACCCTTTAAATTCCTGCCTTCAAACGGAGAATGTTTACCACGGGTATAAAATTTTATGCAGTCTACACTCCATTTATATTCAGTGTCAATAATCGCAATATCGGCAGGAGCGCCTACTTTTAAGTCCCCGCTTGCTACTCCAAGAATTTTGGCTGGTGCAACTGACATTTTTCTAATTACTTCCATGAGTGAAAGCCTGCCTGTATGATAAAGGCCTGTAAGGATAACGCCAAGTGCTGTTTCCAGACCGGCAAAACCACTGGGAGCATACCGAAATTCCACATCTTTTTCTTCAAAAGCATGGGGAGCATGGTCGGTAGCGATGGCATCAATTGTCCCATCTTTCAGTCCGGCGATCAGTGCCTCAACATGATCAGCCGAGCGAAGCGGTGGATTTACTTTAAAGGCAGTGTTAAAGCTTCTTAGTTCTTCGTCTGTCAGTGTCAGGTGATGAGGCGTGGCTTCTGCTGTTACTTTTACGCCGCGCTCTTTAGCCTTACGGATAAGCTCAACCGCTCCCTTACTGCTGACATGGGCAATGTGGAGCGAAGCGCCCGTATATTCGGCCAGCATAATATCTCTGGCGACCGCAATATCTTCGGCAACTGACGGGCGGCCTTTGATTCCTAGCATAGCTGATACCGCACCTTCATGCATAAAACCTTCACCGGCAAGCTCCTCATCTTCGGAATGAGTGATAACCGGGCGGTCAAACATTCCTGTATATTCAAGCCCGGTTTTCAATAAGCAGGTGCTGTCCAGATGCCCACCGTCATCTGAAATAGCTACTGCTCCCGCCTGAATCATATCACCGATTTCAGCCAGTTCCTTGCCTTCTAACCCTTTACTGAGAGCACCGATTACCTTAACGTTGACAACACCTTCTGTTTGCCCGCGTTGCATGATCCCTGATACGATAATCGAATTATCAACAACAGGCTTGGTGTTTGGCATACAGGCAATGGTTGTAAAACCGCCTGCCGCTGCCGCCCGTGTACCTGAAGCAATATCTTCTTTGGCCTCAAGCCCCGGTTCCCGCAAGTGGACATGCATATCAACAAGACCTGGCGCGACAACCAACCCAGCCGCATCAATTATTTGGGCTTCTCCTGCATTCAGGTTCTGACCGATGGCGGTAATTTTGCCAGCTTCTATTAAGATATCACCGATAGTGTCCATGTTTTCTGCCGGATTTATGATTCGTCCACCTTTAATTAGCAGTTTCAATGCGAGTCCCTCCCATCAGAACTAAAAATAACAGCGCCATTCTGATTGCCAGGCCATTTTTCACCTGTTCCTGTATTGCCGATTGTTCGCCATAGGCAATGTCTGGTGCAATTTCCAGACCGCGGTTCATCGGGCCGGGATGCATCAGGAGCGCATCAGGTTTAGCTAAGGCTAACCGGTCAGCATTAACACCAAACAGGCGAGCATACTCTCTGGCTGACGGAAACAACCCTTTTTGCTGCCGTTCGCGCTGAATACGCAGTACATTAACGACATCAGCCTGATCAAGAGCAGCTTCGACTCGGTTGTGTACCTTGACACCGATTTTTTCTATATCGCGTGGCAGTAGTGTCTGCGGCCCGGCAAGATGAACCTCAGCTCCCATTTTCTGCAGACCCCAGATATTGGAGCGCGCCACCCGGCTATGCAAGATATCGCCGACAATCGCCACTTTAAGTCCAGCAATTTTTCCTTTATATTGTTTAATTGTAAACATATCCAGCAACCCCTGCGTCGGGTGTTCATGCGCCCCGTCACCGGCATTGATGATAACTGGTTTTACGGCATTGGCAGCATATTGTGATGAGCCTTCCGCCTCATGGCGCATAACGATAATGTCTACGCCCATAGCTTCCACTGTAAGGAGAGTATCGCGCAAGCTCTCACCTTTAGTCACACTGCTTGAGCTTGTCGAAATGTTAATAACATCAGCCCCAAGATATTTACCAGCCAATTCAAACGAGGTCCGTGTCCGGGTGCTATTCTCAAAAAACAGATTCACAATCGCTTTACCGCGTAAGGTTGGTGCTTTCTTAATATCCCTGTCAATAATATTCTTCATTTCTTTCGCCGTATCCAAAATCAAATCCATTTCATCGGCGGACATCGTTTCCAGACCCAGGATATCTTTGTTTCTGAGCGATACTTGAGCTTTACTCATTACACACTCCCCCTTCGTATTTATAAGATAAGACTTGACTTGTGCCAAGTCCTTTAGGACGCCGGCAGAAGTCTTAGTCGTTCAATCCAGGGAAAGTTAACCTTTCCATCTGGATAAAGAAAACTCCTTGCCAGAATAGCGCAAGGAGTTATTTATAGCCATGCCAATAAGCACAATCAGCTACCAACATCCTTGCCGACCTCTCAGGATCATTTTAAAGGATAGTATTTGCTTTTGTTAGATATAATAAAAGCCTTCTTGCCGTGAAAAGCGCACAAGAAGGCGTAAATAATCCTTACCGTCCCCTTGCCAGCCTCACAGGACCAGCTTAAAGGCCATATTCTTATTAGCAATAATAATAACAGAATTCGCCAAGGCTTGTCAAGTGTCGCTGTCACCTAAATTTTCGGATAATCAGTAATTCTGCTGGCAATAAGAAATTTGTTGCAGTCAAACGCCCCTTGGACTTTCACCAACAAGTAAATGCCCATGCTGGGCGCACTAAGAATGAGCCCCTTTAGGGGCTGACTGAAAGGGTTATACTGTTGGTGGACTTTTTCAGCAAGTCTTGAGACTCAACTAGTACCATGCCCTTATAGAGCGTAATCAAGCCACCCGTCTAAAGGGTGCCCTGACTCTCTGTGTATACTTCACCTGAATTGTTCCAATTCAGACACAACACTCGATACGAATGGCTGGTTAGGCCATGCTCGACGAGGACTTCCACCTCACCAGAAGTCACCACCACTCTTTGCTTGGCGTACCAAAATGCTTCCATTTAAGTAATTTCTGTATCATTCTACTCATTGGGAGTCTTTAATTCTTGGATATATTGTTTTGCTTGCTCAATTTGTTGTTCATATATGTTGGGAACGTATTTAATAAACATCCGAAAAGCTTCAATCGCTTCTTGCTTAAATCCAGACTTTCTGCAGGATAAGCCTTTATTATAGTAAGCATCTGCATACTGTGGATTCAATTCAATTGCTTTATTATAATCGCCAATAGCCATGTCTAGCTGACCTTTCTTCATATAAGCAATTCCACGATTATAGTAAATATCAGCATAATACGGATTCAATTCAATTGCTTTGCTATAATCATGGACTGCCAAGTCTAGTTGACCCTTTTTCTTATAAGTAATCCCGCGATTATTATATACATCTGCATTCTTGGGGTTCAATTTAATTGCTTTAGTATAATCATTGATCGCTAATTTCAATTGCTCCTTTTTCTTATAAGCGTTTCCGCGATTATTATATGCATCTGCATTTTGGGGATCCAATTTAATTGTTTTATTATAATCATTGATCGCTAAGTCTAGTTGATCTTTGTCTGCATAAATAGTTCCGCGATTATTATATGCATCTGCTTCCTCGGGATTCAATTCAATTGCCTTGTTATAATCATTGATCGCTAAATCTAGTTGACCTTTCTTCTTATATGCAATTCCGCGATTAGCATATGCATCTGCATTTTTGGGATCCAATTTAATTGTTTTATTATAATCATTGATCGCTAAGTCTAGTTGATCCTTGTCTGCATAAATAGTTCCGCGATTATTATATGCATCTGCCTCCTTGGGATTCAATTCAATTGCTTTGTTATAATCATTGATCGCTAGATCCAGTTGACCTTTCTTCTTATATGTTCTTCCACGATTATTATATGCGTTTGCATATTGCGAATTCAATTTTATGGCTTTCGTATAATCATCCACTGCCAAGTCTAGTTGACCTGCTCTATAATAAATACTGCCGCGATTATTATATGCATCTGCATTATTGGGATCCAATTCAATCACTTTATTATAATTATTGATTGCTAAATCTAGTCGACCTTTTCTATAATAAGCACTTCCACGATTATTATATGCATTTACATATTGTGAATTCAATTTTGTAGCTTTCGTATAATCATTGATCGCTAAGTTTAATTGACCTTTACTATAATAAATATTGCCGCGATTATAATAAGCATTTGCATCCTGTAGATTCAATTTTATGGCTTTCGTATAATCATTGATCGCTAAGTCTAGTTGACCTTTATTATAATAAACAATTCCACGATTATAATAAGCATTTGCATACTTGGGATTCAATTTTATGGCTTTCGTAAATGCACTAATAGCATTCTCATAATCCTCCTTATTTACTGTATAATCATAGCCTTTATCAAACCACTGAATAGCAGCATAAGTTTCTTCATTATCCGTTTCAGCAAAAACTAAACAGGGTATCAAAAGTAGCAGAAATAGAGTAAATACTAATAATAGTTTACTAATTTTTCTTTTCATGCAATCGCATCCTTCACAACTTTTTTTTATGAACTCCAATGCTATAGGTAAGCCGACTTAACTATTTACCGTTAAAAGTACGCTTACCACCGAATTTTCATCTGCGCCAAAGATGTCGATATTGCCATTCTCAGTAATCGCATATTCATTTTCACTTATCGTCTTCCCATTCACCAGAACCGATTGTATATCCTTACTGCTCATACCATCTGGAATAGCAAATATTCCTGAACTATCAATACGAAACAATTTAGTTTGGTTTTCAGGAAGCGTTGTATTCGTAGGTGTAGTAGCAGCTATAGCTAAGGCAGTCGATTGCGTAGAAGGCATGATTAAACTAGCATCGGCATTAGTGCCATTCGTCTTGGCGTAAGCATAACGTCGGGCGGCTTCTGATGGTAAAATTGTTGGCATTACTTGTTTTTCATTTATTTGATTGACAACAGTAGTATTAGGAAAAATAGCGGTATTTTTCACATTCTTATAAGCAGTTATAGCTTTGTCGTTTGTCTTAGATGTTTGTTTATTTAGCGTAATCTGATATTGACTCAAGTCTTTATCTAATATTTTGCTTGCAGCATTGATATCTGCATTACGAAGCGCTTGTTCAAAACTTGCCTTATTGCTTTTCGATAGTTTTTTATAACTAGATAAAAAAGCCTTTCTATCCGTTTTTGGAATTTGAGATTTCAGTTGTTTTATTTCTTTCGGATAACTAAATAATCCTAAAAAACTCATAATATCCCCCTCTTAAAAATATTACTAATTCAAATAATTCTATTTATATACTCAACATAATTCATTACAGTTCGTCGAGTATGATCTTTTTTAATATATACGCATAATATTAGCAATACCTTTAAATATAAAAAAAATCTGCAGCGTTTAGCCGGATAGAGGGACAAAGAACAGGAAATTAAGCTAGTCTTGCGGCCAATCATATTGAGTAGATTACGGTCAAAGATGTTGAGCCGCAACACCATTGTTAACGTCATGTTAGGGTATACTTTAAATTGACATATTTTCATTAATTAACCTTGCAGATGATGTAATGCAGGCGTAAAATAAAATTATCTAAAACATCTTAAGGAGGAAGTTATGTGCCAAGAAAATTATGATAAACTTATAAATTCAAATGAAGATTTATTAAAAATGCTTGATGCTATGTTTAGAGAACCAGCTCCATTTTGGAATAAATTATTTTCTGAGCGAATTAAAAAAATACCATTTTTCGTTGAATTTCCAGATGAAAATTTGGTATCTTACTTCCATAAAGGGTTCTTTAAAAAAGGAAAAGTATTGGAATTTGGATGCGGAAACGGTAGAAATGCTATTTTCTTTGCAAAGCAGGGATGCACTGTAGATGCAATTGATATTTCAAATGTTTCTATAGAATGGGGAAAAGAATTAGCAATAAAATATAAAGTAAATATAAATTTCTCTTGTAAATCGGTTTATGATTTAGATTTAGCGATAGATACATACGATATGATTTATGATTCGGGATGTTTACACCATATAACACCGCACCGTAGAATTGGATATGTAAATCTTATAATAAAAGCTTTAAA
>Ga0316604_10002573_pt1 | contig 13721 bp, 14 predicted proteins | sample OWC_soil_day20_C_FD_207650 | JGI IMG/M metagenome (GOLD analysis project Ga0316604, IMG submission 207650) | Wetland soil microbial communities from Old Woman Creek delta, Ohio, United States - OWC_soil_day20_CT | ecosystem: Environmental > Terrestrial > Soil > Wetlands | place: USA: Ohio... | reverse complement strand
GTGGAATTTGCCACGAGCCACATGTTTTTTCGCCCAAAATGCAAAAAGGCCCAGCAAAATGCTGAGCCTATGCAGAATTTGGTGGGCGGTACTGGGTTCGAACCAGTGACCCCTGCCGTGTGAAGGGGAATTAACAATCGCGTATTTATGTGCATTTCGACGATATTTGATACTATTTGGGTACATCCACGGGACAGCCAACTAATTTACTCAGGTATTAATCATGGCAACTATCGTCACGCGAAAAAATGAAACAGGTGTCATCACTGGTTATCAAGCCAAGATTCGACGCGACGGCTATCCCTCGCGCTCAAAAACGTTCGCTAGGAAGTCCGACGCGGAGGCCTGGGCGCGTGCGGAAGAGCGGGAGATGGATAGGGGGGCTTGGCAAGATCGGTCAGCAGCCGATGCGACCACGCTCTACAAGCTGCTAGAGCGGTACGTTAAGGACGTAGTCCCTGGCAAGAAGGGAAGCGAAGTCGAAAAGCTCCGAATCGCAACGATCCAACGAGACAAGCTGGCACGCCACAAGCTGTCAGCCCTCACCCCTATAGTGATTGCCGATTGGCGAGACAAGCGGCTTGAGGCTGGCTGCAAGGGAAGCACCGTGAACCGCGAACTCAATGTGCTGTCTTCGGTGCTGAACTGGGCACGCAAAGAATTAATGATCGCCATCGACAATCCCGTTGCAGCCATCCGCCGACCACCGACTGAACCGGGGCGAGATCGCCGCCTGGAGGACGGAGAGGAAACCCGTCTTCTAAGCGCACTGGAAGACCACAGCGGCGAAGTTGAGCGTGAGGATGGGAAGAAGTACCGCCGAGGCTCACGAAACCCTTGGATTCAGCCAGTGGTGTTGTTCGCCCTGGAGAGCGCCATGCGGCGCGGAGAGATTCTGGCGCTGGAGTGGAAAAACGTTGACTTAAAGCGGCGCACTGCCTATCTGCCCGACACAAAAAACGGCGAGTCGCGCACGGTGCCATTATCCAGCCGTGCAATCGCCGTGCTGGAAGGCCTACAGGAAGAGCACGATGGCGTCCGAGTGCTGCCGGCGGGAAAAGTATTCAAGACTACTGCAGACGCGCTTAAGAAGGCCTGGGAGCGTGCCTGCGCAGCGGCAGAACTTGAAAACCTGCATTTCCACGACCTAAGGCACGAGGCAACCAGCCGACTGGCTGAGCGGTTGCCCAACGTCATTGAGTTGGCAGCTGTAACCGGGCACAAAGATTTAAGGATGTTAAAGCGGTATTACCACCCTCGGGCCGAGGATTTAGCGAAGAAGCTGGGGTGATCGTGGATATCAACTACTGCATTAGTTGGTGATAATCATGCGGCCGGCCCACCAAGGCTGGCCACATGATTTGATTTACGCGCCACTAAAGCAAAGCAAACCATTCAAAACATTGTCATTTTCTAGAAAAAAAGGGGTATGTGATGAGCATATATGGAAAAACTCTGGCCGAAAAGGGCGGACTCACTCTTGTCGAAGTATTAGCGGAAGGCTTCTCCGAAGATGGAGAACCTATGGTGGTAGGGTATGCAATACTGGACCAGAATGGTGTCGAGATCGAAAGTTTCGACCTATCCAATTTGGATAACGCCTTTATTAGATTAGATAAACTATCCGAAGAATACGCAACGCTGAACGGCCAATCTAAAGAGCCAGGAATCAAGCCGAAGTTTGGTATTTGAACAGCCAGAGGGAGAGCCCATTAGATGATCCAGCGTCGTTCAAGGTAGGCCTCTGGGCATCGCGGGCCACAGACGACAAAACCATCAAATAGTTAGCCCGGAGATACCGGCAAGGTTTTGGGGAGGCATGAGGGTCAAGGGTGCCGCCCGGAAGCCGCAGCCCGCGCAGCCGTAGGCGAGCAGGAACGGGTGAGGACGGCAGGGGTACAGCCCCGGCCCTTGATGCTCGGGCCGTGGGGCACAGCCCCGCCAAGCTCCCGGCAACGCCGGGGATGGCCGAGCGCAGCGACAGACATCCCCGACTGATGCCTCGCGGCGAGCGGCCTTTACTCTTATTGCGAAATCGCGTTCATCTGACCATCAAATCGCATCGCCTTGATCGGCTCGAAGTGACCCATAGCTGCCGTAGCCGCTCGTGGAAAAAGGAAACTCAGGAACGTTTGAATTAACTGGGATTCCGCAGATTTATGCGGAAAATCCGGTGAAATTATTTGTTAGCTTCCCATTGTGCATCTCGCACCAACCACCTATTACTTCGTTAAATCGTCGGTTTACTCGAAAGTTACATGCGAAGATGCGAAAATGCGAAGCCAAGATGTCAGCAGAAAATAGTTCTAACGTGATCAATGTCACTCGTATTGAAGGGATTGACCTCTTTTGTGGTGTCGGTGGCCTTTCGTGTGGGCTTGCGACTCAAGGGGTACGCGTTGTTGCCGGAATCGACGTAGACCCGGCGTGCCAGTACCCCTATGAAGCAAACCATGAAGGTGCCAAGTTTCTGTTACGAGATATCGCAACAGTTAGCGGTGAAGAACTGAAAGCGTTGTGGTCTCCAGGCGCTGTGCGGCTCTTGGCTGGATGCGCGCCATGTCAGCCATTTTCCAGCTACGCTAACACCGCCACTGTCGACAAAGCCAAGTGGCGTTTGCTCCGGGAATTCGCCCGCCTGGTGGACGAAAGCCAGCCTGACCTTGTCACTATGGAAAATGTACCTCGCCTGCAACAGGCGCAGCCTTTCAAGGTTTTTCTACGCGCCTTGAAGCGGGGCAGGTATCAGGTGGCCTACGCTGTGGTCAACGCTGCCGACTACGGTGCACCACAGCAGCGAAAACGGCTGGTGCTGGTGGCCTCCCGACTTGGCCCGGTAGAGGTACCAGAGCCAACCCACAAGGGGCCTGAGAACTGGGTGACGGTGCGTAAAGCCGTGGGACATCTCAAGAAGCTCAAGGATGGTCAATCCTGCAAAAGCGACCCTCTGCACATCGCTTCGACCCTTTCAGAGCTAAATCGTGCGCGCATTCGGACCAGCAAACCAGGTGGAACTTGGCGCGACTGGCCGGATCATCTGGTAGCCGCCTGCCATCAGCGCGAAAGCGGTAAGCACTCTGCCGGCGTATATGGCCGCATGGAGTGGGACAAGCCTGCGCCCACAATGACGACCCTGTGCAACGGGTACGGCAATGGCCGCTTCGGACACCCAGAGCAGCACCGGGGCATCTCCCTGCGCGAAGCGGCGATTTTCCAGTCTTTCCCGGAAACCTACCGCTTCACCCGCGAAGGCGACAAGGTGGTTATCAAGACGGTTGCCAGGCTGATTGGCAATGCAGTCCCCCCGAAGTTGGGGGAGGCCGTGGCTAAAGCTCTCTACGCTTCGGTGCCGGCCATTTCTGGCGACGCCACAGCAGCCGGCGGCTGAGCCAAGTAGCGTTGTTCCCGAAGGTAGTTGTCGACCTCGGTAGCAATATTACGCAGAGTGTCAAATACAGCCATAGAGTCGGTTTCCAAGGATTCCACCGAAAGGTCTCGGCCAAGGTCAGTGAAACTCGTTTCGCCGTGGGCCAACTCGTTTCGCCTTGTCTTGACCGTCTGAAGAGCGCGGCTCGTAAGGTGGCTGGGGGGCTTATTGTCTTGAGTTGGAGCCACCACACCGAATTTTTTCAGTTGTTCGTAGAAAACGCGGCTATCAACGCTACCGGAAATACCGTCCCCCCGCTTTTCTTTGGCGGAGGCCCTGCTCTGCCAGTCTGAAACCCAGTATCTGAAGAGACTCCGGTGCAAAGGAGCGGAGGGCGATAGCACTGCCATACTCTTATCCTTTTGGACTGTTTTCAAAACAACACGTAGCAGCTCACTATTCAGGAGATCGGCGCTGAAGCAGTTGGTGCCAATAGCATCGTGCATCTCGTCGAGCAACTGGACCAACGTAGCCTCCATAGCACTGTAAAGCAGCAATACTAGGTTTGCCTTGAGGGTGTGGGTGAGTTCCAAGCTCAATGGATACTGCAGCTCACCATCTTTCGCGCTGAGCATAGCGCGCCGCTCAACAGCCACCTTCAGGAATTCCAGGTAGGCATTTATTTCACTGCTTCGATCATTAAGGAGTGATTCGGTCAGCGGAACCTGCCTCATGAGAAGAGCCCTAGCTGCGTCGAGTTCCCTTCTTCCTCTGGTAGGTCCGGCGGCGAATCGGCATTAGCACTATTCTCCACCTCGGCGGTATTGGGATCCTCTTCGAACGCCTTGCCTAGCAGGTTGTCACGCACATAGTGGATGCGGTTCACGAGCTTGGGCCGGGAGTTGCTGGCGTCTGAGCGGGTGTGCTTGATGAATTCGCTGCTGTCCAGCCATTGGTTTATGTCGCCAGGAGCTAGGCCAGGCTTTTCCCGTAGCGCAAGAGATACCCCAACTGAGATTGCTTCAAAGCGGATGCGGGGAACGGTCTTGTAGCCGGTTCGCTTGAATCCATTGGGAAAGTGCTGAGACACAAAGTTCAGCATGCGGACGAACTCTTCAAGCATTGTCTGCTTGTCAGCATCTGAGAAACTCCCGTTCTTGCTTATGAGGTAGTCGGTCAGGAAGTCATCAACACTCTTCTGGAAGCTCTGGTAGTTGTTGAGATAAGCGAAATACCGCAGAACGATTTCTTCGTATTCCTTGCGCTTTGCGTTACGTTCACTCAGCGGGACGAGTGCTTTGAACTGTTCGTTGGCCGCGCATTCGGTGATAAACGTCATGAATGCCCCATCGACGACACCACGCCGAACTTCCATGGTCGTAAGTCGTGTGCCTCCCGAGTTCAGGCGATCGAACATTTCACGACGTGCGTCCTCATCAGCCTTTTCGGTAAGTTCAATGACGCGAACAGTAGTGCGCTTGAATCGCATTTGCCGCGGCTTACTGAGGTCGGAAAACCGCATGCCGATGGCCTGCTTGAGCTTCTTGAGACCAACCAGCTCAAGCTTGTTGGAAAGGAAATTATCTAGCGTTCTGATACGCTGCGACCCGTCGATGATTTCCAAGGCGCCTTCCCGATCGCCTTGCCCGACATCGGCCGCAAAGATGAAAGGCACCGGCAGCTTGATGAGAATTGATTCAATGAAGCGTGACTGCTGCTTGGGTGTCCAGACCATGTCTCGCTGGTAGTCCGGAATAAAGATTTCTGATTCATCTGTCTCACGGCCGCAGGTGAATTTTTCCACAAGCACACCGATGGGCCACTCTTTGATCTCGTAATCAGTGATCTTCTGCAATTCTTCTATTTGCTGGTCAACGAGGATTGCACGCTCACTGTCGGCCAGCAGCAGTTGCACTTGATCCGTCATAGTTTTCCTTTAAATTATCAAAATGCCATATGCAAAAGCCATCAAGATGCGTTTGAAGTTGGCAAAGGGTTACAGCCAGTATTGTGCAACAGAGTTGGCAGATGTTAACCGCTAGAATGTCGCCAGCCAATCGGCTCGTCGCATGAGACTGATCACGCAACAGCACAAAACTGAAGCCCCCAAAGTCGTCGTTCGCAAACGACAGCAAATGGCCTGTTGTGCCCTGATTGCATTGCGGTCAGGTATCACGACTTCAGGCGGTCAGTTGAAATTCGCACGTTACATCCCAGGGGGCTTTGGCCCACTGGACGGCCTTGGTTTCGGCAATTGCGGCGGCGCGGCGTCTTCGCTCCGACCGGTACGCGCCTGCTCGTACCACTCGCGATCTAGCGGGGTCAGGCTTTCGACTTTCTTTGCTATTTGCGCCTTCTCTTCTTTCAGCCGTCGAGCAAGCTCCGCATTGAGGCCGGCGCGGCGCTCCAGCGCTTCGCGCTCGGCCTCCTGATCGGCCAGGCGGGCTTGCAGTCTTTCAACGTCTTGATTTCGTTCCTTCACTCGTTGAATCGCCCACGATCTATAAGTGGAGCGGGTTTTGGGGTCTTCCATTTTCTTGCAGGCCTCTTCGACCTTTTGAATCTTCCTGTTTACCTCCAGCACCATTTTTTTGGCAGCCTCAATCTTTTTAGCGAGGCGCTTCCTTTCCTTCGCGGAGAGGAGGCGGCTCAGCAAATTTTCGCTTTCCAGTTTCTCCAGGTCGGCGCGGGCGGAATTTCCTTGCTGCTTGGCCTGCTCTCGTCGTTCTGCCAGCTTATCCGTGGCATGCGAGCTGAAGACCTCTCGCAGCCACGGATCATCTTTTACGCCTTCCCGCTGGCGACTCCGGGCCTCTTGGAGTGCAGCGGCGATTTGAACATGTCTGTTTGTACACTTTGCGTAGGCTGACATCGACCTTAAGTGATCAGCCGCCAGGGATTGTTCGTGAAGAAGATGATCAATCTCTAGCACTCGCAAGCCAAGCGCCGCAGGCGTGGCTGGTAGCGGCAGAACGACGGTGCCGGCTTCCTTTATTTTTTGGAGGGGTGGAGGCGCCTTGGGTTGGGGGGTAGGCCGCTCCTGGGCAACCTTGACCTGCTGACGCTCTTTTTCAATCTGCTTGACTAGGTGTTGCAGCTCCTCGTTTTCGATCCGCAACCCGGCCTCCAAGGCTGCGCGGACGGACTTCTCTTTGAATTCGTCCGAGCCAGTTAAAACCAGTGAAATCCATCCTTTTTCGCGTGCGATTTGGATCGCAGCGCCCACGCGGGAATTGGAAAGCCTGGTAATTGATAAGCTATCGCCGTGATCCACCACGGCAGCGATATTTGTTTTTGAGAACCTCCAAACGGTGCGGCCAGCGCGTCTTTCGGCATGAAGGCCATCAAGTTTGAGGAATCCGCTTTCCTTACCCTCGCCGCCCCATAGGCGGGCCGGCTCCTGCGCCAGCCTGCGGCGCAGCCTCCCGAATGCTTCCATCGCCCTGGCGGCTTCCGCCTGCCGCATTGCTGCGCAACGCTGCAGTTCTTCTTTCTCTTCTTTTCTCAGGTCTTCGCTTCTTCGTGCAACTGGCCGTCGCAGGCCAAAATCGTGTTCGGCTCTGCCGTACTCCAGACGACGCTGAACATCTTCTGGCAGTAGCAGCGAGCCCCCGACTCTTTCGAGAGAAACCACAGGGCATTCTGACAACGCCCGCAGGCGACCTCGGGCGGGGGGAGGAGGACTCCGTCTTCTGGATTCAGGATTTTCAGGGTACTGCTGGTTACGTTTTCCATTTTGTTTTTCCTTGGTTGATTTACGGCTTACCGCTGCTGCGGTCGGACCCAGATGTTGACCGGGCGACCTGTCGGCAATGCCTTGATCAGCTAACGAACGGCAATCAATTTGCTGATCGATACCAGCTTCTGACAGATTTTGGTTACAAATCTCTTCCCATCGTTTTCTTTCTTCTTTCAGGTCGGCCTTTCGATCACGCCCTGCTTTTTCCCTGTCGCATTTTTCGCCGAGGCCGGCCGGGCCAGCTTTACGCGTAGTGCACATCACATGCGCGTGCCAGTTTTCTTCTCCCCCCTTGGCGTCAGATCGAGGGGAGTGGATCGAAAAGTCGACGGCACAGCCATGCCGCTGCGCCAAATCGACGGCACAGGCCCGCACCAACGCCAGACGCTGGGCATCATTCATTTCTCTCGGCAACGCGATTTCATGTTCCCTGGAGACACAGGCATCTTTTCTTCGCTCATTAAGTTCTGCCGAGTTCCACAGCTCTGGCCGACTTGGCTGCCATTCACAACAAGGAGGCATCACGATTTCGGAGTGCACCACTCCCCTCTTCTTGGTGAAATCAAAAATTCCACCGGTCCGTTCGTCGATGATCTTTGTCGCCGCCCTGTACGCGGCTGCCGCAGTCGAAGTTCGGCCGGAGCTGCGGCTGATCGGCTTTATGGAAAGGTGATAAATCGGCACGGCAGCATGCGCTCCAGGGATTTCGGTTTTCAGGGGGTCAGGGGCCCCCCCCCGCGCACGAGTCTGGCCTATGGCCAGACTCCTAAGTGCGCCCTTCGGGGTTTCGGCACCGACCTCCCGCTAATCGAAATCATCCTTTTTTGAATTTTGCACGGTGTAAAAAAATGCTTGGCAAACTCCGACTTCTCTTCAACGAATCGGAGAAAAATAGATGGCTACTTTGGCAGACAGGATCAAGGCAGCAGAGCAAAAACTGACCAAGATGCGCGAGCAAAAACGCGCGGCAGATGCCCTGCAAGAGGCACGCAACAGGAAAAAAGAGAGATCAGATGAGACCCGCCGAAAGATTCTCGCCGGGGCGGCAGCCCTGGCTGAGCCAGGGTTGAACGATTTGGTTTTGGAAGCGCTCACGCGGCGCCTCACTCGCGCAGATGACCGCGCCCTTTTCAACCTACCGGCGGCACCGCCGCGGCCGGCCCAGGGGGATAAATCAAATGGATATTGAAAAAATCAAGAGGATCGAGCAGGCATTAAATGAAGAGGGGGAGGCGCTGCCTCCCTGCCAGCAAGGAGACCCGGTGGCAACCGCCGCTCTGCTGGTTGGCAGCAGCGACTGCGCTGCCAGGTTGCGCTGCCCAGCGGCTTGGTGTCGCCGGGGGCCGTGGCCGCCCTTGCCCCTAGCTGGCGGCGCCAAGAAGAAAGCGCCAAGTTTTTAGAGGTATCCGTATTTTTTGGTTGATTTCTTGTTGTGCGTTGCAGTATTAAAGGGATATGTCTGAGTTCGGCCACAACCAGCCATTGAGGATTTGTCCCGTTAGCGGACATTCCTGTCAGGCTTCCTGGCGTACGTATTATTGGAGTTGTTGTATAGAACCGGCAGGGAGGCTTTCCTTGCCCCACAGTCGATTCCAGCTGCATAATGGGCGCATCGATATTAGTTGTTATGCCTCAGGATTGCGCTTGATATGAAACTCGTCGTTACGAATGCCGACCTAAGAGCCAACCTGGCTCGGCTCACGAAGAAATATGAAAATATATCGTTTGCGGTCGCATGGGCATCTGCGGGAACTGAGATATTCAGTGAGTTAAGCGCAAATCGGAAACGTATACATAAAGCAATCATCGGAACGCATTTCTATCAGACACATCCAGATGTTTTAGATGCATTTGTGGAGTCGAATGACGTCCGCTTCATACTTCAACCGAGAGGCATATTTCATCCTAAGATTTACTTCTTTTGGAACCAGAAACACTGGGAAGTGTTAATGGGCAGCGCAAACTTGACCGCTGGCGCCTTAACCAATAACACTGAGGCAATGATCTTAATTTCCGATAGTGATCAAGCCGCCTCGTCGCTAAAAGAAGATGTTGTAACGCTAATAGATAGTTACTGGAATGATGCACGTTCAGTCAGCAAAGCTGCAGCAATCTCCTATCGTGCGCTTTGGGCGAAACAGCAACCTACTTTACGGCGATTGTCAGGCCAGTATGGTCGAAACTCCAAAAGCAAAGCCCCGGCCGACTCAGCAGTGATGGCTATGTCGTGGAGGCGATTTTTTGCTTCCGTTCAAGAAGACGCGCATCACGGATTTGAAGAGCGTTGTAACCTGCTAAAGCTAGTACGTACTGCATTTGAAACCACCAGCCACTTCCACGAAATGGAGTTAGGGTTACGGAAAACCATTGCTGGGCTTCCTACCGAATTCAATAAGCACTGGGGTTGGTTTGGAAGTATGAAGGGCGCCGGCTACTATCATCAGGCGGTGAACGATAACAACCTTCATATTTCGGCGGCGTTAGATGAAATTCCGTTAAATGGTCCGGTGTCGCGGGAGCACTACGAGGCTTACCTTGGTGAATTTGTTCAAGCATTCCCAAATGGAAGACATGGTGTTGGAATTGCTAGTCGTTTACTGGCGTTAAAGCGACCGGACTACTTCGTCTGTTTTGATTCAAAGAATAAAAAAGAACTTTGCCAAAATTTTGAGATAAAGCAGTCAGGGATGGACTACGAGCGCTATTGGGAAGAGATTATCGAGCGCATCACTGATTCAGTATGGTGGAACGAACCTCGCCCCAGAAACGCGTTAGCTGGCACGCTGTGGGATGGTAGAGCAGCGATGTTGGATGCTATTTTTTATCGGCCATGAGACATAACAGTTCATTCCGAGGGATGTTGCGCGATAGAGCCGCACAGTGCTAGCTCTACGTTAAACGTCCGCTTCCCTAAGGTAGCAATTTCCGTGTTGGATCGTGGGTTGTCCGTCAGGTATTTAGAAAACAGCCGCTAGCTCGAATGTCGGCATATGTGAGCCTGCAACAGGCAATAGTCGGTCGTTATACAGAGGTCAGGGAGTGAGCAATGTTTGCAACAGCGGAGGCATTTCAAGAAATCGTCGTCAGGCTTTCAGTCCTGCGCTATGTCATTACGTCCAACACAAGGCGGGGGAAATATGATATTGCAACTGATGCTGAGGACTTCTTTGCAGGCTTCCTCAATCGACTGCTGGGCTGGGAATTAGTAAATCTCAACATCGTAGAGTATAAAAACTACCCGGCCATTGATCTTGGTGACAAGAAGCGCAGGATGGCCATTCAAGTCACAGCGGAAAATGGGATTGACAAAATCAGAACAACCATCGATTCATTTTTCTCACATAACCTTCGAGGCGAATACGACGAACTCATTATTTTGATCTTGTCTCGCAAACTGCAATATAACAGCGATGTCGAGTTGTTGAAGAGAGATTTGAATTCCCTACGCGTGTGGGATTTGGACGATTTACTTGCTAATGTTGAATACAAGCTAAGGGTAGACGACATTCACGATAGGCAACATAACTTAATTGAAAGTCTAGAGGATTTTACTCGTACGCAGCTCCCCTCAATCGTTCGGGCACTTTCATTCGATAATTTGAACAGGAACGGTAAGAAGATCCCTCACTTGCTATGGAATCTTGAAGTCGTTATTGGACACCCGCCAGTCTCTGCTAAAAGATTTCTGGATTGGATCGGGTGTAATGTGGACGAATCGTTATTAGCTGTTGAGGAAATTACTCAGATCTACAAGCAACTCAAAGATCGAAGTTATATCGGAAGTCGCCAACTTTTAGTTCATGTCGTTCAATATTCAATGACGTCTGACGAATTTAAATGGCGATTCCCGGATTATGCAGGTGGGTATATTTCAGACCAAATGCTAATTTTCTATCCGGACAATGTAGCCCTGTCGATGCCAGTGCCAAAGCGGACAGAGTATTGGAAGCAGGTTCATGGATTGCAAGCGTTGGGTTGGAGTTACCCCCTTGTTGATTGCACTAGCTTCCTGAGCATTAGCATGTACATTCGGTCCCTTGATTCCAATTTCTTCTTCCTACTAAAGCAGTTTCTGCAGAACGACATAGAAAAAGTCCGCTCGGTGCTGGTTGACCTGGATTTCCGGCACCTGGACTGAGCCTCAAACCCTTGTAATCGGCATATCCTCCCAGGACCGATACGGATGCTTAACATCAGACCGAACAAGCAAAAAGCCTTATTCCGTAAAGCGTTGCCAGCTGCCTCAGCACTTTCTTGCCGGGCACCTCAAGCCTTGAACGTCAGCTTTCCTCCGTTCGCTAAGTCCTCTTTGGGTCGTCAACTGCCGCTTAACTAGCGCCGGTCTAGGGGATGATTTCAACTGGTCAACGCCAATGCGATTAGGTAGTCAAATTGGTGCGATTCGGCACCATGATGAATGACTACATAGGCGAAACGTCCAGCATATCATTGGGGCACGGCTGGATCATCGATTGCAGGAGTAGTGGATTATCTCCATCCGGATCAAGCCAGGTTGCCCAATCATCAGTGCTTAGGATGACAGGCATCCGGTCATGGAAGGGCGCCATAAACGCATTGGCGGCAATGGTAATAACTGTGTAGGACTCTGCACCTTCACCGGTTGCTAATTGATGGTTTGGCTCCCATAACCCGGCTAAGGCAAGCGGCTTGCCATCTGCCGCGGTGAATCGAAGCTTCTGCTTCTTCTTTTGCCCAGATATCGGGCGCCATTCAAAAAACGCAGAGACGGGAACAATGCATCGACGGCGCTTGAATGCCGAACGATAGCTCGGCTTCTCAGCGACCGTCTCGCCACGTGCATTGAACATCGGTTGCCCTTCCTGCTTCCAGCGAGGAAGTAGGCCCCAACGAGCTAGGGATGCGGTGCGCTGGCCGTCATGGGCACGGATGATGGGGGCGAGGCCGGATGGCCGTACGTCGTCATTGCTGAAAGATTCTGGCTCTTGGGTGAGGGAGAAGTACAACATCAGCATCTGAGGGGATTCGTTGAGGTCGTATCGTCCGCACATGGGGTGACTCCGCTGCGCAATCGGCCTATGATTAACTGTGTATTCATACAGTAATCGTGCCATGAAAGTTGAACTACATTTTGTCCGGTGCAGGGGCGTCAAGGTTCCCTCTAAAGAGGCGGACGGCTGTCAGCCGCTGGTGGGCGAGCTGAAGATGCGCAATAGGTGGGTCAGCCCGACCCGCACGCTTCCTGCGTTAGAGCTTACCGCGGCAGGTGTTACGAATGGGAGTGGCCTTGTTGCGGTTCTATATGAGCCACGACTCGTCAGTCTAGGCAGCAACTGGATGAGATTTACCGGATTCGAAATCTATGACGAGGGAGGTTTCAAGCAACTCGTCATTCAGGACTGGAGATGCCTTGTACAAACATGTTATGAGAACTGATTTGGTTTAATCGGGTAGCCAAGCGCTCGCGTGCGGCGATCAGTCCATTGAGCCAATCGTGGGCCGAAGCGCTCGGGGCAGTGGCAGCCAAGCCTCGAACCTCAGAGAGGTCGCCATCGTATGGATCGACAAAATCCATTTCAGCCAGCCAGGCGGAACTAGCCTGGGTCTTGGGCAGGTCGAACGGCAGGCCGATGAAAAGACCGGGATCAAGCTCCGGCAGAGGCCAGCACGGGGATGGCGCAACGTGGCAAACACGGTTTGAAACAACCACCTCACCAGAGTGAAGGCGACGATGGTTTGTTGCCAGCCGCAGATAGCCTGCGCGCTCCAGTTCAACAAACTCAACCTCACCATTGAACCCCACCCCAACCCCATCCTGCTTGCAAAGGAGCTTAAAAAGGAGTCGCTGGGCATTTCCGCTCAATCCAGGGCAAGGGAGAGTAACCAACTCGTCCGAAATTTTTTTCAACCTGTATTCCATGACTTTCCTTTCATTCCCCGCCTTCGGCGAGGAAGAGGCGGCTACGCCGCTTCTTTGGTTTTGAGGATGGAGGACAGCGAAGCGGCCTTGCTGCGCGCGGCATCGCCTTTAACAACAACCTTGTTTTCCTTTTCCGCAGCGTCCTTGCGATCTGCCGCAGCCTGAAGATCCTGATTTTTCAAAAACCGCTGCCAACGCAAATACGTATCTCGATCCGCGACAGAGATTCCCCCTGGTGACGCCAGGCGAGCAAAAAGCGTTGCCCTAAATCCACCAGGATTTCGGATTGGCTCGATTTTCTCTTGAGCCCAAATTGCTGCTTCGATCAACTGTTCAATTTCCTCCTGCCCACCACCACCAGAGGTAGGTGGTTGAGTGGTGGTGGTGGTTTTTAACTGCTGGTCAACCTGATAGGTATCCTTAATAGGGTCGGGTGAGCCGACGGCCGGCTGACCGGAGTTCGGTGAGCCGGAGTTCGGAAACTGAACTCCGGTTGCTACTGCGGGAGACAGCGGCTGCTGTGGCGTGTCGAAAACAAAGGTCTCTGTTCTCCACCTTCCCCCCTGACCCTGAATCTTGTTCACAATCAAGTAGCCGGCCTGGCGAAGCTCCTTCAAGGCAGTCAAAACTGCCGAGCGCCCCTCTCTAGCTTCCCTTGCAAGGTCATCAGCGGTCATGCGAAAACCATCTTCATTGCTGAGAAGTCGAAGAAGGAC
>Ga0316604_10002572_pt1 | contig 13721 bp, 12 predicted proteins | sample OWC_soil_day20_C_FD_207650 | JGI IMG/M metagenome (GOLD analysis project Ga0316604, IMG submission 207650) | Wetland soil microbial communities from Old Woman Creek delta, Ohio, United States - OWC_soil_day20_CT | ecosystem: Environmental > Terrestrial > Soil > Wetlands | place: USA: Ohio... | reverse complement strand
CAATACTCCTAGCCTTTTCATAATCTCCTCCTTTTAACTGTTGGTTAGACGGGAAAAAAAGAGGAGAGTTACATTGACCTGCTAAAAATAATAGCGGCTTGCGACGATTGGTCGCAAGCCGCTATACGTATATACATCAGTATTAATAATTAATCACCTGTTCCTGGATGCCCGCCGGGATTTCTCTGAACTCGTACAACTGGGTTCTCAGCTGCGGCTCGAAGCCAGCTTCCCTGATCGCCTGTTGCATGGATCTGTAGGTAAATCTGTGCGGAGCACCGGCAGCACTTACCACATTTTCCTCGATCATGATAGATCCGAAATCGTTCGCACCAGCGTGGAGACAGATCTGAGCAACCTGTTTACCTACTGTGAGCCAGCTAGCCTGGATATTCCTGATATTAGGCAGCATGATACGGCTCAAAGCGATCATACGGATATATTCTTCGGAAGTGGTCATGTTGTGTACCCCTCTGATCCTGGACAGCAGGGTATCTACATCCTGGAATGTCCATGGAATGAAAGCGGTGAAGCCATAATGACCTTCCGGTTTCTCGCTCTGTACCTGTCTGATATCCGCCAGGTGTTCAAAACGCTCCATTATAGTTTCCACGTGCCCGAACATCATTGTAGCGGAGGATGCGATATTCAGCTTATGTGCCGCCCGCATTACATCCAACCACTCCTGTGCACCACATTTCCCTTTGGAAATGAGCCTACGCACGCGGTCGTTCAGGATTTCAGCCCCGGCACCTGGTAAGCTGGCCAGACCAGCTTCTTTCAGTGCGCTCAGCACTTCTATATGTGTACTTTTTTCCAGTTTTGTGATGTGTGCCACTTCAGGGGGACCGAGGGCATGCAGCTTGAGGGTAGGATACAACTGTTTCAGCTGCTTAAAGGTATCCACGTAAAATGCCAGGCCCAGATCCGGGTGGTGTCCGCCCTGCAGCAGCAACTGGTCGCCGCCAAATTTCAGGGTCTCCTCGATCTTTACCTTGTACTCTTCAATTGACGTGATGTAAGCGTCTCCGTGACCTGGGATACGATAAAAGTTACAGAATTTGCAGTTAGCCGTACACACGTTGGTAGTGTTTACGTTTCGATCTATCTGCCAGGTAACTTTTCCGTGTGGAACCTGCTGTTTACGAAGCTCATTTGCGATGTGCATCAGCTCCGTAAGCGGTGCTTTTTCAAACAGATATACCCCTTCTTCCGGTGTAAGCCACTCAAAATTTAATGCTTTCCTATATAGATCTTTCAGTTCCATGATAAACAAAGGTAGCAAAAAACAATATCCCGCCATTGGTGGATTTTTAGGAGGTAATCGGCTTTTTTAATCCTACATTTATACAACTGTTATTCTGTCATTCTCTCGTATGCAAAAAGCAACATTGTCAAAGCACTGTTGTATCATTTTATTAGCACTTTCTATATTCCACGCTGCAACCGCTCAATCAAAACTGCCTCAGGAAGAAGAAGGTACGCTGATCTGTCGCTTTCCATTCAGACAATACTATGGGGGCGTAGTGGTGATACTCGCACAGATAAAAGGGATTTCCGATACACTCCAGTTCATCCTTGATACCGGTAGTGCAGGCATATCTCTGGATACCAGCACCTGTGTCCGCTTAGGTATTCAGCTCACTCCATCTGACAAAGTTGTACGTGGGGTAGGAGGGTCCAAAAGAGTGGATTTCGCTATGGACCGAACGCTGCTGCTGCCAGGGTTGGAGGTAGACAGTCTCAATTTTCATGTTAACAGCTATGAGCTGATCAGCCAGGTATATGGCCTGCAAATAGACGGCATCATTGGGTATAGCCTGCTAAGCCGCTATAATGTGCTGGTAGACTATAATGCCGAAGAGATACTGCTGTTTACCCATGGGAAATTCACTTATCCTAAAGGTGGGTCATTATTACATCCTACCCTCACCCAGATTCCCATTGTCACCGGTCAGCTCCGCAATGGTAAAACCCAGCGTGAAAGCCGGTATTACTTCGATACAGGTGCGGGTATGTGTCTTTTGTTTTCCAAACACTTCGTGAGCGACAGTACTGTACTCTCCACCCGGAAAAAACAACGAAAAGTAATTCAAACCGAAGCCCAGGGCCTTGGAGGGAAAATGACTATGGATGTAACCACTATCGGGGAGTTCAAAATCGGCAATTTCAACTTTCGGAACGTACCTGTCTATGTCTTTGACGATCAGACGAATATCACAGCCTATCCTTTTCTTGGTGGCATGATTGGCAATGATCTTCTTCGCCGTTTCAATATCTATCTCAATTATGGCAAAAAGGAAATCTACCTGCTGCCCAATAATCACTTCAAGGAACCATTCGATTATTCCTATACCGGGCTGGTTATGTATATGATTGACGGAAAAATTGAAATCACCGATATTATCAAAGGATCTCCTGCTGAAAAGGCAGGATTAAAGCCCGGAGATATCATCATGGCGATCAATAACCTCTTCACTAACAACATACAGGACGTAAGGGAACAGCTAAAAAATGTAGGTACCCGGCCTATGTTACTCATCAGCAGGAACAATGAGCTCATGCTGAAAAAAGTACTCATCAAAAGTATTTTATAATACTTTGCATTATCTTTCGTTTGATGTGTAACGTGAAAAAGCTACTGTTCTACATACTTATTACTTTGCCGCTATTGTCGGCCGCCCAGGCACCACCTGTCTCCGCAGAACCGGTAGCCATTCTGCCATTCCGGGTCTATGATCACTCTTTGATTATCAGTGCCTCTCAGAGTAGTTCGGAGGATAGCCTACATTTTATATTCGATACAGGCGCCGAAGCCAGCACGCTGAGTAACGAAACGGCTAAAAAGCTGAAACTCGAAACCAAAGAAGATGGGGGACTGAGTGGCACCGACGATATTGTAGTCAGGGTACCCACCTCCACGATCAATCTGCTCTATTTTGGGAAGGCCCGATTACCGCTGGTAAAAGTGTATTTAGAACCGCTGCAGGAATTCAAAAAATCGCCTATTCATATCGACGGCATTATTGGCGTGGACCTGATCAAAATGTTCATCGTCCAGATTGACTATACCAACTCCCGGATCTTACTATATCGTCAGGGCAAAACACCAATGAGCGTACCTGGTAAGCGCCTGCCCATGACGCTGAATTTTGATACTCCTGTCATAGAAGCTGTGATAGAACTGCCTGATGGCCGATCCCTGGGTAGCCGTTACCACTTCATTACCGGTGGTGATTACGGTATTCTGTTTAACTGGCCTTTCGTTGAAAAATACCACCTAAGAGAGGTTCTGCCCATCGTCGGTACAGACAAGGTAGGAGACCTGTACCAGCAACTCACTTACCTCAATACCATCATTCCTTACCTGGCCTTTGGCGCTGTACGCATGGAAAAGGTCTCCGGCAGTTACTGTAAGGAGGTGAATGACGTAGGCGGATTAACAGAAGTGGCCGGTTCCATTGGCTCTTATATCTGGTCACAATTCCGCACCATTACCATCAACTATAAACAACGGGAAATCTACCTCGATAAATAAGTATTTAGCCTGCCTTTGGCAAAATCAATATGGACATTCCTCTTTATTTTTAATACCTTAACTTGCAGTTCTCATAAATAGGAATATGATCCATTATAATAAATTCACTTTAGCCAATGGCCTGCGCGTGATTGTGCATGAAGACCATACCACGCCAATGGCAGTGTTAAATGTTATGTACGATGTGGGCTCCCGCGATGAAGATGCTGACAAGACAGGATTTGCGCACTTATTCGAACACCTGATGTTTGGCGGCTCTGTCAACATCCCGGAATATGATGAACCGCTTCAGATGGCCGGTGGTGAAAACAACGCTTACACGACCAGTGACCTGACCAACTACTACATTCAACTTCCCGCAGAAAATATAGAAACAGCTTTCTGGCTGGAAAGCGACCGTATGCTATCCCTGGCATTCAGCGAAAAGAGTCTGGATGTACAGCGCAAGGTTGTATGCGAAGAGTTCAAGGAACATTACATCAACAAACCTTACGGCGACATCTGGCACAAGATGCGTGACCTGGCTTACGCTGTGCATCCCTACAAATGGATGACCATCGGAAAGGAACTGGCACACATTGAAAATGCAAAACTGGACGATGTAAAAAGTTTCTTCTTCAAATATTACCGTCCGGTCAATGCCATTCTGGTAGTAGCAGGAAAAGTGACCACCTCCCAGGTAAAAGCGCTGGCAGAAAAATGGTTCGGCGATATTCCTGCAGGAGAGCCTATTCAACGTAATATTCCGCAGGAACCGGCACAACAGGGTGCGCACAAACTGGAAGTAAAAGCCAATGTACCACTGGATGCCCTGTACAAATGTTATCATATGCCGGGTCGTTTGGACAAGGACTATTACTCAATCGATCTGATCTCTGATATTCTGGGTGGCGGCGCTTCTTCCCGTCTGCACCAGGTACTGGTAAAAGAGAAAAAACTCTTCAGTAATATTGATTGTTATCATTTCGGCACGCTGGATGCAGGTTTGTTCACCATCGAGGGCAAACTGGTAAAAGGCGTGAAGATGAAAGATGCTGAAAAAGCGATACAGGAAGAGCTGGATAAAGTACGACAGGAAATCATCCCTGAAAGAGAGCTGCAAAAAGTGAAAAACCGCGTGGAAAGCATGCTCGCTTTTGAGGACATGGGACTTTTGAACAGAGCGAATAACCTCGCATTCTATGAGCTGATGGGCGATGCCTCGCTCATGAATGCGGAATTCAGCAACTACGAAGCGGTAACTGCCGAGCAAATGCACAAACAGGCAGCTATACTCTTTGACGAGAAGAACTCAAATACTATTTACTATTACGCAGGCTAATATTCACTAAGATTAATGATAAATCGTAAACTCGCCCCTGAGATAAAAGATGCCGTTGATTTTGAAGTCGCACTGAAACCGTATGAGAAATTCACACTGGATAATGGCATCCCAGTATACGTTATTGAATCGGATGAACAGGAAACCTTGCAGCTGGAAATGGTATTTCCCGCAGGTAGCTGGTACGAATCAGAAAACCTCATTGCGTCTGCTTCCAACTTCCTGATGAAGAATGGAGCCGGTAAGCATTCTGCACTGCAAATAAATGAAAGTATCGATTACTTTGGGGCTTACCTGAACAGGAGCTGCCACCATGAATTTGGTACTTACACCCTTCACTGTCTGACCAAAAGCTTTTCTTCCCTGCTGCCTACGCTGCAGGAAGTGATACTGGATCCGGCTTTTTCTGAAGAAGAACTGGCCACTTTCCAGCAGAACATGAAGCAAAGGCTGGCGGTGAATCTGCAGAAATGTGATTTCGTAGCGAACAGGCATATTGACAAATACCTGTTTGGAGAATTCCATCCTTATGGCCGCGTGAGCAGCATGGAGGCATACGATGCCCTGCAGACAGAAACGTTGAGAGCTTTCTATCAGCAACATTACACTTACAATAACTGCCGCATATTCGTGGCTGGCAAACTACCGGATCAATTGATCCCTCAGCTGAACCAATACTTTGGTACCACCAAATGGAATGGAGAAGCGACGATCATCAAACCGGAAATTTCCATCATGCCGGCGGAAGAAAAAAAATTCCGCATTTTCAATGATGAGAATGGGGTACAGGGTGCTGTGCGTATAGCACGTCATTTCCCTAATCGCTACCATCCTGATTATTCGAAGATGATGGTATTGAACACCATTTTCGGTGGTTACTTTGGTTCCCGCCTGATGAGCAATATCCGTGAGGAGAAAGGTTATACCTATGGTATTTCTTCGCAGGTATACAATTTCCGCCAGGCAAGTGCTATCAATATCCATACGGAAGCTGGCAGAGATGTGTGCGAAGCAACGATTGAAGAGATCTATAAGGAGATGCGCATCATGCAGGATGAAGTGGTGGATGAGGAGGAAATGGCGCTGGTACGGAACTTCATGATCGGGTCTATTTTGGGTGACCTGGATGGAGCTTTCCAGATTATACAGCGCTGGAAGAACCTGATCCTCAATGACCTGGATGAGAATTACTTCTATAATAATATCAAGACGATCAAGACGATTTCAGCGGAAGAACTGCATGTGTTAGCTAAGCAGTATTTCAAGCCGGAAGATTGGTATGAGTTGGTAGTTATTTAAAAATAAAATGGGTGGTCTTTCAGACCACCCATTTTATTTTCCAGCAAAAAGAGGTTGGGCCTTTGGCCCAACCTCTTTTTGCTTTTTAGATCCCGAAAAATAGTATTATCATTTTTTACTATATTTGTATACCTAATCATATCTTATGAAATTACTTTTACTATGCCTGCCATTGTGCATAACTCTGACCGTATTTGGACAAACCAGAAAAACAGCTGTAGACTCTATTGAATTACGCTATCAGGAATGTTTAAGTCAGGGAGGAAACTCTTATAACTGTGCACTGGCCTACTATCAGGAAATGGATAGCCTCCTCGCCGCCGTTTACAATCAGGTCTACAATAATCTGGACAATCCCCGCCGCGAAACTTTAGAAATCGCTCAGGCTCAATGGACAGAAAAGAAAGAAGCCTATTTCAAAGACATCGAAGTCCGTGCTGAAAAGAAAAGACCGCAGACCCTCGCAGGTCTGGACGACGATATGATCCTCACAGACAACAAAGCTGCATACCTGAAACACAGAGTGATAGAGCTACTCAAGAGCATCCATTCTTAATTAATGATGGGTGGCCCGGCGCTTGATCATGCCACCCTTTGTATCATTGATATTGTGTTGCACTATAAATGCTTTTTCATCTATTTTCTCTATTTCGTCAATGATTTTGTGCACTTCCAGGCGGGTAACCACGGTGTAGATAATATCAATATCCTTATCCACTGAACCACGCTTACCATAACCACTTTGTCCCTTGAATACGGTCACGCCTTTCCTCAGGGTCAGCGTCAATGTTTTGCGCACCAGTTCACTTTCATTGGAGATAATCGTGAGGGCGATGTATTCTTCAAAACCGGAGATTACATAGTCTACCGTTTTGGAAGCAGCCAGGTAAGTCAGTATCGCATACAGTGCTGTTTCAATATTAATGAGGATCGCCGCTACACTGAAGATGACCAGGTTGAAGTACATAATCACTTCTCCCATGGACAGCACTGTCTTGCGGTTGATGTAAAGGGCCAGTACTTCCGTACCATCCAATACGGCACCGCCTCTTACTGACAAGCCGATTCCGGCGCCTAAGAAGAAACCGCCGAAAATAGCGATCAGCAGGTGGTCGCTGGTGATAGTTGGTACTTTGATAAATACGAGGGCACAGGCCAATCCCACAATGGCACACATGGCCTTGATGGTAAATTCAACAGAAAGCTGCTTGTAAGCCAGTAATATAAAAGGGATATTAATGATGACCAGGAGTACGGAAATATTCCATCCGGTTAGTCGGTTGATAAGCAGTGAAATACCCGTTACGCCTCCATCCAGAAATTCATTGGGCAATAGAAACCCCTTTAGGCCAACGGCGGCCAGCAGCACCCCGATGGTAATCAGGGCGATGTCCTGCAGGTTCTGGATCAGGTTAATTCGGGCGCGGGTTTCCTTAGTGTTCGGCATGATAGGTACGATTTAATTACTATTATTTTCATTGCCGTTCGTGGTGTTTACATCCGCTCCTGGTGGCGCAACCATCTCTCCGGGATCTCATTATTGCTCGCCAGCAGGTAATCGTTATAGGCACAGGGTAAGAATTCTTTCCCAGGCATCTGCATCCACCAGCGCCCGGTCTTTTTACTTTTCAGGAATACGGTTTCAATGTCCCCGCATACAATATTAAACTCCCAGAATGCTTCGCGGTCCTGCAGCACGGCTTCTTTATGCCGGATAGCTACGCCATCCATAAAGTACCACATCATCTGACCAATCTGTTTAGCCGTCAGCTGGTTTCTATCCTTTTCAGGACGATAACCATAAATGCCGAAGGAACTCAGTCGGGCGCTCATACCTGCATAGCGGGAGAGCACACAGGCCTCATCGCCAGCCAACCCATTAGGGGAGAGGGTATTAGCAGGAGCATCGGAGTTTTTAATGACATTGATATCCAGGCTCAGCATATCTGTGTTCCGCAGCACCGGTTCCATCTCGTCCATGTTTTCTCTCACCTTGCCCAGGCGGTAGCAATCGAACCGGAGTTTATCCAGTGTTTCCAGCATCCGGGGATGTACATAGAAACTCTGAAAACCGAGGTGATTGTAATGACGGATGTAGTTGGGTTGTTCGGTGAACATTTCCATGAGGAAGCTGTCTGCCGGGATTGTTGAATCTTCTTTGAGGTCTATCAACGCATCGGCCACGGTGGCTTCTATCACATATTTCTGCGTTGCGTAAGCCTTGTATTGAGCATAGGTCAGGTCGTGAGAACCGCCCAGGATCATGACTGTTTTTTGGGAGTTAACCAGTTCGGCCACTACTGTTTTCAGACCGGCATAGGTATCTGTGAGTTCAATACCAGGGCGCAGGTTACCGATATCGGCGATCTTCACTTCTTTGTGCCAGTAGAAGAGGTTGAAGAATTCACGGCGGATGGCATCTGCAGCATCCGGCCCTTTTTTGCCGGGTCCATATCCGCGCTCATCAGCAGCACCTACTAATATAATGTCAGCCGCATCCAGATCAGGAATGTTTCCAGCTTCATAGCAATCACAGATGGCACCGATCTGGTACTCATCATATTCCAGTTCATTGTTCAGGTCTGCTTTTGAGATGGGAATCAGGTAATCGTGAAGTTGCGCGAAGTCTGCCATCAATAGAAATTTGTTTGCTCGCAAACCTACGAATCAATTGTGAATTAACGACAAACGTGAATAAAGATAGTAATCGGCTATGTTAGTGATACACGTAGCAATGCCTGACTGATGACATCAGGGTGTAGAGTGACGACCTGCCTGCCACTACAATTGAACTGTCTGGTATTTAGTTCTTATGTATGATGAATTCAAAAGGTTTGACTTCTTGTCTTGATAATGCTTTTTGCAGTACTGGACGCTTGCTGGTGATTTTGTTCCTGTTACAATCAGCCACTTCCATTACGTTACATAGATAGTCCATTGTTTCTACCATGGATAGCATTTCGTTAATCTGTCTTACTGCATTTTGAATTTGTTTCTCGCTGTACCTGTCTTCATGCAGGACAAACAATAAATCCCTTTCAACCTGTTTCATTAGAATAAATTGATTGTTCCCCTAAATGTTGTTTAAAGGCGTTTTCAGTAGGCGTAAGTGATTTGGTGTGCTCAACAACTGGATGTACAAGGTCTTTAATATGCGCGGGAACGATCCGGCTATTCTCAATAAAGATCAGTGCATGCGTTTTTTATTCATAGTAGGACATCCGCAATCGTTTTTCTTTAAAACTTTACAGCTCTGTCCGATTATACTGATTGTAGCGCAAAGAAGAAAGATAGTCAGCCATTTATTTGATTTCATACTCTATGTTGTTTCCTCAAAAATGTTATAGATGCCAGTCTGTACGAGAGTTTACCTTTTCTTAACAGTGCGCATTTCTAAATTAAGCTAATTTCGTAAAAATTTCAAATATTTGCCTACAAAATCTGCGCGTAAAACAGTTCTGGTAGTCCCTCTGGACTGGGGATTAGGTCATGCAACCCGGGATATCCCTATCATTCACGAATTATTAAACGCAGGCTGTAATGTAGTTATTGCTGCCGAGGGGAAACATGCTGCCTTGTTAGGCCAGGAATTCCCACAGCTGACTATCCTGCCGCTTCCCGGATACCGCATCCAGTATGCTCAAAAGGGCTGGTTCTTTGGGCCGAAAATTATTCAGCAGATCCCTCAGATCATCAAGTCTATCAAGTATGAGCAACGATGGCTGCAACAGGTTGTGAAGGAACACAACATCGATGCTGTCATCTCCGACAACCGCTTCGGCCTCTATCACCGGGACATCCCTACTGTTATTATCTCTCACCAGTTGTTGATCAAGACCCCGTTTGGCGGGATCATTGAGACCATTCTGCAAAAGATCAATTACAGCTACATCCGCAGGTATGGTGCCTGCTGGATACCGGACTATGCCGGCTCCAACAACCTTTCTGGTATATTGGGTCATCCAAAAGTGTTGCCTCCTAATACTACCTATTTAGGTTGCCTCAGCCGTTTTGAGAACAGACCAGATGTGCCTAAAAAATACGATCTACTGGTCCTGATTTCAGGTCCTGAACCTCAACGTTCCAACCTGGAAAAAATGGTACTGGAACAAGTAGCAGCATTACCTATCAGTGCGCTGATCGTAAGTGGTAAACCAGGTACGCCTGAAACGAAACAGGTCACACCACGTATTCAACAGGTAAACCACCTGAATGCAAAAGAATTGAATGAAGCAATGCTCGGGGCTGATATGGTGTTAAGCCGTTCTGGTTATACCACCCTCATGGACCTTGTAAAGCTGAATAAGAAAGCGATATTAGTACCCACACCGGGGCAGTCTGAGCAGGAATATCTGGGTAAGTTCCTGATGAAAAAAGGGTTCTTCTATAATGTGAATCAATCTGAATTCAGATTGGAGAAAGCATTGGAGGATATCAAAACATTCCCGTTCAAATCTTTTGAACATGAGGAAGATATGGAACAGTATAAACAAGTAGTCAGAAATTTTGCTGCCTCTTTATAAATGAAGATCAAAAATTCAGACGATTGCCTTCGGCAATCGTCTGAATTTTTATAGTTTTTGAAGTGTTGCGCCCAGAAGTCGCAACACTTCAAAAACTATAAAAATTATTTTTTCGCAGCCGCTTCCAGCCCTTCTACATTCTTCTTATCATTCCCGATAAAGATCTCTTTCCCCACAATACTCACAGGCCTCTTCAAAAAAGAATATTCCTGCAGGATCAGATCATGATAATCTTTCTCCGTCAGCTCTTTTTCATGTAATCCCATAGGACGATATTTCTGTGATCTGCGGCTAAACAACGCCTCATAACTTCCTGCCAGTTTATGCATCTCTTCCAGCTGCGCCGGTGTTATCTTCTCCGTCTTTATATCCTGCAACTCAAACCCATTCTCCTTCGCCTTTACCGCATCTATAATCTTTTTACAGGTATTACAGGTCGACAGATGGTATATTTTTTTCATGTGCGTTTCTTTGAGGGCAAAGATCCTAACTCAGGCGATATATTTCACAATTCATAGTTACTTTTGGCAGATGCAAAAGAAACTTTTTTTACTGGATGCCATGGCTCTCATATATCGCGCATACTATGGCCTGATCCGGAACCCTCGCCTCACCAGCGCTGGTCGTAACACCAATGCCCAGATTGGTTTTACTTCCACCTTGATAGACCTGATCAATAAAGAAAAACCTACACACATGGCAGTGGCATTCGATACGCATGCCCCCACCGAAAGACATACCACCTTTGTCGATTACAAAGCGAATCGTGAAGACGCACCTGAAGATCTGCTTGACGCTATTCCCGATATCAAACGTATTATCACCGGTTTCAATATCCCTTGTGTTGAATTAGACGGTTATGAAGCCGATGATGTAATCGGGACCCTCGCCTGGCAGGCTGCCGAAGCGGGTTACACAGTATACATGGTGACACCGGACAAAGACTATGGCCAGCTCGTAAAAGAAAATGTATTCATTTATAAACCACCTTACATGGGCAGCAAAGAAGAAATTCTTGGCCCAAAAGAAGTGTGTGAAAAATGGCAGATCAAAGATGTGCACCAGGTTATTGATATCCTGGGGCTCATGGGTGATGCTGTCGACAACATTCCTGGTATTCCGGGGGTAGGAGAGAAGACCGCCATGAAACTTTTAGCCCAGTACGATTCCATCGAAAATGTACTGGCCAATGCAGACAAGATTGGTGGTAAAATGGGAGAAAAGATCAAAGCTGGTGCGGATAGCGCCATCCTCTCCAAACAACTCGCCACTATCATCACCGATGTTCCTGTGACCTTCCACGAAGAAGACTTCTGCATCAAAGACCATAACAAAGAAGCGCTCTCTGAAGTCTTCATTGAACTGGAATTCAAAACCCTGGGCAAACGTATTCTTGGCGATACCTTTGGCGCCAGTAGTGAAGTTACTACTAACGGTAAAGTTCAACTGGACCTATTCGGCAACGTTACCGCTACCTCCGCGGCAGCTATCACTGAAGATACCCCTGAACAGATAGTAAGTATCCTGGTTGCTGAAAAGAATATCAACAATACACCACATAACTACCACCTGGCAGACACACCTGAAAAAAGAGCCGAACTGCTGGCCACCCTGCTCTCCAAACAGGAAGTCTGCTTCGATACTGAAACGACAGGTACCGATGCAAATGCTGTAGACCTGGTAGGAATGAGCTTCTCATTTGCAGCCGGCGAAGCCTGGTATGTACCCGTACCTGCTAACAAAGCCGGGGCACAGGCCATTGTAGACGAATTCCGTCCGCTCTTCGAAACTACCCACATCGTATTCATTGGCCAGAACCTGAAATACGATATGCTGGTACTTAAGTGGTATGGTGTAGAGATCAAAGCACCTGTTTTTGATACGATGCTTGCCCACTACCTCATAGAGCCTGAAGGCCGCCGCAGCATGGATCTGCTCAGCGCTCAGTACCTGCAATACGAACCGGTTTCTATCGAAACCCTCATTGGAAAAAAAGGTAAGAATCAGGGCAACATGCGCGATGTGGAGATCGATAAGATCAAGGACTATGCAGCAGAAGATGCCGACATCACCCTGCAGCTAAAAGAAAAGTTCGCCCCACTGCTGCCTGCTAAAAACGTAGAAAAGGTATTTTACGAAGTGGAAAACCCACTCGTGAAAGTCCTCACCGATATGGAGTTCGAAGGTATCGCCATCGATATCCCGGCCCTGATCGATTACTCCCGCGAGCTGGATACTGAAATCAGAAGGGCGGAAGAAAGCGTATACACCCAGGCTGGTGTGCGTTTCAACCTCGCCTCTCCGAAACAACTGGGTGAGGTACTCTTCGAAAAACTGGCCCTTGATCCGAAAGCAAAAAAGACCCGTACCGGTCAATATGCTACAGGTGAAGACGTACTGGCAAAACTGGCCAGCAAGCACCAGATCGTAGACGACATCCTCGTATTCCGTGAGCTGAGTAAGCTGAAATCTACCTATGTAGATGCACTGCCAACCATGCTTAATAAACGCACAAACAGGATACATACTTCCTATAACCAGGCAGTAGCTGTAACCGGCCGTTTGAGCAGCACCAACCCGAACCTGCAGAATATTCCGATCAGAACTGACAGGGGCAGGGAAATCCGCAAAGCATTCGTACCCCGCAATGAAGAGTTTACCCTTCTCTCTGCGGATTACTCCCAGATAGAACTGCGCATCATTGCCGCCATCAGCGAAGACCAGGCTATGATAGACGCATTCCGCCAGGGTATAGATATTCACGCGGCTACTGCGGCCAAGGTATACGGCATTCCGCTGGAAGAGGTAACCTCTGATATGCGCCGCAATGCCAAGAGCGTAAACTTCGGTATTATTTACGGTGTGAGCGCCTTCGGTCTTTCCGAGAACCTGGGTATTCCACGTAGTGAAGCCAAAATGCTGATCGATAACTACTTCGCGCAGTACCAGGCGATCCAGCACTACATGGATAAACAGAAACAGTTTGCACAGCAGAATGGCTATGTAGAAACCCTGCTGGGCCGTAAGCGCTGGCTGAAAG
>Ga0316604_10002567_pt1 | contig 13732 bp, 11 predicted proteins | sample OWC_soil_day20_C_FD_207650 | JGI IMG/M metagenome (GOLD analysis project Ga0316604, IMG submission 207650) | Wetland soil microbial communities from Old Woman Creek delta, Ohio, United States - OWC_soil_day20_CT | ecosystem: Environmental > Terrestrial > Soil > Wetlands | place: USA: Ohio... | reverse complement strand
TGCAAAGCTTCGCCAATCCGCTTAAATATGAACCTTATTCATTCTTACAGCAGCCTTATTACACAGGTACTACAGTTCTTCATGCTTAAGTGCAGCATATTAATTCCTTAGTTGCTGAATGAATTAAGACCTCTTATCAGGCATCAGGCCAGATGCAAAGCTTCGCCAATCCGCTTAAATATGAACCTTATTCATTCTTACAGCAGCCTTATTACACAGGTACTACAGTTCTTCATGCTTAAGTGCAGCATATTAATTCCTTAGTTGCTGAATGAATTAAAACACCTCTTATCAGGCATCAGGCAAGATGCAAAGCTTCGCCAATCCGGAGCGGCTTGATCCGCTTTTCCAATCCGTGCGCTGTAGCAACCTGTTTAAACACTTTTAGCGGCATATCAAGTGGCTCATCAGACAAATCAAAAGTTCCAAAGTGCATAGGAATGGCATGCCCTGCATTCAGTTCTTCCATGGCCTTAATAGCGAGTGCCGGGGACTGATGTACCGGATGCATGAACCACTCCGGCTCAAACGCACCAATACCCAGCAAAGCATAATCAAATCCACCAAACACTTCTTTCAATTGCTGGTAATGGGTATCATACCCACTGTCGCCACCAAAATAAATACGACGTTGCGCAGACTCTATTACAAACCCACCCCATAAGCGGCGGTTGGTATCAAAAGCGCCCCGCTTACCCCAGTGGCGTGCAGGCACATACGTGATCTTCACATCTTCTGTCAGGTATTGCTGGTACCAACCGGCTTCCTGGATCAGTTCTGAACCGGTAAACTCCTTTAATAAAGGTTCCATGCCCAATCCCGTAAGATAAGTCGCTTTCGGGTTGTTCCTTGCTAACCGTTGCAATGTAGGTTTATCACAATGATCACGATGATCATGAGAGAGCAGGATGTAATCCAGTTTGGTTAATAGAATCGGGTTCACTGGAAACGGAGACACTCTTTTCACTGCGAGGATATCGCCAAATACAGGATCGGTCAGCAGGCGAACACCGCCTATGCGAATAAAGAACGTACAATGGCCCAGCCATGCAATCACATCATCATCTCCATTCCGCCAGGCTGCATCTGTCAATACTTCAGGCTTCCAGCGCAGTTTTTCCTTCTCCGCTTTGAAAGGGTTTTCTTTCATCTTCCAGCGGAGTACTTCCATGAATGACGGGGAGTATGGATGTTGCAGATTTACATAACGTCCACGTGCATCAACCGGAGTTCCTTTCCAGTCTTCATCTTTTATAATCGTTTCCAATGCTACATTGTTCACGTAACCGGCTGCCATGATTGCTTCCATAGATTTAAATATGCCTAAAGATAATGTCTACAAATTTAACTTTGACAACATCTTCCTGATATAATTTGCTTCTGCTGAAGATCTTGTCTGGTCAAGGGTTTTAGAAAAATATACGGCGGCCTGAGCATGATTATTTTCTTGCATATAGAGTTTGCCAAGTGTGGCATTCAGCAGGTAATAACTGTTCATAAATGGGGAGCGTTGCAAGTTGTGTAACAGGGTAAATGCATTGTTCACCTCGCCGGCATAATACAATGCAATCGCATAGTTTAATTCTACAAATGGATTTGGTAATAACTGTTTATACAATTGCGCGATCGTTTGCCACTCAGTCGTTGCAAATGATGTGGCCGTGCTGTGCAGCCAGGCAATGTATGCTTCAATATGATATGAAGAAAGCAGTGATCCTTTCGATTGATGAAAGTAATAGTCTCCCAATTTTATCAGGTCCTGGTTCCACAATGAACGATCCTGTTGTTCCAGGTCCAGCAACTCTCCATTTTCATCAAAACGGGCCTTAAAACGGGCGGCATTTAACAACATAAGCGCATATAAGGCAAGGGTGTCGATATTGCCCATTTGGCTATCTAAAATCGCTTTATTAAGGATCAGGGCTTCTTCACAAAGGTCTTCTCTTAAAAGCTCCTTTCCTTCTGCAGAAGTGTGGCCTTCGTTAAAAATGAGGTAAATGATTTTGTGTACGATGGGTAACCGCTGCTGCATGGCTTCAGGTGCGGGGGGAATAAGGAGGAGCTTTTCTTCTCTGATCTTTTGTCTGGCCCTCAGTAGCAATTTATCTATCCCATCGATGGTCATTCCCAGCAGACTGGCAATAGTGGCTACTTTGAAGTTGATCACATACTTCAGGGTGATCACGACCTGTACTTTAGGCGCCAGGTCGGGATGAGCGCAGGCAAATAGTAAACGAAGCTGTTCATCGTCCGGAAATTCAGCAGAAAAGGTGATGGCTGGGGATACCAACTCCGGAGCAGGTTCCGGCGCCTGGTGAAGGCGAAGGAATTTTTTATCCGCTTTCAGTTTGTTTAATGCTTTATTTCTGCATACGGTGAAAATCCAGCCGGCGGGGTTATCCGGCAGCTGCTTTTCCCAATGGGATAATGCAGCTGCAAAGGCATCCTGAACAAGGTCTTCTGCTGTTTCCAGGTCTATGTCTTTTGAGAAGCGCAACAGGGAAGCGACCATTTTACCAAAGTGTTGTTTGTATAAATGGTCTATTTCCTGTTGCACGTTTTTAAGTGGTTCAGCCATTGGGGGAATTATATGGATCAACCATTCGGGAAATTATATAGATCAACCTTCCCGGGATTATATGATTTAGCCATTCTTTGAATTATATGGTTCACCCATTCGGGAAATTATATAGATCAACCTTTCCGGGATTATATGATTTAACCATTCTTTGAATTGTATGGATCAACCATTCGGGAAATTATTTAGATCAACCTTTCCGGAATTACATGGCTTAACCATTTTTTGAATTATATGGTTCACCCATTCGGGAAATTATATAGATCAACCTTCCCGGAATTACATGGCTTAGCCATTTTTTGAATTATATGGATCAACCATTCGGGAAATTATATAGATCAACCTTCCCGGGATTATATGGTTTAACCATTCTTTGAATTGTATGGATCAACCATTCGGGAAATTATTTAGATCAACCTTTCCGGAATTACATGGCGTAACCATTTTTTGAATTATATGGATCAACCATTCGGGAAATCTGTCACCATGATAGGTCTTACTTCTATTTCCAGCTCTCCCCGCTGTACGATTGGACAGGTTTGCGCCAGCGCAGCTGCCTGTTCCAGATTTTCTGCATTGATCAGGATGTAACCGCTTACACCTTCTTTGGCTTCAATGAATGGGCCGTCGGATATAATGGCATCTTTCGTGACGTACCGGCCTTCGGTCCATAAAGGCTCACCTCCTACAAAATTGCCTGTGGCAGCGAGGCCTTCCACCCATGCTGTCATTTCTTTGATGCTATAATCCCTGTCTTTGTCTGTGTATTCTTTTAACTTTTGCAAGTCTTCCCTGATGAGGAGCATGAATTTTTCCATAAGTGAACAGTACTTTTAAATATAAGATAACAAAGGGAAACAATACACATTGCAATCAGGCCCCAGCGAAGCCAGGTGGCCACTGTAAACGAAATACCGATACCGGTACCAAGGGCGATCCAGGCGGCCAGGCAAAGGGGGCACTTGGGTATTAATATGAGAAGGATACCTGGCAGGAGCATACGAATGGGGCGGCAGTTACACTTCATTCGTGATAGCACGCCAGAATCGCAATTCTTCACGTATAACGGCACACTACCGGAATCGCAATTCTTCATGATTGACGACACACTACCGGAATCGCACTTCTTCACGTACGACGGCACACTACCGGAATCACAATTCTTCATGATTGACGGCACACCACCGGAATCGCAATTCTTCACGTACGACTCCCCACCACTGGCCTCGCAATTCCCCCTCATGAGTGACAACATTTATGTTCGCTCACCACTTCATATTTATCGTGATGGCGCACCCAATCCTGCAACCCATTCTCCTCATTCCGCCCCTTAGGCATAAGGTCCAGTATCACATAAGTCCCCAGCAATTCCTCATTGCCTCTGGCATAAGAGGAATAGGTATGAAAGATTTGCCCGCTTTCATCCTTGTAAAATACACTGATACCCGGCAATTCCTCACCACCAAATTTACTATTCTCGTAATTGTAATATACGGTATCCTCCTTTTTAAATGATACATGATAATCAAAATTGAAGTTGTTCTGCCCGGAGGAAACCCAGGGAAAGTTCCACCCCATCCGCTTTCTGAAAGCTTCAATAGCGTCTATGGGCGCTCTTGAAATAGCGGCAAAAGAGACATCGTGGTTGTTCAGGTGTGGAAGGGTACCCGGTACATGGTCCGCCATAAAGGAACAGCCGATACACCCTTCTTTCCACTCCGGTCCCATCATAAAATGCTGCACCAGGAGCTGGCTACGACCTTCAAACAGGTCTGACAGGGTCACTTTACCGTTGGGGCCGTCAAATACATAGTTTGTATCTACTTTTTCCCAGGGCAGCGACTGCCGCTCTTTTGCCAGCTGGTCGCGGAGGTGGGTGTATTCTTTTTCTTTGACCAGAAAGGCTTTGCGGGCTTCGACCCATTCAGCATGCGATACGATACGATTTTCCATATTGTGTGGGTTTTATTTCCTTAATGACACAGAGAAATGGAAAATCCGTACAAAGGATTTAATTTTATTTTATGAAATCAGAAGGACAATATAGAAAAGACATTTATCCGGGGTTGGAAGTGGGGATCATTCTCAAGAAAGACCAGCGGAGTGGGAAAATAACTTATGGGATCGTGCAGGATTTGCTGACATCAGCGGCGTTTCATTCCAGGGGGATAAAGGTGAGGCTGGAAGATGGGCAGGTGGGGAGAGTACAGGTGCTGGATACGGATCCCGATCTGGATTGATAAAACCTGGTGTAAACTAAAATCAGGATTATCTCACCAAGGTGTAAACCTATAGCCGGACGAGACAAAAATTGATTTGAATTGAATAAAACATCAAACCCTTCGCTGAAAATTACTTCCCCAAAGGAAAACATAATTTTCTGCGAAGGGTTTGGCATAGTTCTCCGGCCACCTTATATCTTTATTTGTAAGAAAGAAATACTGTGTGCCGGGGCTGAATAATTGCTCCCTTTCAGCGTGGTTTCTTTATGAGAAACCACATCCTTATCAAATGTATTCTCCAATTCTATCCCCGGTGCATTCAACACATACACCTTCCAGTTCCCGTTCTTATTTAATGCGATATTAATATCCTGTTTAGGATCTCTATTCACTACTGTAATCGTTAATATATCCTCATTAACAGTGGCGGCAACATCGAGTGCCGGAATCCCATCATTCACCGGTCCATCCACCTTTACACCCACACTCTTTCCTCCACACAATTGCCTATACATCACCATTGGATAATACACCGTCTGCACAAATACCCTTGTCTGATCCGTCATAACCGGCGCCAGCACATTCACCGTCTGCGCCCACGTAGCCATTCCAATCACATCCGCATGCCTGTGAAAAATATTAAAAAATGTAGCGACTCCCAGTGCATGGTTCCAATTGTACTTCACCTCCAACCCATAATCACCTGTGCCACCATTCTCCCATATCCCCCACTCATCCAGCGCAATCTTCACCGGCTTCTGCCTGCTGGGGAAACGATACCACTTATTAAAGTTTTCCACTTTTTCAGGGGCAATCTCCTTTATAAGCTGCGCCGTTTCCTCAATCCTCTTTTCCATCGAAGCAATCGAAGAGAACAAGGTAGCCGGTCTCCCCGGCTGTGAACCTGCATACAGGTGCAGGGAGATATAATCACATATGGGATGCATTTCCTGCAGGACCTTTCTGTTCCACTCATCATTATCCCCCACCAGCACCAGACTGATTTCCGGGTCCTGCAATTTCATCAACTTTGCAAAATACCAGGCCTTTTTAATATAGTCGTCAGGGTTTTGTAACAACCCCGCATCCTCTTTGGCCGCTTCTTCATTTCCAAGCCCCCAATATTTAACCTTATAGGGTGCTGCATGTCCATTCGTTTTACGTAGTGTGGCAAAGTAACTGTTGCCATTGGCATTACAATACTCCACCCAGTCTGACGCCTCCTCTGCTGTACCGGTATTCATATTCACCGTGAGGAATGGCGCTGCGCCTATCTCAGCGCTATATTTCATAAATTCGTCCGTACCAAAATGATTACTGTCTTCCCCACCCCAGATCAGGTTCCGTCTTACGGGCCGCTTATCTACAGGACCAATTCCATCTTTCCAGTGATAGGTCTTTGTAACCGTACCACCGGGATAGCGCATCAGGGGGGCTTTGAGTGGCTTCACTTTTTCAAGTACATCTTTGCGAAAACTATTCGTCTCTTCATCAAAGATACCTCCATAAATAGCCCTGCCCAGGTGCTCTATAAACTGTCCGTATATTTCCGGGCAAACGATGCCCCTGACCTCATTCACATCCACGCTTATACTGGCTTTCTCTTTGGCAAAAAGACCCTTCACAGTTGCCGGTATCATTAACCCGGCCATCACGCCACTGCCAGATTTGAGAAAAACCCTGCGGGAAAAACGGTTCACATTATTATTCATTTCACTAAAATAATAATGCTTTCTGTATTTTCTTAATGGTGGGTAATAAATAACGGGAACGCCAGCCGTTGAATCAGCTTATCCGCCTTACTTTCCTGGAAGAAGCGGGAAAGGATACTCCGGCCATAAGCGCCCATCACAACTAAGGTGTTCTTTTTAGGCGCCAGGTAATGGAATAATTCTTCCGCCGGTTTGCCATTTACGATGACAAACTCAGTATAGCTATAATGTCTGCTCAACCAGTCGGATACCTGTATCTGTTCATTCTCTTCAATAGCCTGACCGGTGTTTACTTCCAGCACTGTGGCTTTCACTTCGTCCAGCTCAGGCAGCAGGTACACCAGTTGTTTCATGGCAAAGAATGACGCTTCGCTGCCATCGTAGCAGAACACGATTTCTTCGATCGGTGTAGGTTTATAAGGTGTGATCAGCACAGGACATTCTGCGCCGGCCAGCAGTATCTTCAGCATATTGTCTGGCAGGCCTTCTCTGGACTGATCGGTGCTGAACACACTGTCCGTCAGGATCAGGTCTACAAAGCGGCTTTCTGACAATACTTCTTTTAAAGTAACCCGTTGATTAGAATACATGGTGGCGTTGATCCCTTTCTTGCGGCAGGTTTCCTTGAACAAGCCAATCTGTTGTTCCATTCTGTCATGGGTGCGTTCCGGCAGGTCTTCAGCCAGTATGGATTCTACATAGCTAAAACCGTACATCTGCTTCAGGGCAGAAGTCGTTTCACTTATCTTATCACACAGGAATACCCCCACCAGTCTGGCTCTGGTAATACCTGACAGATAGCAGCCAAAAGCAATGGTGTTTGCCATGTTAGGGCCATTCAGCACCAATAAAATCGTTTTCATATCACACGTGTTTTATATTTGTGAGCGATAATGCATTTTCCCGGGCAGTCTTAAATTCTTCGATTGCCTCCCAATGCATGGTATTCAGAATATTTTCGCATTTGCACCAGCCTCTCCTGGCTAGTGTAACACCTAGCTGCATATAGTCAACTTGTCGCATAATAGCGGCACAACTACCTATAGCCAGGTATACTTTTTTCTCCACTGCTCTCCTCACCCATTCATCGCGCAGGTCCATCCTGCATGGTTGTGCATTTATTTCCAGTGCGGTGTTGGTAGCAGCAGCTTTTTCAAACAGCAGTTCCCAGTTTACAATAGAAGGTTTCTTCTTGCCAATGATCCTGTTGGAAGGATTGCCGATGCAGTGGATATATGGATGTTCACAGGCGGTGAGCAGGCGCTGGGTGATTTCCTTTTCGGTATCATTCAGCACGATACCGGTTACCCAGTCAAATTGTTGTAGCAGAGAACCGGGCAGCGCAGGTGTGCCATCCTGTAAGATTTCTACGGTGAGCCCTTTTTTCAGGAAAGAGAATCCTATCTGTTCGTTAATGCGGTCTATATTGCTGATCCATGCAGCTAATCCTTTCTTGTCCTGAGTATCGCCGTGTGCAGCTGCTACAATGTATTCATAATGAGGAAAGGCATTCATGACGTAATGAGCCGTCGTGGCAATACTGTCATGCAGGTGTTCATCCACATGCATGCGCAGGTCGCCTTTGATCTGGTGGTGTGCCAGCAGCTGTGGCAACATATGTCGTGCTGCGCGACGGATCTCTTTGCCGCTTTCCCGCAGTTCAGCAGGAATAAAGGCAATGTCGAGGGCCTGGTAAATACTTTCTTCGCTGGCACCGGCTACATAGTTGCACATGGTGTCAAACAGGCCTTCCGGAGAAAGGATAAAGCCTTTTTGTTCGGCCAGATCGCTCAGGTGGAGCAGGTGCTCACGACTACCTGTATAATACAGCCAGCTTGCCCCAAAGGCGGTAGCACCGGCCATCCTGATGTCTAGTTGCGTATGATTGTAGAGTACTACACTGATCCTGTTTCTGCCATGGAGCACGACATTTTCAACGTGTGGCAACTGCAGGATCTGTGTAGTAACATGTTCGCGATCGGGTTCTTCCACCTGCAATACCATGTCCAGGTCACCAATGGTTTCGCAACCACGGCGCAGGCTACCGGCTATTTCTGCATGTGCAACGCCCTTGACGAGGCGGAGAACACGCAGGATCTCATGACCCTGCAGCATGGCATCCCAAAGCAGTAAACGGTTGGTAGAGGTTTTATGTAATTTGAAACTACGTTTGAGCAGATCGAGTTTGACAGGACTGATTTCGCCTACATCGTCCAGCCTGCCATATTGGAGGGCGGTGATGAGTTGATCCCTGTTCTGGATCCCACAGGTTTCATGTAGTAATTTTACAGTAGATGGACCAAAACCCTTTATTTCCAGGAGGTCCAGCAGTTCGAAGGGAACTTTATTTTTAAAACGCTGATAGTGTTGGATACAACCAGCGTCGAGGAATTCCATGATTTCGTTTCGGATCACGTCTGTCAGACCGGTCAGTTCCCAGAGGCGGGATCTGAATACTTCAATATCTACAGGCAGGCGGCGCAGGCAGGTGGCAGCACGGTCATAAGCCAGGACCCGATCGTAGTGGTCTTTACCCATGTACCTGTAACAGGCAGCTATGTGGTGGAAGATATCCGCAATAGCGACATTATTTGGTGGCGATGGCTGATAAACATCGGTGTACATAACAAGGAGGGTTTATACACAAAGGTTCGCATATAAACGCCGGTGGGCAATGAGTATGGTCAAAGGGGAAAATGATAGTTGTCAGGTGCCCGAAATAAGCCTTTCAAACCGGATAAATTCTGCCACGCTCCATGCCTGAGCCACCGCACCTCCCGCTACATGGGGGGCATCTCCATTATACACTTCGGGAATAGAATACAGGCAACATTCTTCCAGTGCACTTTCTACATGGCTAAATAATTCCTTCAATTCCTCCTTACCTGCCTCCCCTGCTGTTTTTAATACAGCGGCGGCATAGTGCCCCAGTAACCATGGCCATACAGTTCCCTGGTGATATGCATGGTCACGTTCCAGCTGACTACCGCCATAATGCCCGATGTAATTTGGATCTTGTGGAGATAAGGTACGTAATCCTCTTGGGGTTAACAGCTCTTGTTTTACAATAGCTACTACAGCCTTTTGTTGTACCTCGTCTAAAGGTGAATAAGGCAGTGCAACGGCAAAGATCTGATTGGGTCGTATGGACCAGTCCCGAATATTTTCATGTACCACATCTGCTAAATATTGGTGGCTGTCATCCCAGAAGCATTTTACAAAACCGGTGGCGATCAAAGCAGGGAATTCCCTCCATTCCTCTACAAAAACATGATCTCCTGCATCGCGGGCTGCATTGACACAAAAGCAAATGGCATTGTACCACAGTGCATTTACTTCTACCGGTTTTCCGGGTCTTTGTGTAATGGGGGTATCATTGATCACGGCATCCATCCATGTCAGTGCTTTGCCAGGATAAGCCGCGCTGATCAAACCATCGGGGTCCATATGAATATTGAATGCAGTGCCATACCTGTAATGATACAGGATATCTTTTAGCAGATCGCCATAAATGTTCCAAACAGCAGCAGTACCTATTTCGTGAATGGCATATTGCTGCAAGGCCCATACAAACCACATGGAGGCATCGACAGTGGCATACTTGCTCTCATCTCTCAGATTGCCCGTATTGGGCAATAATCCGTCTTTTAAGAGCACGCGGAGTAGAGACATAATACTAGTAAAGGCGCCAGCGTTTCCGGCTAAAAAAGTCAGTCCTGGCAGCGAAATACAGGTATCTCTTCCCCAGCTGCCAAACCAGTAGTAACCGGCTTTGATGCTTAAACCACCTGAAGTATGAATGACAAACCGGGAGGCAGCTTTTAGCAGGTATTCTCTGGTAGTTTGGGGTACGGGCTTTGGTGCTCTGCATACCAGTTGCTGACGCTCCGTGATCGCACCTGAAAAAATCACGGAATTACCGGGATGTAGGGTGACTTCAAAATACCCGGGACCATAGAGGTCTTCCTGGTATTCATATCCTCTTTCCCGTTCTATAGGATATTCTACATTGTAGTACCAGTAACCGGCTTCTTTGAATACCGCATCTCCGGTCATCTGCAAAAAGAGCGATGAATACTGGGGATATAGCTGCATACTGATACCGTCATTTATATAGTGCACGGTCTTATCTGCGTGTTCATCCGCCCTGCGTACCCAGTGCATGTTTCTGAAAGCTAATAAAGGATGTAAGCGCAAAACAAGAGGGGCGTTGGCTTTCGTGAGTGTATAACGGATCGTTAAACTGCCTTCATCATCTATTTGTAATTCTTTACTTATCGTATTCTCTCCACATTCAAATGTCCAGCAAGGGATGGGTAGGGCTGTAAATGAGGCCATGTATTGTGCCCCATCCGGGGCATAGACGTTGGGGTATTTATGAATGCCGAGGTCGTAGGTGTGATCACCATCAATAACGGTTTCGTCCAGACTGGCGAGCAGCACATGATGGTCTTCGTCAATCTGGGGTTGCAGGGCTACTACCAGGCCGTGGTATTTGCGGGTGTTACAACCTGCGATTGTACCAGCTGCATAGTTTCCTTTTGCGGCAACTGCGAGAAATTCTTTGCTGTTGGAAAAAGCCAGGTCTTTTAGTTGTGAACGGTCATAAATTGTGCGCATGGATTCCGTTTTGTAATAATGATCTTTGATACGTTTTTTTGTACGCAGAAATCAGGCAATCGTGATTGTATTATCAATTGAATTGTCAATTACCGGATATCCTGAAATCAGGCAATCGTGATAATATTGTCAATTCTCCATTTCCGGACACCCTGAAATCAGGCAATTGTAATACTCTTATCCAGGTACACTTCCTGTACATTCCGAATCAGTTCCACTCCTTCTGCAAAAGGCCGCTGAAAAGCTTTCCGTCCCATAATAAGGCCAGTACCTCCAGCCCGTTTATTGATAACTGCTGTCTTAATCGCTTCTGCTATATCGGACTCACCTGCAGATCCACCACCAGAGTTAATAAGCCCGATCTTACCCATATAACAGTTAGCCACCTGGAAACGACACAGATCTATCGGATGCGCGGTTGTCAGCGCCTCATACATTGCATCATTGAATACACCAAACTTCAAATCCCTGAATCCAAAATTAGTATCCGGCAATTTTTGTTTAATAATATCCGCCTGTATGGTCACCCCAATGTGGTTCGCCTGACCTGTTAAATCCGCAGCGGTATGATAATCTCTTTCCGGGGTTTTAAAGGCCGCATTCCGGGTATAACACCAAAGAATAGTAGCCATCCCCAATGCATGAGCCTCCTCAAAAGCAGCTGCGATTTCCTCGAGCTGCCGGTCGCTTTGTTCAGAACCAAAGTAAATGGTAGCGCCCACGGCAGCAGCCCCCATATTCCACGCTTCGCGTACGCTGCCAAAAAGCACCTGGTCATATTTGGTAGGGTAGGTCAACAGCTCATTATGATTCAGCTTTACGATATAAGGGATCTTGTGGGCATACTTGCGTGCATGCAGGGCCAGTGCCCCGATGGTAGAAGCAACCGCATTACACTCCGCTTCAATCGCGAGCCGCACAATATTCTCCGGATCAAAGTAAATTGGGTTCTTATAAAATGAATAAGCGGCCGTATGCTCTATGCCCTGATCTACCGGCAGGATACTCACATACCCGGTATTGGCCAGTCGTCCATGCCCATAAATACGCGCCAGGCTATTCAGCACCGGGGCAGGCCTGTTACTTTCAATGAAGATCTGCTGCCAGTTGCCGGGGTGGACAATATCCTGTGCGGTGATCTTTCCGCAAATGTGTTCCAGTAAGGAGGCGGCATCATCGCCCAGATAATTGGAAATAGTTAACATGGTGTTGCTTATTTATAATTGTCCAAATCGCACAATTACCATGCCCACGGGGGTAAAAACTGTAAGATGTACAATTGCGCCGATACAATGGTCACCATTTATCAATATTAACAAAAATAAAAAGACCGTCCCAAAACTGAGACGGTCTCCCTTTACAATCAAACTACTTATTCAAATCTTATAGTACGCTTTGCATTCCTTTTTCAGCCATACCAATCATCTGTACAATTTCTTCAGCTTCCACATCATCATCTTCATCCAGGTCGCTCAGTGAGAACCGGATGTTCCCCTTACCGTCGATGATAAATTTAGAAGGCAGACCGTTCACTTCAAACAATTTAGCTACGCGGCTGTCGGTAGTACTTCTCAGGTCCATCAGGGCTCTGAAAGGATAGTTGTTTTCCATCATGTACTTAGCTGCTTCAGAAGTCGCCTTTTTAGGATCTCTTTCTGTTTCGAAGCTATGAACGAACAGGAATACAACGCTGGTATCGTGTCTGAACTTGTTGAATACTTTCTGCATTACAGGGAAAGATTTCTTACAAGGTGTACACCAGGTGGACCAGAAGTCCAGCATCACCACTTTACCTTTGAAGCTGTTCAACGAAACCTCACGACCTTTAACGTCGGTGAGTACGAAATCAGGAGCAGGTCTTTCCATCAGTTTGGAAGCGATAGACTCCTTCATACGGCGTTTAGCCACACCGCTGGTAGAATCTACGAACATGGCATAGTCACCTTCGTCACCATACATTTCCAGGTAGATTTCCTTCGCTTCGTCTCTCAGTGCAACCGTGCTGGAAGATTTCAGCATTGCATGCTTGATGAGTTCAAAAGCTTCTGCTTTCTTACCCATACCGGACAGTGCCATGATGTATGGTTCCTGTACACGGGTGAAAGAACTGGGATCGTGCTGCTCATACAGTGGTTTCAAAAGCTCGAGCGCTTCTCTGTATGCACCTTTTTTGTTCAGCACTTTAGCTTTTGCAATTGTATAATTGGTATAGTTTGCAATAAAATCAGGAGTAAACGCCTGTGAATCACCCTGTTTCTGGATGAATTCCATGGTGTCCATGTTAGGTTTTAACAATGCCAGTGCATCAACGAACAGACCTGCATCAGCCAGCTTTACAGCAGCGCCGGTAGTTGCTGCGTTTTTGTAGCCTTTAGAGGTCATGGATTTAATCATCTCCTTCACTTTCACTGGTTGTTGTGCTTCTGCCATGCTCATAGCAATAGAATACCTGGCCTGGTCATACAACGCTGTGTTCAAACCGGTATCGCTATTTGGATAGTCAGCACGTACCTTGTTAAAAGCGGAAATCTTTTTTGATAAATAGGTTTCTTCCAGTACACCACTGCTCAATTTTTCGCCAATCGGATTGTTCAACAGAG
>Ga0316604_10002561_pt1 | contig 13753 bp, 10 predicted proteins | sample OWC_soil_day20_C_FD_207650 | JGI IMG/M metagenome (GOLD analysis project Ga0316604, IMG submission 207650) | Wetland soil microbial communities from Old Woman Creek delta, Ohio, United States - OWC_soil_day20_CT | ecosystem: Environmental > Terrestrial > Soil > Wetlands | place: USA: Ohio... | reverse complement strand
CGAGTTGATCTGGCTCACGCCGGAGGATTGCTCTTCGGACGCGGCGGTGATTTCCTGGACCAGATCGGAGGTCCGCTTGATGTTCGGCACCATTTCATCGAGGAGTTTGCCGGCCTTCTCGGCCAGTTCCACGCTGCTGCTGGCGACCGTGCCGATTTCCTGGGCAGCCACCTGGCTGCGTTCGGCCAGCTTGCGCACTTCCGCAGCGACCACCGCGAAGCCCTTGCCGTGCTCGCCGGCACGCGCCGCTTCAATGGCGGCGTTCAGCGCCAGCAGATTGGTCTGATAGGCAATGTCGTCGATGATGCTGATCTGTTGGGCGATCTGTTTCATCGCCACCACCGTGGCCTTGACCGCTTCACCCCCTTCCGTGGCTTCGCTCGCCGCTTTCGTGGCGATCCCGTCAGTCACCCGTGCGTTCTCGGTGTTCTGCGAAATGGACGCAGTCATCTGTTCAATCGAGGCACTCGTTTCTTCCACGCCCGCGGCCTGTTCGCTGGCACTCTGCGAGAGGGATTGCGCCGTGGCACTGACTTCTTCCGAAGCGCTGCCCAGAGCATCGGCACTGGCATTCACCTCGGTGACCACCTGCGCAAGCTTCTCGACCATTTCCTTCACGGAGTAAAGCATGCTCGTCTTGTCACCCGGCTTGGTCACGACCTCCACGGTAAGGTCGCCGCGGGCAATCGCCCCGACCACTTCAGCAGCATAAGCAGGCTCCCCACCCAACAACTTGAGGAGGCCACGCGTAATCAATACGCCAACCAACACAGCTACAATCAGTGCAGAAATCGCCAGCACCAGAACCAGTGTGACCGCAAACGATGCGGAACGATCTGCTTCATCGCCCGCTTTGTTCATGAGATCAACCTGAAAATCCACCAAATCATCAACTGCTTTTTGGTAGACAGTATTCGCTGGTGCTACTTCAACCTCAACAAACGCAATTGCTTTGGCCTTATCTTGCTTGAGCAAAGCAAAGGCTTGGTCAAACTTCGGCAACAGCACGGCACGCTTGCTCGTAATTTCTTTGAATAACTGGCGCCCTGTTTCCGTATTGATCATCTTGTCGAGCTTGGCCAACGTTTCAGTATCCGTTATGTTGTTCTGCTCGATTTTCTTTTTTGCTGTCTCAACATGTTCATCATTCACAGCGAGCAAAGCTGCTCTCAATTGACGCCCACTATCGACCGTTCGCGTAGCCATTTCTTCTGCCATCACAACTTTCGGAACCCGATCATCCGTAATCTGGTTCAGTGAGTCACTCAGGCCAAGAATACGGGTAAAGCTCACGATAGATAGAATCATCAACAGCAAAACAACCGTCCCAAACCCTAACGCCAATCGCGTAGAAACTTTCATATTTCCGAACATTTTCTTATTCCTTCGAATCAAGTTTAATGAGACAAATAGCTCAGGCCGAAACAATCATTTTTGTGGATGAAGTCGGTATTTGTGCTTGCTGCATCAGGACAGGAACATCAATGATCAGCGCCACATCCCCGGTACCGAGGATGCTTGAACCACTGATACCCTTGACCTGACTGAAAAGTTTAGAAAGAGGTTTGATGACGGTTTGTGCTTCGCCCAGCAAGGCATCCACCACGATGCCAAACCGGCGCCCGGCATATTTGACCACCACGATGTTTTCGCGCCCTTCGGGTGTACCTGGCACATCGAACAGCGCGCGCAAGCGGATGAAGGGCAAGACCTGCCCGCGCAGATTGGTATAGTCGTGCCCGGCTTCGGCCGAGAACTCGACACATTCATCCACCATATCCAGCGGCACGACAAAGACCGCTTTACCCACCCCAACCTGGAAGCCATTGATGATGGCCAGGGTCAGCGGGAGGCGGATGCGCAGGGTGGTACCCTGGCCTGGCCGGCTTTCCAGTTCGATATCCCCGCGCAACTGGTCGATGGCACGTTTGACGACATCCATCCCTACGCCGCGCCCGGAAAGATTGGTGACCTGTTCTGCCGTCGAGAAACCCGCTGCAAAAATGAGGTTGAAGATTTCCGATTCGCTCAGCACGGTTTCGGGAGCGATCATGCCGCGCTCGATGGCTTTGCTGCGTATCTTGTCGGCATCCAGTCCTTTGCCATCGTCGCTGATCTCGATGACGATGCAACCCGACTCGTGATAAGCGTGCAGGTGCACCTTGCCGACCGGCGATTTACCTGCGGCTTCGCGCGCTTCGACAGACTCGATGCCATGATCGATGGCGTTGCGTACGATATGCGTGAGTGGATCGCCCAGTTTCTCGACCATGGATTTGTCGAGTTCGGTCTCCGCGCCAGTGATGACCAGATCGATCTTCTTGCCAAGCTCCAGCGACACATCCCGAACCACACGCGGGAAACGCTGGAACACTTCACCAATCGGGATCATGCGCAAGTCGAGGGAACGATCACGGATCTGCCCGACCAATTGACTGACTTCTCCCAGCGATTCGGAGAGCACGACCTGACGGGAACGATCCGCCAGAATGCGGGCACCCGCGCAGGCGATCACCAATTCGCCCACCAGATTGATCAATTGATCAAGCTTGGCGGCTTCGACCTTGATGATCCGGCTCTCGGCACTGCGCTTCTCTTCTCCCTGGCGTTGCTTGACCAGCGCAGCAGCCACCACAGGCGCCTGCACCATGTGTTCCTGGATCAACAATTCGCCCAGGCGCGGAGCCTGTCCGGTGGCCTCACTGACACGGGCTTGCAGCGACAATACCTGCGACAGCTCGCTCTCGGTCAGCGTCCCACCGGCCACCAGGATTTCCCCCAGCAGATGACAAGACTCCGGCAGGGAATCGATCAGCGCGATGTATTCAGTCATCCGCGCATGCGGCGGCAGGATGCGGATGCAACTGTCCTCACGAACGAATTCGAACACATCATCGAGTTTTTTCTTGTCGACATCGGCACGCAGGTCGATCTCGAAACCCAGATAGCATATCTCGGCATCCATCTGCTCGGCGGGCGGAATTCCTTCGGTCACCGTGTGCAGGTAGACGATTTCGCCCAGCCCTCCGAGATACTGGATGAACGACAGAGGATCCATGCCGTTGCGCAACACATCGGGGCCAAAACGTAAAGACAAATGCCAGTTGTCATTCGTGACTTCAGCATCATCGCCATCCGGTTCCAGCGTGCTTTGCGGCAAGACGACCGAATTTTGCTGTACCTCTGGCGCCGCAGCTTCGGCCAGGCACGCGCGCAACACCGCCATCAAGGCTTTCTGCTCGTCCGGGTCCGGGTCGGAATTATCATTGCCGGCTTCGATGGCATCGACAAGTTTTCCCAGATAATCACCACAGCGCAGCAAAACCGCGGCAAGACTCGCATCAAGCGCGAGGGTGTTGCTGCGCACACGATCCAGTACGCTTTCCATGACGTGGGTAAATCCCACAATCAGATCCAGTCCGAACAAGCCGGCCGAGCCCTTGATGGTATGGGCCGCACGAAAGATGGCATTCACCCGCTCCGATGACTGCCCTTCCGTTTCCATCTCAAGCAGGGCTGTCTCCATGCTGGCCAACAGTTCACGTGCTTCCTGCACCAATACATCACGCGCCGAAGAAATATCCATGATTTCAGCTCCAGACAAGGGAAACGGGCTCACCAAGCGTGCTGCCCAGATTGAGAACATCCAGCACCTGACTGACGACCGGACTATGTCGTAGCCATTTGATTGTTTTTTCGGCGGCGTTTGCTTCACGCTGCACCAGCAGCATGACCTGCACACCAGAACTATCCAGTTCGGTCACGCCAGAAAGATCGATTTCCAGACCAGGGTTTGCGTGCAAACACCCCAATAACAGATCTTTCAGTTCTGCAGCGTCATAGATGGTCAGTTCGCCGGTCATCAACAACTGTCCAGGCTGCTTCTCTTCATATGAGAAATTGCTCATGACATCTCCATTCAAAGGGTGATCAGTTTTGCTACTGCAGCAAGCAAGGCTGGCGGCTGAAAAGGCTTGAGCATCCAGGCTCTCACGCCCGCCTCTTTGCCAGCCCGGACTTTTTCCGTATCACTTTCGGTGGTCAGCATCAGGGCCGGTGTAAACCTGTGGGCAGGCAATCCCTTCACCGCCTTGACGAAACTGATGCCATCCATGTTCGGCATGTTTACATCGGAAATGATGAGATCAAATTTGTGCCCATCCAGTTTGCGCAAACCATCACCACCATCGACCGCTTCAACCACATCGTAGCCAGCGCCACGCAATGCAATCGAAAGCGCCTGGCGCATGCTCATGGAATCATCGACGATCAATACACTTTTGCCCATTTGGCTCTGTCCGCTATCAATGCCTGTTCAGAAAAACACCACGCCTGTGCTTTCATTACTGCCTTTGTTGATCTGAGCATCCGGATGCACCTGACGCTGCTCGTGCATCGTGTAGCTTTGCGCCAACGTATTCAGCCATGTGTGGGTATCCGGCATCTCGGTGTGAGGATCTGCCGCAAGGGATGTCGCCGTAGATGACAGGCGAACCATATCCGCCAGAACCTGATCAAGGATTTGCTGCACCCGATCCTGGAACTGCAGATTCACCAGCACTTCATTCACATCCGATTCAACGGCGCGACGCTCGTTTTGCATTTCGTGCAGTGAGCTATTCAGGCCCAAGGCGGTCACGTTGAAATCCTGGATGATCCGCTCCGCCATCTGCCTGGAATGCGCGATGGACTGGGCTTCCTGCGTGGCAAATTCTTCGGACAGTTTCAGCGTCTGGGAAATGGCATCGCTGACCGTACTGACCGTGGTCTGGATCCGCTTGCCGGTTTCGCCAGACTGGCTGGAAAGCAAACGGACCCGATCAGCCACCACCGCAAACCCGCGCCCGCCCTCGCCGGCCCGCGCCGCTTCGATGGCCGCGTTGAGCGCCAGCAGATTGGTCTGCTTGGCAATGCTGGCGACCTCCTCGGCCATGGACCGCAGATTCTCGGCAAGCGAGGCGACGCGTGCCACCTCGCGAACCAGGGCGTCCCGGAACTGCAGCGTACCGTTGAGCGTATCGATGATTTCCCGCAGACCGCTCTCAGCCTCACGAATGGTCTGCAATGCCGTCGCATCACTTTCCCCATCCTCGCCTGTCGTACGATCCGCCAATCGCTGCGCCAACGATGAAAACCGTATGGTGAGTGCCTCGATGGCTTCTTTGATCTGCCCTTGCGCCAGCGACACATGCCGGTTCCAGAGCGGCACGACTTCAGCGACCAGTCCGTTCAATGCATGTTCCTTGAGGGACACGCCCATCTCTGGCATCTGCTTTGCAGGATCCGGCACAGTAGCCACGGCCCCGGCACGCTGTGGAGCCTCCGCACGCGCGATCCAGATCAGCGCCACAAACACGATCACGCCCCAGACAAAACCAACCCACCCACGTTGTGCCATCCATGTGGACAACAACAGGTTTGCCAGACCGACAACGATAAAAGAAGTTTTCTTATGGACTGCACGCGTCATGGATTTGCCGCCAACCAATCTTTGTAAGGATTTTTGCCATACCGCCAGGGAAGCGTTGCCCCCTATGAAAACAGGGACATCATCAGGACGAAGTTGCTTCTACCGGCGACCTCTTCTTGCTACGGCGGAAATCAAGGCGCCTGAAGGTACGTTTGGAGAGCTTGCCCAAAAGGACATATCGCCCTCTTGTGCGAGACCTGCAATCTCGGTCAGCAACGCCGGAAAACGGCGCGCAAAAGCCTGGGCCAGGCAGCACGCAAAGCGTGATGCCGGCATCGCATTCAGGGAGATTGGACAAGCGCGCAGATCGTCACGGGAACCCGTCACAGGCGCTATTCAGGAAGTAGCGGCGCACCTGTCGATGCGCCGCCTTGAAACATTTCAGACCACGATACGCAGGGAGCTCAGTGAGCGTCCTTGCTAGCGGCCTCGTCAGACTCAGGAGAACGCTGTACCGTCAGCAAGACCTTGTCGACCCGATGACGATCCATGTCGACCACTTCGAAGCGCATCGACATGCATTCAAAATGATCCGCCACACGGGGGACCCGGCCAAGCTGATGCATCACGAAACCACCGATGGTATGGAAACCACCAGAGTCCGAGCCCGGCAGGTCATCCGCATCAAACATGCTGCAAAAGCGCTCCACCGTCATCGACGCATCCAGCAGCCAGCTTCCATCTTCCCGCTGTACCGCATCAGCATCGACTTCCTCGTCGACATCCGGCAATTCTCCAACGATAGAGGTCAGGACATCCGTCAGCGACACCACACCTTCCAGATCACCATACTCATCAACCACCAAGGCGAACTGCACCCGGGTCTTGCGGAAATTTTCAAGCAGCTGCGAAGTCGTCACCGTATCGGGAACGAACAGGGCCGGCCGGATCACCGCCTCAACGTCCAGCGGACCACCCGCCAGAGCCGGCTTGAGCAAGTCACCCACCTGCAGCACACCCAGCACATTCTCAAGCCCGCCACGGCAGACGACCAGACGTCCGAACTCCGTATCGGCGATCTTGCTGCGCAATTCATCCGGCTCGTCCAGATCCACGAAGTGCACGTTCTTGCGCGGCGTCATGATCGTACCGATGCGCTGCTCATCCAGCCGCAACACATTGGAAACGATCTCTTGCTCGCTCTCATGGAACACCCCGGCTTCCGCCCCTTGCTCCATCAGCACCTTGATTTCTTCGTCAGTCACGGGCGGCTCATCCGAATGCCGCGCATTGAACAAATGCAGGATCACATCGCCTGACACAGAGAACAGCCACACCAGCGGACGCGTCACACGCGCCAGCGCGGTCATTGGCCGTGCCATGAAGGAAGCGATATTTTCAGGCGCCAGCAAGGCCAGGCGTTTCGGTACCAATTCACCGATCACCACGGACAAGTAGGTAATGAAGACCACAACCACCCCAATCGAGACCGGCCGGGCATAGGGCTCGAACACCGCAAAGCTGCCCAGCCATTCGGCAAGGGGTGCCGCCAGCGCGTCTTCCCCAACCACACCACTGAGAATCCCGATGGAAGTGATGCCCACCTGCACGGTGGACAGAAAACTGGAGGGGTCATCATGCAGACGCAGTGCGGCTTCCGCTCCATGCGCGCCGTCGTCAGCCAGCTTCTGCAAACGCGCCTTGCGCGAGGAAACCACAGCAATCTCGGCCATGGCGAAAACGCCATTGAGCACGATCAATAACAACAAGGCCAAGGCCAGATTCATATACGTCGCCGGCCTGTTCCGGCGAGGATCAAACAAGGTTTGAAGGATAGCATGCACACCTCCACACTTCCCGAGCCCACCTGGATTTGTTTCGGATCAACAAGTTGCATCTGTGCCCGATACAACACTGGCGGACACATACAGGTTTACCCTAGGATGCAGACCTTGGCTTACACAGAGATGCCTCCTTCTCCCCTCATGGCTTTCCAGATCGAATCGACCAATCACTGCCCGTCCGGACTCGCACCACGCTGGACCTGGTGGATCCGCGGCATCCACGGAAGCACCCGCTATGGCATCGTCGGGACCGATGAAGAAGGCATGGGCCTGTACCTTTTCAAGCACCACGCAACGCAGGCTCCCGAGCGCGAACCCTTGGTCAGCGCCGAATTCTTCAGATTGCCAGGCGAGGTAAGCCGCGCAGAGGCTCTTGCCGCGCTGAGCCAGGCGCTCACCAAACTGGGCTGGAACGAGCCCGCCTTGCGCCCGGCCTGATCTCCAGAACCTCTGCGGGAGACCCGGGCCGATCAAAAGACCAGAGCACCAAAGCGCCCCTCTCAAGATTGGCCTGCCGTGCCCTCGGATCGAAGAGTGATCCAGCCAAACCTGACCGGATCGATAAATCACCGCACAACATATCCACTTTCAACTGTACTGACAGCAAACTCCCCGGGCTTTACGATCCGGCCTTCGGCAGCCCTCCCTGCTTTTGCATAGCCGAGGTTGAGCTGGCAGCCACGCACACGGCGTGGTTGCGGTAGGAACTAGGCTCCAGTTGGTTCGAGCCTGGGCCGGGAGGAGGGTATCAATCTTTTTGGCGTCCCCCTCGATGTTGTTGGCCACTTCGTGTTCGACGCGCAGGATAAGCACCTCCTGCCAGATGTACCTGTACAGCAAAGTCTCACTAAACAGTGTCGCAGAGTGGCCAGGACTTAAACTCCGTCCCTTTGCTCAAGCCGTGAGTCCTTGCGCCACGAGATGCCGTGCTACGGCCTCCCGTCCGTCTTCGTCCAGGCTATCCGCCAGGTCTTCGTACCAAGCCTTCAGCTCGGCCTCCGGCAGGCAAGCTCGTAAGGTAGGCGAGGCCTTGTCGAGGAAAACGTTAAAAAACGGCAAACCGCGCATGTACAAGAAGTGCGGGTCCGTGATCGAAACCGCCTTATACGCCGCAGCCAGCCAATTTAGATGGGGCATCAGCGCCGCCGTTTCGCCCACTTTTTTGAGGGCACTCATATAGGCCGTACGCAAGCGTGGTTGCGGCATTTCCTGGGTCTCCGCATTGATCTGCTCTGCTTTGTCGAACCACGCTTGCCCCCGAGTCAGTTCCCCGCTCATCACCGATGTCGTGGCCAGCTGCAAGGCGTTGTGCGCAGTCGGCTCCAGTTCAAAGAGGCCATGGAAAGCATCAAAAGCCTGCGGCCATTGCGCCATGCCCGAATGAGCAAGCGCACACACACGCAACGCATCGGCTCTGACTGCAACGTCAGGGTGCTGAATTTGCGCATTGGCCAAGGCGATAGCCGAGGCGTGATTCTCAGCCTGCAGCGCAGCGACCGCGGCCTGCAACTCAGTCGGCGTGGGGCGCGCAGAACCATCCCCACCCGCTGACGACACCTCGTGCACATGCGTAGCGCCAAGATAGGCAAACACCTGCGCATAAGCATCTTCGCTGACCTGCCATGCACTGACGAGCGTACGGCGACGGGTCTTCACCTTCCCGTCCTCATCCCGGCGCTGTACTACGATCTCGATCTCCAGCCATCGCGCGCGCTCATCGGCCTCAACTTTCCAGCCGGAGACTCCCACCGTCCACCACTCCGACGCCACTGCCCCTATCTGCAGGGCGCTGGCTCTCAACATCGCACACAGCGCGGCCGGTCCCTGCGCGGCAAGATGCGCCTCCAACTCAGGGCTGCGGCCATCCTCCCAGTACAACTCCCCGCCAGCCTCTTTCTCGGCCCAATGCTGCGCAGCTTCGCTATAAGGCTTGCGTGCCTCGTCACGTGCCACACCAACAGTCAGCCCTGAAATAAACACAAGCTCCAGCAGCCAGAAGAAGCAACGCCAAACCGGTGAGAACTCGCGGGCATTGTTTGCAGCCTGAGTCGTTGCGAGCTGCCAAAGCATGCCCAGATTGTCGATCAACCCGGCATGCGCAAACACCAGCGCAGCCTCAACACCCATGCCACGAAACGTCACCAGCCAGCGCAACCACACCGCCACCGCAGCGAGCAAAACGGCAAGGCCGGTATTCACCGCCACCGAACGGGAGTGCCCAGCCTTCAACACGGCCGCAACGGTGCAAGCCACGCATGCAGCAAAAATCAGTACCGCAAGCAGCGCAAACCACCAGGGCGGGTTCATCCGCATCACCAATGCATAGCCCCAGGCAAACACCGCGAGAAGTGGCAAGGCGATGAAGGCTGTTCGCCACGTCAGGCGCCCAAGATTGACCTTGCCTGATGGTTTGTAGGTTTCAAGAATCGCGGCCGCACTCATGACTGAGCGCCTTGATCTACGTCCCACTGCCAGATCGTCGCGCCGTAATTCGAGCCCAGATCAGGCATGACATCGCCCTGCTTGAAGTAGCGGCGTGAGTCGAGCTTGGCGGGCGTCATCCAGTAGCCGGTCTTGAGGCAGGGCTGGCCGGCGGGGCAGCGAAGACTCTCCAGCATCTCTGCAGAGGAGGCCTGATCTTCACCCGGAATGCCGCCACCGCTATCTGCAACACGCTCTGCCAAGGTCCACGTGCAAGACACATAACCGCTATCAGTCTTAGCGCGCCGGGCTCTCCCGCGCAATTCGTCATCGTGCTTCAAAAGCAATGTAGGAAACCCGCCTTCAATGTCTGGCAGATAGATTCCGGTCTGCGGCGTGCGGTCTCCGCTACGCATTTGGACGTTGGCGTTGAGCCGATAGACTGGCCAAGATGGGGGGGCGTCCATGGGCTCCTTTATGACTTGGACGTACCTAGTAGTAAGTGCTCCAGGCCTCCAGATCCCGCTGGTCGTTCGATCTATTGGATCAGCCAAGTCCTCAGCGATTGATAGCAATTTGTAAAACGTATAAGCGCCATCAGCTTGAACTTCGTCCATCCACTCCGCAGTATGTCCGTCGCGGAATCCTCGCGCGTCCCCTTTCACACCAACGGCGCGTGCCAAGGCTTCGTAGTCTCCGGCCGCGCGTTTTACGCAAGCATCTTCCAACGCAATAGCCGTCTCGCGGAAGTTGGGCAGCACCTTGCCGCCCCACACGAAATCGGGCTGTTCAAACGAAGGGCGGCTGCGCAAATCGTGCGGCAGTCGGGTCATGTAGCGCACCATCATGTCTTCGGCATGGTCGAGCATCGCACGCCAGGTATCGCGTACTTTCTCCAGTCGCTCAAGCGAGCAATAGCGTTCAAGCAAAAATATTTCTTGCGGGATAAGAGGTGTAGGCATTTTTACTTCGCTTCTAGCCAGTTGTTCGTCAATGTCGGCACACCAAGCATACTGACCTATTCACCGAAACCAGCGCAGCTGGCACCCGGAAACCCGCATGGATATTGGCTCTGCGGGCGATGGCGTGATGAGACAGAACACAGCCAGCAAGTGTTACCCTTGATCTGCATCCCACTGCCAGATCGTCGCGCCGTAATTCGAGCCCAGATCAGGCATGACATCGCCCTGCTTGAAGTGACGACGTGCATCCGCTTTGGCAGGCGTGATCCAGTAGCCAGTTTTCGGGCAAGCTTCACCGGCCGGGCAGCGCAGGTTCAGGACTTCAACGCTGGGAGTTGTTGTCGGTATTGCCAAGGCAATGATCTGCTCTGGCGTGGGATAGAACTTTTCTTCCTCGGGAATCGTACCGTCTTTGTAGCGCGTGTCTTCCCAGAGAAGGCGCCAGAGAAAAGCATCGCTTCTCTCCGGCCCCGCATCTGGCCCATATTCCACCCATTCGTTTTCGCTGGACTTCATGCTTTTGATGAAGTACGCCATACCACCCACCAGATGACCGTCACGATTGACCTGTTCGTACATACCATCTTTCGGTGCTCGCCCGCCTGGTGCGAAGCTCACTTCCCAGCGCGGCTCGGGAAGCTCGTGAGGTTTAGGCATTAAATCGAGGGCGGCCCGCACCTCCCAAAATCGATCTCCGCTGTAGCCACCAGACCAACCTGCGACTGCCATCGCCGCATTGTGCGCTTTGAAATATGCATTAATCATTGATGCCGGGATGCCAAAATTTTGCTCGTAGTACTCTGGCGAGGCATACCACTCCATACGCCGGTCAACAAGCCCCGTATTGAGTTTGTCCAGGTAACCATACGACGCACGTGGCGTCCAGACGCTGCGATCTCCCTTGCGCAAACGTTTCAAACCCTCTTCGTAATTGATCTGATCGTCGAGGATGTACTTGAAAGTTGTGATGCGTCCTTCAGAGGGATCATCTTGACTGCGCAGCCACGTTTCCCACTCAGCAGCGAATTTCGACCATAGCCTAGCGTTGTATTCGATCACGCTATAGCAAGTGCTCCACTTGAGATTTGCAAACAGTGCCTGCCGATCACGTTCATCTGGCTGTGTAAAAGGCGCAGGAGCTGCTGGTCTTAGTGGCGGCTTGGAACCGGCAAAAAGCGAAGGAATCAGTTTCATCGTTGTGCTCCTGCGACAGCTGGCCGTTTGGTTTGGTCTTCATCCTGTGCAAGGCGCACCACGCGGGCGGCTCCCGCTACAAGCACCTTGCGCGAGGCATAGCCAACATTTTCGAGATCAGTCCATTCAGTCTTGCCAAACTTGACGGTCCATTCGACAGCTTCCTGGAATTCTTGAGACCATGAAGCCAAGTAGAGCTGCACCTTTCCACCTGGCAGGTATTGACCCGGATTGATCCGCCCGAACTGTTCGGAAGCCTTACCTTCCCAAGCCTTGATAGTTTTATCCGGCTTGACGCGACAGATGCTGAAAGCGCCGTTCTCGCTGTATTCCTTCAGCACGGACAGCAGCTCTCGCCACTCCTTACCGTTCTTTAGCACCGTGCGCCAGTTGGCCTCCGTTACACCTTTCGGCAAACGAAGCCACCACGCGCCATTCAATGTGTCGACGTCGGCCGTATGAATGCGCAGCAAATATTCCCCACCGTCCACCTTGCCGGCATTGATGGTGCCAGAGAAGGCGGCGATGTCGACATACACCTCCTTCTCAAAGGCCGTCGGCAACACCTTGCGAGTCAACTCCGGATAGCCCTCTTGCCATTTGTAGACCTTCTCAATAGCAGCTTTATCGTCGACAGTTGCCTTGGGGCCCGCTTTGGCTCGATTCTGCTTCCCCCCCCCATGCGCGGTGGTTCGTGCTGTCTGGACGCTATCCTCCACCATGTGGCCTTCGACTTCGCGCGTGACATTCTGCGTGCCCGTCGTGACGCTATGCCATTCTCCGCGATAGACGAGTTGCTGCAAGCGCAGCAGCTTGGCGTGCAGCTCTTTGATGGCTTTGGGGATCATCTTGTCCCCTGCCTCCTTGAGCACCTTGAACGCCTCGACCCATTTGTCCATGCGGTCGACGAAGCTTTTGAGGAAGACGCTCGCCAAGCGCATCTTGACGCGCCCGAGTACGCCGATCAGGGTGTCCATGAGGGCATCGAAGCGCTCCATGACTTGCGCCTGGTATTTCAGGACATTGAGTTCCTGCAGCCATTTGACGGCATTGCCATGGCCGATGCGATTCAGAAACGCGATGACTTCTTCGAGCAGTTTGGTGTCTTTGGCGAGGTCGCCGGTCACGCGCAAGGCGAGGCGGCCGACGCCCTTCACGACGCCCCCGATGACTGGGATGAGCGCGAAGATGAAGATGACGAGCATGACCCATTGCAGGGTGTCTTCGCGTTTCTTTTCGTCTTCGGCCAGGCCGATCGAGACAGCAATGAGGTCGCGCGCGGCGGTCACGTCGCCCACCAGCGGGATCATGCCGATCACGGCGTCGGTGATGATCTGGCTGGTGTCCATCTTGTCGTTGAAGGAGCCTTGCACGGTGCCCCACATCCAGCCGAGCACGTCGGTGGCGATGCGTTTGGCCTGGCTGCTCATTTGCGGGCTCCGTGGGTGCTGCGTGTGCGGTCAATCAAGGTGTCGAAATCCGCATCGGCGGGTTGCGCGGCCAACTTGTCGGGATTGTCTGCCGCATCGAGGCGCTCCCATTTCCGTCCATCCGGCTTGAAGCTGATGCTGGCAGCGCCTTCCGGAACGTTGTCCAGCGCCACGTTGCCCGCAGCATTTGTCACGCCGCTGCGTTGACTGCCGTTACTGAATTTGGCGGTGTACGCGGCCTGCTGCACACCTTCCTCGTCGTGATATTGATGCTGCACACGCAGGCTGTGTGCTTCCTCTGCGTTTGATTGCGATGCAGCGCCCATCGCGCCAGTAGGCAATTCATCCAGACTCGCCTCCCCACGCCCGCCGCCCATCAACGCCTTCTGACTCGCCTTGACCTCGAACTTTCCCGGACAGGCGAAGGTGATGTTGCCGCCTTCGAGGGTGATGGAGGATTGGCCGGCCTGGAGGACGATCTTGGTGCTGGCA
>Ga0316604_10002560_pt1 | contig 13753 bp, 10 predicted proteins | sample OWC_soil_day20_C_FD_207650 | JGI IMG/M metagenome (GOLD analysis project Ga0316604, IMG submission 207650) | Wetland soil microbial communities from Old Woman Creek delta, Ohio, United States - OWC_soil_day20_CT | ecosystem: Environmental > Terrestrial > Soil > Wetlands | place: USA: Ohio... | reverse complement strand
TGACACTTGGTGGATGTGCGCCAGCAGCCGCCGGTGCAGCACGAAGGGCGCGGTCACCAGGTGGCGCGGCGCCTTCAGCTTGACCTGGCTGGCCAGCTGCAGGAACACCGCGTCGGCATCAAGCGTCAGCCCGGGGTCGGCGGTGAGGTAGCCGACGTCGGTATACAGCCGGGCGGTGCGCGGGTTGTAGTTGCCGGTGGACAGGTGCACGTAGCGCTGCAGCTTCTTGCCTTCGCGCCGCGTCACCAGCAGCAGCTTGGCATGGGTCTTCAGGCCGACGATGCCGTAGACCACCTGCGCACCCACGGCCTCCAGCCGCTCGGCCCAGTTGATGTTGGCCTCCTCGTCGAAACGGGCCTTGAGCTCGACCACGCACATCACTTCCTTGCCGCGGCGTACCGCCTCGATCAGCAACTCCATCAGCACCGACTTGGCGCCGGTGCGATAGATGGTCTGCTTGATGGCCAGCACCTCGGGGTCCTCGACCGCCTCGCGCAGGAACTGCACCACCGGGTCGAAGCTCTCGAAGGGGTGGTGCAGCAGCAAGTCGGCCTGGCGCAGCCTTTCGAAGATCGATTTGCCCGGCGGCAGCCGTTTCTTCGGCCAAGCCGGTTCGAAAGGCGGAAAGCGCAACTCGTCGGCCACCGCCTGGTCGATCAGCTGCGTCAGCCGGCCCAGGTTGACCGGGCCGTTGACGCGGTACAGCGCGTCCTCCGGCAGGCCGAACTGCGTCAGCAGGAACTGCGACAACTCCTGCGGGCAGGTGGCCACCACCTCGAGCCGGATCGCCTGGCCATAGTGGCGCGTGCTCAGGCCGGTGCGCAGCGCCTGGCGCAGGTTGGTGACCTCGTCCTCGTCGACGTCCAGGTCGGAATCGCGTGTGACGCGGAACTGGGAGAAGGACTCGGCCCGGCGCCCGGGGAACATCTCGCCCAGGTGGGCGCGGATGACGCTGGTCAGCAGCACATAGGCCTGCTTGCCCTCGCTCAAGGCCTCGGGCAGCCGGATCACGCGCGGCAGGACACGCGGCACCTTGATGATGGCGATCAGGTTCTCGCGGCCGAAGGCATCGCGCCCTTCGAGGCGGCAGATGAAGTTCAGCGACTTGTTCGCCACCTGCGGGAACGGGTGCGAGGGGTCGAGCCCCACCGGCATCAGCAGCGGCCGCACCTGCTGCTCGAAGAAGCGCGCCACCCATTCGCGTTGCGCCGGGTTGCGCTCGGCATGGCTCAGCACCGTCAGCCCGAGGGCCTGCAGCGCGGGCACCACCTCCTCGTTGAAGACACGGTACTGCTCGTCGATCAGCGCGTGCGCCTCGGCCGACACCGCGCGCACGTCGGTCGAGGTCACGGTCGTGCGCGGCGAGCGCGATGCCTCCAGGTAGTCGGCGAAGCGCACCTCGAAAAATTCGTCGAGGTTGGACGAGACGATGGTGATGTAGCGCAGCCGCTCCAGCAGCGGCACGTCGCTGCGCCGGGCCTGGGCCAGCACGCGGCGGTTGAACTGGAGGATCGCGCTTTCGCGGTTCAGCAGCTTGAGCACCGCGCCCGCGGACGGCGCGCCCGCCGCTGCCACCACGCCGCCACTTCGATCTTCGCTCATGTGCGCATTTTAGGTGGCACGCCCGGGGCAGCCTTTATCGTCCGCGGCGCTGCGCTGCGGAACCGCGCGAATCATCCTGCAGGTCGATGACAGCGGCGTGACAGACCCGAAAACGCCGAAGGCGCCGGCCCACCCTGGCGGGTGGCGGCGCCTTCGGCTGGCAGGCGGCCTGAAGAGCCGCCCGCGTGATCAGGCCGCGGCAGCGGCCTTGCTCACGGCAGCGCGGGTCTTGCGCGCGGCCACGGTGGTCTTGCGCACGACCGCCTTCTTGGTGACGGCGGCCTTCTTGACGGTCTTGGCCACCGCCTTCTTCACCGTCTTGGCCTTCTTCGCCGCGGCCTTGACGACCGCCGGCTTGCCGGCGACCTTCTTGGCCAACTGGCTGGAGCCTTCTTCAATGCGCACCACGACTTCGCTCATCACGGTGGCCGCGGGCAGCGCCACGCGGTTGATCATGTCGAGCGCGCCGATCTTGATGGCCTGGTCGAAACGCTCGGCGTTGGCGGCGATGCGGTCCACACCCTTGTTGGCCAGTTCCACGGCGGTGCTGACGGCGCTTTCGGCGCGCTCGCTGCCGAACTGCAGACCCTTGGCGTAGTAGCCGCTGATGCGCTTTTCGGTGTCGATCAGGTTGCTGCGCAACTCGTCGCTCAGGCGCGCGGCGCCGGTGTTGACGGCGGCTTCAAAGCGCTGGTCGACGAAGCCGATGACGCGCTCGCCACCGACCCGATAGGCGTTGATCATGTTGATCGCGGTGTTGCCATAGGACTCGATGACGGCGGTGGCGACGCTGGACAGATTCTTGTTGCGCATGATGTGCTCCTGGGGTTGAAGTGGATGTCCCGCGCCACGTTGTGATTCGGGAATGCCGTGACTGTGCCGGCAAGCCGTAGGGGGCGCACCCCAATTCGCGGGGTTTTCCCTAGAGCGAGCGCTCTAGGCTTGCGCCTGCGGCGCGGCGATCCGATGCAACAACTCAGCCAGCGTGTCGGGCATGGTGATGTGCGGGTTGTGGCTGGCATCGAGTTCGAAGTAGCGCCATGACGCGCTGGCCTTCGCCCGCTCGGCGAAGGGACGGAACACGTCGCCGGGGCCGCTGCGTGTGCAGTAGATGTAGCTGCGCGGCAGCGCCTCGACCGCGCCGCTCAAGCGAACGGGCGTCGCGAATGCCTGCAACGGCTGCATGCGCCGCCGCGGCAGGGCCCAGGCCACGTCTTCCGCGGGCGTGTCCGGCGGCATCGGGTTGGCCGGCAGCAGCCAGCCTTCGCCCTCGGTGCGCGCCTGCTCCAGGTTGCGTTCGCGCGCCTTGGCCGGGATCAAGTCGAAGGCGCTCTGCCCATCTTGCGGCACGAAGGCATCCAGATAGACCAGTTGCTGCAGCCGCGCCGCGGCGCGGTCGGCCACGCCGGTGGCCACCATGCCGCCGTAGCTGTGGCCGACCAGCACCACGTCGTGCAGGTCTTCGTACTCCAGCACCGCCAGCATGTCGTCGATGTGCGTGTCCAGGCTCACTTCCGGGTGGGCCAGGTGGGCCCGCTCGCCCAGGCCGGTGCAGGTGGGCGTGAAGACCTCGTGGCCCAGCGCGCGCAGCCGCGGGCGCATCTTCTTCCAGGCCCAGCCGGCCGACCAGGCGCCGTGGATGATCATGAAGGTCGCCATCGATTGCTCCTCAGTGTTCCATTGCGCCGAAGCGCGAACCATGACGCAGGTGGCCCGGTCCATCCAGCAGACGCCGTGGAACCGGCTCCGCCGGTCCACTGGCGTCGCCCCCTGGAGGGGGAGCGCCGAAGGCGCTGCGGGGGTGGGCCATCAATGAGCTTGATCCCAGTTGGGGCCGACGCCAACCTCGGCCAGCAGCGGCACCGACAGTTCGGCCACGCCGGCCATCAGCCGCGGCACCGCCTCGCGTGCCCAGTCCAGCTCGGCCTGCGGCACTTCGAACACCAGTTCGTCGTGCACCTGCATCACCATGCGCGTGGCCTTGTGCTCGCGGTCCAGCGCGTCCTGCACCGCGATCATCGCCAGCTTGATCAGGTCGGCCGCCGTGCCCTGCATCGGCGCGTTGATGGCCTGGCGCTCGGCGCCGGAGCGGCGCGGGCCGTTGCCGCCGCGGATCTCCGGCAGGTGGATGCGCCGGCCGAACAGCGTCTCCACATAGCCCAGTTCGGCGGCGCGCGCCTTGGTCTCGTCCATCCAGCGGCGCACGCCGGCAAAGCGCGCGAAGTAGCGCTCGATGTAGTCGCGCGCCGCCTTCTGCTCGATGCCCAGCGCACTGGCCAGGCCGAAGGCGCCCATGCCGTAGATCAGGCCGAAGTTGATGGTCTTGGCATAGCGCCGTTGCTCGGGCCCGACCTCGGCCAGCGGCAGCGCGAAGACCTCGGCGGCAGTGGCGCGGTGGATGTCCTCGCCTGCGGCAAACGCGCGTTTCATGCCTTCGTCGCCGCTGATGTGCGCCATCAGCCGCAGCTCGATCTGCGAGTAGTCGGCCGACATGATCACGTGCCCCGGCGGCGCGACGAAGGCCTCGCGCACGCGCCGGCCCTCGGGCGTGCGGATCGGTATGTTCTGCAGGTTGGGGTCGTTGCTGGCCAGCCGGCCGGTGATGGCCACCGCCTGCGCGTAGTTGGTGTGCACCCGGCCGGTGGCGGGGTTGACCATCAGCGGCAGCTTGTCGGTGTAGGTGCCCTTCAGCTTGGACAGGCTGCGGTGCTCGAGCATGCGCTGCGGCAGCGGATGGTCCTCGGCCAGCTTTTCCAGCACCTCCTCGTCGGTGCTGGGCGCGCCACTGGCGGTCTTCTTGACCACCGGCAACCCGAGCTTGCCGAACAGGATCTCGCCGATCTGCTTGGGGCTGCCCAGGTTGAAGGGCTGGCCGGCCAGCGCATAGGCCTGCTGCTCCAGCGCCACCAGGCGTTCGCCCAGGTCCTTGCTCTGCTGCGCCAGCTGCTGCGCGTCGATCAGCACACCCGTGCGCTCGATGCGCTGCAGCACCCGGCTGGTGGGCATCTCGATGTGCTCGTAGACGAAGAGCAGCTTGGCATCGGCCTCGATCTGCGGCCACAGCGTGCCGTGCACCTGCAGCGCCATCTCGCTGTCCTCGCCGGAGTACTGGGCCGCCTTGTCCACGTCCACCTGCGCGAAGGGAATCTGGTGCGCGCCCTTGCCGCACAGCTCCTCGTAGCTCAGGCCCTTGCGGCCGAGGTGGCGCTCGGCCAGGCTTTCCAGACCGTGCGGCTTGTGCGCCTCGAGCACGTAGCTTTCGAGCATGGTGTCGTGGCGGTAGCCCTGCACGGCGATGCCGTGGTTGGCAAAGACATGCAGGTCGTACTTGATGTTCTGGCCCAGCTTGGCGTGGCCGGCGTCCTGCAGCCAGGGCGTCAGGCGTGCCAGCACCTCGTCGCGCGGCAGCTGCTCGGGCGCCCCGGGGTAGTCGTGACGCAGCGGTACGTAGGCGGCGACGCCGGGTTGCGTGGCGAAGGAGATGCCGACGATCTGCGCGCGCATGCCGTCCAGCGAATCGGTCTCGGTGTCCAATGCCACCAGCTCGGCCGTGGCGATGTGCTGCAGCCAATGCTCGAAACGCGCCCAGTCGAACACCGTCTCGTACTCGCGCGGCAGCGCCACGCGCGGGGCCGCGCCGGCCGGTTCGGCCGCGGGGCCGTTGCCTTCCGCGCCCTCTTCAAGCTCCTTGCGCCAGGTGCGGAATCCGTAGCGCACGAAGAAGTCCAGCAGGCCTTGGCGGTCCACTGCGCGCAGCGCCAGCGCATCCAGCCCCGGCCAGCCCGGCACCTGGGCCGACAGATCGCAATCGGTGCGCACGGTCACCAGCCGCCGGCCGGTGGGCAGCCAGTCCAGCGCCTTGCGCAGGTTGTCGCCGATGGCGCCCTTGATGTCGGGCGCCGCGGCGACCACGCCGTCGAGCGAGCCGTATTCGGCCAGCCACTTGACAGCCGTCTTCGGGCCGACCTTGTCCACGCCGGGCACGTTGTCCACCGTGTCGCCGACCAGCGTCAGGTAGTCGACGATGCGCTCGGGCGACACGCCGAACTTGGCCTTCACGGCCTCGACGTCCAGCACCTCCGGCGGCTTGGCCATGGTGTTGATCAACGTGACCTCGGACGTGACCAGCTGCGCCAGGTCCTTGTCGCCGGTGGAGATCAGCACCTTGTGGCCACTGGCCGCGGCCATGGCCGCCAGCGTGCCGATGGCGTCGTCGGCCTCGATGCCCGGCACCTCCAGCACCGGCCAGCCGAGCAGGCGCACCGCCTCGTGGATGGGTTCGATCTGCTGCGCCAGCGCCTCGGGCATCGGCGCGCGCTGGGCCTTGTACTCGGCATACCACTCGTCGCGGAAGGTCGGCCCCTTGGCGTCGAAGACACACACCGCATGCTCGGCCGGGTAGCGCTCGCGCAGCCACTTCATCATCGCCAGCACGCCGTGGATCGCCCCAGTGGGGAAGCCGTCCGGCGCGCGCAGGTCGGGCAGGGCGTGGTAGGCGCGGTACAGGTAGCTGGAGCCGTCCACCAGCAGCATGATCTTGTCGTTCATTGGCTGATTGTCGGGCAGCGGCATGCCGCAGCGGCTAAGCTCGGCCGCCACCCCAAACACGCCTCACCCACATGACGACCCAGCACCTCAAGCCCTTCACTACCACGCTGATCGGCGGCGTGGTGTTTCTGCTGCCGCTGATCGTGGTGCTGTACGTGCTGGGCCAGGGCCTGGCACTGGCGGCCCATGCCGTGCAACCGCTGGTCGAGTTGCTGCCCGACAAGAGCGTCGGCGGCATCACCTTCGCCAGCGTGGCGGCGCTGGCGCTGCTGTTACTGCTGTGCTTCGCCGCCGGGCTGCTGGCACGGGCGGCGGCGGGTCGGGCCTTCTCGGCGCGCTTCGAGGACAAGCTGCAGACGCTGTACCCGCGCTATTCCGTCATCAAGGCCATGTCGCAGGGCCTGCATGGCGCGCTCGGACAGAAGGTGCTCAAGCCGGTGCTGGCCAGCTTCGACGACCACCAGCTCATCGGCTTCGACATGGAGCGACTGGACGACGGCCGCGTGGTGCTGTACGTGCCCGGCGCGCCGGATGCCTGGTCGGGCAGCGTGCTGCTGGTGGCGGCCGAGCGGGTGCAGGCGCTGGACATCGACGCGGCCGATCTGGCCAAGGCGCTGCAGGGGCTGGGCCTGGGCACCGCCGCGCTGACGCGCGCTGCCGCGGCCAGGGCGCAGCCTAGAATCGCGACATGAGTTCCCGCTTGGCTGCCGCCGCTTTCTGCCTGTGTGCCCCCTGCTGGGCACAAAGCCCTGCGCCGCCGACGCCGGCACGCACGGCCGGCACGTCGCAGGAGGTGCCGCAGCGCGGCGGCGAACCCGCCGTCGTGCGCACGGTGAGCGAGGACGAGTCGGTGCGCATCGAGGAACTGCGTGTGCGTGGCCAGACGCGGCGCATCGTGGTGCGCTCCAAGCTGCCTGGCGCGCCGGCCTACGAAATCGGCACCTCCACAGACGGTCGCGATCTGTCGCAGGACCGCCGTTCCGAGGGACGTTCGCTCTGGCAATTGTTTTCCTTCTAGACCCGCGCCGCCGCGCATGGCTGTCTACACCGAAGTAAGCTTCGAGCAGGCCGACGCCTTCGTGCGCCGACTGGGCCACGGACACGCGCGTGCGTTGCAGGCGATCGGCGCCGGCATCGAGAACACCAACTACTTCGTCAGCACCGACCGCGGCGAATGGGTGCTGACCCTGTTCGAGCGGCTGAGCAGCGATCAACTGCCCTTCTACCTGCGCTACATGCAGCACCTGGCGCAACACGGCATTCCGGTGCCCGAGCCGCAGGCCGATGCCGGCGGGCAGATCCTTCACCAGCTGTGCGGGCGACCGGCGGCGCTGGTCAACCGCCTGCCCGGTCGGCATGTGCTGGCCCCCGGCCTGCCGCACCTGCAGCAGATGGGCGGGATGCTGGCCCGGCTGCACCTGGCCGGGGCCGACTTCCCATTGCAGCAGCCCCACCCGCGCGGCCTGGCGTGGTGGATCGCCACGATGCCCCAGGTGCTGCCCTTCCTGGACGGGCCGCGCTCGCGGCTGCTGCGCGAGGAGCTCGAGTTCCAGCGCAGCGTGGCGGCGTCGGGCGCGGCGGCGGCGCTGCCGCGCGGCGTGATCCATGCCGACCTTTTCCGCGACAACGTGGTCTTCGATGAAGTCGACGGCGAGGACCGGCTCAGCGGGCTGTTCGACTTCTTCTTTGCCGGCATCGACAGTTTTCTCTTCGACCTGGCGGTGTGCCTCAACGACTGGTGCATCGACCAGACCAGCGGCCGCCTGCTGGAAGAGCGCGCCACGGCCTTTTGCGACGCCTACCAGGGCGTGAGGCCGCTGGTCAGCGGCGAGCTGCGACTGATGCCGGCGCTGCTGCGCGCCGCCGCCTTCCGCTTCTGGCTGTCACGCCTGTGGGACCTGCACCTGCCGCGCGACGCGGCGCTGCTGCAGGCCAAGGATCCGGGCCACTTCGAGCGCGTGCTGCGGGAGTGCATCGAGCGCCCCTGGCACCCGCTTCACTGAACACGAGCACATGGCACTTTCCATCAGACAAGCCGCGCCCATGGAGGGCGTGCAATGGATGCGCGACGCGTTCCGGCTGTTCCTGCGCCGACCGCTGCCCTTTTCGGCGATGTTCGTGTCCTTCCTGCTGGTGGCATTGCTGGCGACGCTGGTGCCGGTGGCCGGCGGCGTGGTGATGCTGATGTCGCTGCCGCTGCTGAGCCTGGGCTTCATGATCGGCAGCCGCGCCGCGCAGAACGACCTGCCGGTGAACCCAGGCCAGTTCATCGAGCCGCTGCGTGGCGAGCGCTCGCGCCGCAACACGCTGCTGTCACTGTGCGCCGCCTATGCGCTGTGCACGGTGCTGATCATGACGCTCAGCGAATGGATCGACGATGGCGCCTTCGACCGGCTGCAGGCGCTGATGGCCAAGGGCGACGAAGCCCGCGCCGAGATGGAGGCGTTGCTCGCCGACCCGCGCCTGACCTGGGGCCTGATCACGCGCTTCGGCCTGGCCGCCTGCCTGTCGGTGCCCTTCTGGCACGCGCCTGCGTTGGTGTACTGGCAGGGCCAGAGTGTCGGCCAGGCGCTGTTTTCCAGCACCTTGGCGATGTGGCGCTGCAAGGGTGCGTTCCTGATGTACTCACTGGCCTGGGTGGTGGTGATCGCGATCTTCGGCGCGCTGGTCGGGCTGCTGTTCAGCCTGTTCGACGCCCGCCAGCTGGCCGGCGTGATCGCCATGCCGGCCGGCCTGATGTTCTCCACCGTGTTCTACGTGTCGCTGCTGTTCACCTACGAAGGCTGCTTCAGCCAGCCCGACGTGCCGCGGCCACTGTCGCCGTAGCGCTCAATCGATCGGCGTCAGCTTGGCGATGCCCAGCGCCAGCCACTTGGTGCCGTGGCGGCCGAAGTTGATCTGCGCGCGGGCGTCGGCCCCGCGGCCTTCCAGCGTGAGGATGACGCCTTCGCCGAACTTGGCATGGAACACCGACTGCCCGGTGCGCAGCCCCGTGCCGTTGCCGGTGCTCGAGGTGGTGGGCCCGGCACCGAAGGCCCGAGCAGCCGGCTCGACGCGCCCGGCGCCGACGATCGAACCCAGGCCGCTGCCCCGCGCCCAGGCGTTCTGGTACTCGCGGGCATGGCCGGAGCCGAAGCCGGCATTCTTTGGCGACAGCCATTTCAGGCAGTGGTCGGGCAACTCATCGAAGAAGCGGCTCTTGACGTTGTAGCGCGTCTGGCCGTGCAGCAGCCGCGTCTGGCTGAAGCTCAGGTACAGCCGCTGGCGCGCCCGCGTGATGGCCACGTACATCAGCCGGCGCTCTTCTTCCACCCCGTCGGCATCGGACAGCGAGTTCTCGTGCGGGAACAGCCCTTCCTCGATGCCGGTGATGAAGACCGCGTCGAACTCCAGGCCCTTGGCCGAATGCACCGTCATCAGCTGGATCGCGTCCTGTCCGGCCTGCGCCTGGTTGTCGCCGGCCTCCAACGCGGCATGGGTCAGGAACGCGGCCAGCGGCGACATGATCTCGCCCGTCTCGGCGTCGGGCGTCAGGTCCACTGCCGCCAAGGCCACCGGCGTGCCGGCCGCGATATCGCCGGGTGCCGGGCCACCGCCCTGCTCGTCCACCGGCAGCGCCACCGCGTCCTTGCCGAAGCCCTCCTGCGTGACGAAGGCCTCGGCGGCGTTGACCAGTTCCTCCAGGTTCTCGATGCGGTCCTGGCCTTCCTTGTCGGTGCGGTAGAAATCAAGCAGGCCGCTGGCATGCAGCATGTGGTGGATGATCTCCCGCAGCGTCAGGCCGCGGGTGGCGTCGCGCATTGCATCCACCAGCGTGGTGAAGGCCTGCAGATTGGCACCGCCCTTGCCGGCGACCGCGGCCACGCCTTGGTACAGGCTGCGGCCGCTTGACCGAGCTGCATCCTGCAACAGCTCGAGCGTGCGCGCGCCGATGCCGCGCGTGGGGAAATTGACCACGCGCAGGAAGCTGGTGTCGTCGTTCGGGTTCTCGATCAGCCGCAGGTAGGCCAGCGCATGCTTGACCTCGGCGCGCTCGAAAAAGCGCAGCCCGCCGTACACACGGTACGGAATGCCGGCATTGAACAGCGCGCTTTCCAGCACCCGGCTCTGGGCGTTGCTGCGGTACAGCAGCGCAATCTCGCTGCGCGGCAGGCCGCTGCGGTGCAGCGCCTGCACTTCTTCCAGAAGCCACTGCGCCTCGGCGAAATCGCTGGTCGATTCGAACACCCGCACCGGCTCGCCCGGGCCGGCCTCGGTGCGCAGGTTCTTGCCCAGGCGTTGCGCGTTGTGCGCGATCAGCGCGTTGGCGGCATCGAGGATGTTGCCGAAGCTGCGGTAGTTCTGCTCCAGCTTGATGATCTTCTTGACGCGGTACTCGCGCTCGAAGTCGGCCATGTTGCCGACCTTGGCACCGCGGAAGGCATAGATGCTCTGGTCGTCGTCGCCGACGGCGAACACGCCCTGCGTCTCGCCATGGTCCACGCGGCCGGGCGGAGCGAACATCTTCAGCCACGCGTACTGCAGCCGGTTGGTGTCCTGAAATTCGTCGACCAGCACATGGCGGAAACGGCGCTGGTAGTGCTCGCGCAGCGGGTCGTTGTCGCGCAGCAGCTCGTAGGTGCGCAGCATCAGCTCGGCGAAGTCGACGACGCCTTCGCGCTGGCATTGGTCTTCATAGGCCTGGTAGATCTCGACCAGCTTGCGCGTCTGCTCGTCGCGGATCTCCACGTCGCGCGGCCGCCGGCCTTCGTCCTTGGAGCCGGCGATGAACCAGCTCACCTGCTTGGGGACGAAGCGGTCCTCGTCCAGGTTCATCGCCTTGATGATGCGCTTGATGGCGCTGAGCGAATCCTGCATGTCCAGGATCTGGAAGCTCTGCGGCAGCGCGGCCAACTTCCAGTGCGCGCGCAGGAAGCGGTTGCACAGGCCGTGGAAGGTGCCGATCCACATGCCACGCACGTTCACCGGCAGCATGTTCTGCAAGCGCGCCAGCATCTCCTTGGCCGCCTTGTTGGTGAAGGTCACGGCCAGCACGCCACCCGGAGAGGCCTGCCCGGTCTGCAGCAGCCAGGCGATGCGCGTGGTCAGCACCCGCGTCTTGCCCGAGCCGGCGCCGGCCAGGATCAACGCCGGCTGCGCCGGCAGCGTCACCGCCGCCAGTTGCTCGGCGTTGAGGTGGTGCAGCAACTTGCCCGCGGGGGCGGCTGCAGTGTCGGTTGGCGGGTAGCTCATCGAACGATTCTAGGCAACCGTCAAGTTGGGGTTACCACGGTCGGCCCTTTCGGCGTAGGCTGATTTGCCCATGCCGGCCCGAGGGTCCGGAATGCCGTCGGGCTGACTCGTTTGCTGCGGCATTTCTTGTCAGAGCACTTCAGGAGACTGGTATGAAATACATCAGCATCTGGAACCTGCCAGCAGGCACCTTCAATGCCACCGTGGCGCGCTTCCTCGAGACCGGCGGCACGCCACCCAAGGGCGTGCAGATCGTGGGTCGGTGGCACGGCATGAGCGGCCAGGGCGTCATGATCACGGAGACGGACGATGCGAAGGCCATGTTCGAATTTCGCGCGCAGTGGGCCGACCTGATCGACATGACCATCACGCCGTGCCTGGAAGATGCCGACGCCGGTGCGGTGCTGGCGACGATGGCGAAGCGCTGAGTCGGCGGCAAGGCAGGACGGCCGCTGCCAGCCTCCGGCGGCGTCCGCCCCGCGAGAAAGCTCGCGGCACTGCCGCAGTCCAGTCGAGCCGCGTAGAATTGTTTACCGGGCCCAAATTCAGGTGCCCGGTTTTCGTTGGTGGCACCGCCGGTGCCGCGAACGGGCCGGCTCCCGGTCAAGCGCTCGCAAATCTCATTGCTGGAGCTGCTGTCCATGGAAATCTTCGACTACGACAACATCCTGCTGTTGCCGCGCAAGTGCCGCGTGCAAAGCCGCAGCGAGTGCGACCCGTCGGTGCAGTTCGGGCCGCGCCGCTTCAAGCTGCCGGTGGTGCCGGCCAACATGAAGACCGTGGTCGACGAGCCGATCACCGAGTTCCTGGCAGCCAACGACCATTTCTACGTGATGCACCGCTTCGACATCGACAACCTGGCCTACGCCAAGCAGATGCGCAGCAAGGGGCTGTATGTGTCGATCAGCTCGGGCGTCAAGCAGGCCGACCGCGACATGATCGACAACCTGGCGGCCGAGGGCGTGGGCGCCGACTACATCACCATCGACATCGCGCACGGCCATGCCGACAGCGTGCAGCGCATGATCGAGTACATCAAGGCCAAGCTGCCACAGGCCTTCGTCATCGCCGGCAACGTGGCCACGCCCGAGGCGGTGATCGACCTGGAGAACTGGGGCGCCGATGCCACCAAGGTGGGCGTGGGCCCGGGCAAGGTGTGCATCACCAAGCTGAAGACCGGCTTCGGCACCGGCGGCTGGCAGTTGAGCGCGCTGAAGTGGTGCGCGCGCGTGGCCACCAAGCCGATCATCGCCGACGGCGGCATCCGCGACCATGGCGACATCGCCAAGAGCATCCGCTTCGGCGCCAGCATGGTGATGATCGGCTCGCTCTTCGCCGGCCACGAGGAATCACCCGGCCGCACGGTCGAGGTCGACGGCAAGCTGTTCAAGGAGTACTACGGCTCGGCCAGCGACTTCAACAAGGGCGAGTACAAGCATGTCGAAGGCAAGCGCATCCTCGAGCCGATCAAGGGCCGGCTGGCCGACACGCTGCGGGAGATGCGCGAGGACGTGCAGAGCTCGATCAGCTACGGCGGCGGCACGCAGTTGTTCGACATCCGCAAGGTCAACTACGTGATCCTGGGCGGCGACAACGCCGGCGAACACCTGCTCATGTAGCGCTCGGAAGCCGGTCGCGGTACAGGCGCAGCGCGTACTGCAGTTCGGCGATCAGCGTCTCCTGGTAGCGGTAGGACATCTCCTCGCCCATCGGCACCAGGATCGACAGCGACTTGCGGCGGCAGCGCTCGGCCAGTGCGTCCAGGCGGTACAGCAGGCTGTCGAGCCGGGCCCGGGTCTGGGGCACATGCTGAGCTGCGTCGGGCTGCATCTCGGCAATCTCGCCGACCGTCACGCCGGGGTGGAACAGCGCAGGGATCTCCCGCTCGATGCGCACGCGCTGCGCATCGATGCGCCACAGGTTGAAGCGGTGCCCGAAGGCCATGCCGCTGAACAGCACGGACAGCGCCACGCCAAGCTGGATCCAGGTCGGCAGCGGCAGGATGTCCACGGCCCAGGGCGCGTAGGTGCCGAGCGCGTCGGGCCCTTCGTCGCGCAGGAAGTTGGCCCCGACCGTGGACAGCGGCAGGCCCGTCAGGTTGGGCCGGCCCTTGTTGTGCTGGACGAAGGTCGGGAAGACCTGCGACACGGCCGCCAACAGGCCCACCGTGGCACCGTTCTTCGCGCAGCCGTTGCCGACGATCAGCGTGTCCATCTGCAGCACGCTCACGTCATCGGGCGGCAGGCGGTGCACGTAGTCGATCTGCCCGGCCTCGATGGTGCCCGGCCGGGCAAATGGCAGCCGGCGTGCCAGCGCCGGCGCATCGGGCATGTCGAGGATCTGCAACTTGCGCACGACCACGGCGTCGCGC
>Ga0316604_10002558_pt1 | contig 13755 bp, 12 predicted proteins | sample OWC_soil_day20_C_FD_207650 | JGI IMG/M metagenome (GOLD analysis project Ga0316604, IMG submission 207650) | Wetland soil microbial communities from Old Woman Creek delta, Ohio, United States - OWC_soil_day20_CT | ecosystem: Environmental > Terrestrial > Soil > Wetlands | place: USA: Ohio... | reverse complement strand
CCTTTTGAATACTGACTGCACCCTGTCGGACATTCATCTTTACGATATCGCCATAGTCCAATCCAGACGCGGAGCGCATCTCCTTTGGAATCAGTACACGGCCCTTGCAGTCAATAATTCGGTATGTTTTTTTTGAATTCATAAATAGTATCCCTCCTTCCTCATTACCTCCCGAATAGTATCGGGGTGAATTCCAAGCTCCTGGAAGAGCCCAGCTAGTTCCTCCGGCAGACGGTTCAAAATATCCGAGGCTAAAATAACAATAGCACCATCGCCGCAGATGATTTCCAAATCACTGTCTGCAGAAATCCCCGCCCCCTCCAGCACCTCTCCTGGAAGATTCAGACCGTCCTCATCCTCTGGTTCATCCTTCTCTTCCAGCGTATTCTCCTCCGGCAGAGAGCACAGTGGTATGGCAACTTCAATCCCTGCCTGCGTAAGTAAAAGAAGTGGATCTGCTTCATCTCCCCTGGATGCAAGCACCACTTCAACCTGTTCACCAGGGGTAAGTCCGGCAGGAATCACAGGAATAGTCAGAAGCCCGTAATGGTCGACTGCCGCTTTCGTTTTCATAATTTTCAAAATAAGTTCCTCCTTCATATTTGTTTTTTCCGGTTAAGACTCACTGAAAAATAGTTCAGCATCAAAAAGATTCATTTGTAATGGCCTATCCCTCAGCCGTTCCCCGGTGTCATAGTTTGATATGAATACCTCCGCGTATTCACTTCCGTTGTCATATCTCTGTGCCAGGTTGTTAAGACGGCTGACTGCTTCTATATGAAAGTCCTGGTACAGTTCTCTGATAAATTCGCAGTCATTGTAGCTGACCAGAAATTTACCCCGGCAGTCCGCAAGGGTATCCCGCAGGCGATAATGATCTTCCTTTCTGAACTCTACCGCATAATGTCCTTCTGTCTGGTAGTAAGGAGGGTCACAGTAAATGAAGGCATTCTCCCGGTCGTACTGCCGGATGAGATCTTCAAAGTCCTTGTTTTCAATGACTGTGTCCCTTAAACGAATATTGGCCTGCCAGAGCAGATGGAAGGTCTTTCGAATATCGAAAGGCTGACAGCCAAAGCTGGTACAGCCGCTTCCATAGCTGTAGCGAATGAGTTTGAAAAAGGCTGCAGCACGCTTGACGTCATTCATTACCGCTTGCTCCGTAAGGATCTGACGGATGTCCTCATAATCCGGGGGAGGAAGGTGATGCTTGGCAAGATCCAGCTCCTTTGAAAGATACTCGCTGGTAAATTCCTTCTTTGAGAGATACCTGCGCAGTACACTAAATTCATCCCGGCTGTTCAGCGGCAAAAAGTTCAGCTCCCGAATCAGGTCAAGAGTCTGCTCCTTTGCACACTTGAATAAATTTGCCAGGTCGGAGTTGAAATCGTTATACACCTCCATGGCAGTATCCATGGGACGCCCAAACAGCACCCAGCCACCACCGCCGAAAACCTCAATGTAACGTCCAAACTCTTTGGGCATTCGCTGATAAATCAACTCTCTCAACGCCTTCTTTCCGCCCACCCAGCTGATGATACTGTTCATTTATTCACCTGCCCTTGCTGCGGCGGTTGATCGCATCAACATCCGATTTCATACAGGTTCCATCTGGACTCCAGCAGATGAAACCGACTTGGGGGTATGGGCAGCCATCACAGCGCGAGAGATCCTGTGGCAGTGAGACATCATAGCGTTTGGGCAAACTGGTTGCTTCTACACCTTTTCTTTCTGTTGGTTTTGTATTTTGATTCATGCTTTGCACTCCTTTCGAGGAAAATAAAAAAGGCGCCATCTTTTTTCAAAGACAGCGCCATATTTTTAATATGTTATTAAGGGTAAAAAAAGAGCGTTCCTCAGTTCCATTGAAACCAAAGAACGCAAATTAAATAATTATGACTTTGTGAGATGGGCAATATAAAAACAATTGTGCTTAATTAATACAATCAGCAAATACTAGTTTTAATCTTTTCTTTTCCTTATCAGTTAACATGCTTTGCCTAGGTATATCACATATTAAAATATCTGTAGAATTATCTGATAAAAAGTATAAATATTTTAATATAAAATATAAAAATTCAAATGGTAAAATACTATGTTCTACAGGAATTCTGATAGAATTTTTGTTAGTACCAACATGCATATGGATAAGGCTATGATAATATTCCTTTCTTCCCTGTTCATCAAAATCTATTCTGATATAATTACATATCTGCGATTGCAACTGCAGCAATGTTAACTGGTTATTTTCATCTCCGGCAAATTCATCCTCAGAATTATGTTCTACGATATTTTCATGATCATCATAAACCTCTTCCTCGAATCTTTGACCGTAAAATGATTCATTAATTAACTTCTCAATATTGTTTTTGGGTGATTGTCTAAAACCGGGTAAATAAGACAAATTATGTTCTACGATGTTTTCATAATCATCAAAAACATACTCCATACAAATAAGTGAATCATCTTCTAGCACAATAGTATATTCATCATTATACATCATATTATCAAATGTCTCGATGTATCTATCAAAACGTATTTTTTGAGATTTGTTCCCTATTATATTTTGTTTTTCATGGTAACTATTCACAATATTAATAATTTCTATCTTCTGCTGTAAAGCGTGAAATTCTAAGAACTGATTACGTACAATATCTTTAGGTGTTAATTTATCTTTATTTTTTCCCATTTTCATTATACTCTTTTAATTTACCTATTAATTCCTCAATAGATCCAGCACCTACTTGTTCTTTTAAAATCTCTATTGTTAATGCTTTATTATCTTTTAAATTTTTATAGGCTTTTTCATAAGTATCAGCACTTTTAGCTTCACTTTGAACAATTGTTTTCATCTTAGTCAATTCTGGTTGAGTAGGATATCTGAAATCTAATGCAAATTCTTTTTTTACAATTTCTTCATACTCGTCTTTTAATGTTCCCATGGCATCACTAGTTACTCCATATACATAGACCTTAAACTTTGATCTGGTCATAGCTGTAAATAATCGGTTACGTGAGTATGTTTGCATTGAACTCATTGTCTGTGCATTAAGGATAAAGACAATATTTGCCTCATTTCCTTTAGCTCGAAAGATTGTTGTATATGGGATGCTTCCTATCCGTTTAAATTTTAAGGCATTATCCTTATTAACAAGATGTATCTTACTCAACACCTCATTTCTATCAGACATTTTTTTAGCGAAAGCTTGTCTAAATAGCGAATAATTATCCTGAAACTTGATAGCTGCCAAATCAATAATCAATATATCTTCTGGCAAAACATCTTCATTTTTTATTAAATCGCATAATTCTTCGCTTATTGCATCATATTGTTTAATCTCATCATCGAGGTCAATGATTTTAACACATTCATCTGGTCTTTGAACAATTACTTCTTTTCGACCCAAAACTACTTTTTCGCCATAGCCAAGTTTACCTGCTAATTCTTCATACCCAATTGCACTCCAAATTGAGTAATCTTGCATCATATTTATAATTTGAATTTCTCCTTGTTTATTACGTCTATATATTCCTAATCCTAAAGCATGGGCGGCAACAATTATATCTCTTGGCGTACGGTAGCAAATGCTTAAGTTAATATCCTCACATATATCTTCTCCAAAAATACTGCGCTTACTTGGCATGCTTTCTGTATTCGCATTTAATGATTGTAATTCATCATAAGCATAAATCATTTTTCCATTAGTTTTTAGTGTAGATAATACAAGTTTAAAAAAGTATAATGAAAAATCCTGTGCCTCATCAATGAAAACATAATCATATAATAACTTACTTTTTGCACCAAGTACTTCTAGTAAATTCTTACACACATGATCAAATTTATTAGCCCCCGATACATCACTATATCCTTGTCTAATAATTCCGTTTTCATTACAAACCTTAGAGTAGAATCCCTCCATCTCTGCGCCACCCCAAGAATGTAATATGTGAATTCTATCCATATCAGGATCTTTATATTTTTCAAAATCTTTATAGAAACTAATAAATAAATCTTTAATATATTGTTTAAGTGACTTTGTATAAAAAACATAAACTAATTCAAGATCTCTTTGCTTGTAATGCATATATGCCATTTTTTTAACCAGAAGAATTGTCTTCCCACTCCCGGCTAAACCACGAATCCTTGTATGTGCAACGGTTTTTTTATATATGGTCTCAAACTGATTTTGATCTAACATATTTATTTCATTATTTCTTTTTTTTATTAATGCACCAAGTGTACTTTCATTCCTCAAATCTCTATCGTCTGTATGATTAAGCCCATACATATTTTGAATTATTGCATTAGCCATCCTATAATTATTTTCTGAAAAATAATCTTTTCCGTCTTTCATTATAGCAATTATATCTTCTATTGAATCAATATCTACATTATGTAATACCAGCCCTGGATTATTGAAGTAAACACTACTCAATTCAGGACTTTCTAATAATAGTTTTGTTAAATGGCGAATATAAATATCTTTTTCTTTTTCTTCTGAATAAATTGAGATGATACCCTTTTTACTAATAATACAAGATTTCATAATTGTTTCTTTTCCGTCCAACTCTATAAACGGATAGCCATAATAAATTGAAATTGAATTATTTAAATCTAAACTTTCGATTTTTGTAATTATGCCATTTACTTTCTCTTCAATTACTTTTGGTAAATCATCTGCATTACCGAATTTTTGCATAATATACCTCTCTAATATAAATTTGTTAAATTGAATATATTGTTTATACATTTTCACATTATAAATAGAGTTACAACTACCTATTATAATACTTTTGCGTTTATATATCTCTCTATTGCTAGTCTGACAATCACCAATAAACTTCGCCACCAATATCTTGATATTTATTTGCCATATGGGTATTTATATTAGCGATTACTTCATTAACGACACCATCAATGTCATACCATGTTTCAGAAAGTTCTTTGTCACTCCAAATGGTATTATCTGAAAAATCAATTCCTGCTTTATGAGCTAATTGCACCAGCTCAAAGGCTTTATCAAAATCAATTTCGAATTCCAAACGATGAGAGAATGAGTTTCTAATTTTATTAATTTCTTTTAATAAAGACAATTCTTCATCTGAAATCAAATTGAAGCCTTTTAATAGCAGTATTTTCTGTTCGAACCTCAATCTTAGTTTATCATATATGCTGTCATCACTTATTTTTGTGAGTATTAGCTTATCAATGATAAATTCTGCACCTAAGTGACCGGTGATAAATGTACTTAAGTATTCTTTATCTGACAATGCATAAATATAGTCACTCATTGTTATCTTTTCCATATCATATTCCCTCCATATCCGTGCAATGGTATGCCTGTGAAAACATCATTTATAGTGGGCGAGTTGCGCATTATTGCTATATATAATATTTTAAAATTTAAATTTTTATAATACATACTTACATATTATAACTTGAGTACTTTATTTATTTTATGTCAAATTGTAAAATAATTCAACTAAATTATGGTAATTTATTATTCGTTATTTACTTCTCACACATTATAAATCACCATTTTTACATAACTTTAATAATGCCCCCTTGTCCTTGATTTATCAAGTGCCCCGTCCCTATAAGTTATAATTTAAGCCACAAGCTTTCATGCCTGCGGCTTATTGTTTAAGTGGAGATAGTGGGATTCTAAACTATTTAGTTTATAGCTTTTATATATAATCTGAATGCAAAATATATACTGATCTTTGAAGTTGATCAATTGTTGGTGGTACAATAAATTATTATATAAATACGTTAAATGTTATTAATTTTTATCCCAGTTAACATTTGATAGGTTGCCAAAGCAAAATCATCTGTCATCCCATTAATATGATCAACAATCAAATGAGTACGAAGCCACCATTCTCTAATTAAATAATCTGGATCTGCAGTATTAAGTTTTTTATTTTCATTTAAATAGCTTTTAATATATCTTTCTCCAATCCTGTTATATAAACGTCTTTCTACATCAAGATTTTTACCTGATGGAATATCCTCATCGTAAACAAAAAAAGAAAAATCTTCTAGTGGTAATTCTAAGAGCCGGCTAAAGTGGTTTAGCAGTCCAGTAATAACTGCATATCCCGTCAATTCTATATTTTCAGCTTCCGACGATCTATACAGCAATTTACGTGATACTTGCTTTATTGTTTCTAAAACCCGTCCATATCCATCTTCTGGTATCAATTGCTTGGCCTGACCTGTATAATATAATTCATGATTTTTTATATACTCATCAGCTGCTTCATCAATAATCTTGCGGGACCACTTAACAGAAATATCCAAGCTAAAATTCTCTATTTTATCTGGCAATAATACCGGACAAGGAGTATTTTTGTATTTGTTCTCCCATATTTTTAAAAATTCAGCGGAAAAATCATCTGGTGTAATTATTCTTTTTTCTATGCCATCTGATATATCGCTTAAACAATATGCAACATCATCAGCAGCTTCCATAATATATGTTAACGGGAAGCGGCGATGTAGTTCCATATTCATATCAGAATAAATTTTTTCCACCTGTTCCTTTTCAGATAGAAAATAACCTGCTTTTTTTAGTATTCCATCTCCTTTCTCCTCACCCGCGGCACGAGAATATTTTAACCCACATAAAAGAGTTGCATATGTCAAATTTAAACTATATTCATCCTGTTCACAGTGCAATTTAGAAATAATTCGAAACCCTTGCGGATTACCGTCGAATTCAATAAAGTCACTTATTAATTGTAGAAATAAATCATTTATTTCTACTTTTGCTTTAGAAGCTAGTCCTTTTAATCTCTTACTTGCCCATTCTTGGATAGCCGCTTCTCCAAAATGCCCAAAGGGTGGATTTCCTATATCATGTAATAAACAGGCGTTTTCAACAATTGCTACTATCATAGTAATCATGCTTTCAGATATAATACCAGCATCAAACAACTTGTAACCAATTTTATTTGCAAGAGTACGACCTAAATCAGATACTTCAATGGAATGTGTCAATCTTGTTCTGACACTCGAATTAGGTTCAAGTGAGAATACTTGTGCTTTTTGCTGTAATCTTCTAAAAGAGGAACTATATATAATTCTAGAACGATCACTATAAAATTCATCGACAACAAAGTTTCTCTTTATAGTTGAATTTCTCATGCGCATAACGCTTAATTTATTTTCATAAACGTACTCCATATTATTAGCACCTCTTTTATTATGTATATTTTAAATACCATCAACTCTCTCAATATTACATCAAAATTCTCAAAAAATATTATCTATGACTAAATACGAATCACGTTCTTGTAACTATTTATTTCTACGTGATTTCCTTCCTAGATATAAAAATTCCATGATAGAATTAAACTCTAATACATCAGTTGCGTCACCTTGAACTATACCTTTTTCATAATAAAGGTCAATGGCACCTTCAAAATCATCGTACAGTTTTCCATTTTGTTCTAACATATTTCCTACCATCCTTATTCGTTCATTGCAAAGGTCATACATATTAGGTGCTTCGGCAATTATAAAACTTGCAAGTTCTTTGCCCATTTTTACTTCGAGATCTTGCTCTGCTTTTTTACTCACAGAAGGAGTATTTCTTAATGTTTCTTTCCTTTGTTCAATCCAATAAATTGCTTTTTCTTTATCAAAAGCTTTTAAAATTGCCAAAGTCAATTTGTCTATTATCATAATATTTTCAGGATATATATCATTTAGATATTTTAATGTTATATACCTTATAATAGGCGGTAATATAGAGAAAGATGATATAATTTCCATATTAGATCCAAATTCATATTTTTCAAAATGATTAATTAATAAGTAAGAATATAATTCAAAGAGGCTATTGATAACATCATTAACATCTTCTTCAGTAATACCTTCTGTACTTTGAGTATGAGTGCACTTGTTTCCTATGTTGGTGATAATACTTAAAGCACTTAATAGAAGGGGATTATTTTGACTTTTTTCTTTAATCGCAGATAAAATATTTTTATTACCTAATGTAACAAAATCTTCATTTGATAAGTTTAATATTCTTCTTACGATAACTTCAGAGTATTGTCTTATTGTAGCAATTGTCCCTCTCCTAGAACGTTCTTCAAGGTAAAAAGCATCATTTATCAAATCTTTTACTAATGCTTCATACGTACTATTGTTAAATTCCGACATTTTAATATCCTCCCGTAATAAGTCTCATAGCATTCCAGCCTCAATAACTAAATTTTAAGTATTTATATTTTTTTGTCCATTTTATAATCTATTTATTAGCATTTTAAACTTCCCGTTATTACCAATTAATTAATTTCTGATTGTCAATACGTCTAACAATAAATCAATATTACATCAGATTACATAATATTACCATATTTATTTTCAAAACACAAAAACTTTCAATTTTATATTCCCTTAATTGACAGCTTTCTTAATTATTACCTTATAACTCTATATCAATCTCCACACCCGATTTAAACTCAATCTTAAGTTTATCTTCAAACACCATTACTTTATCAATTAACTTCCTTACTAAATGTTCGTCGTACTCTTCAACCATGCGATCCTGTCCACTTAGAAACTCTTACATTTCCACAATGCGCTGCCTTTTACCCTGGCGCTCTGCATTCTCTGATAGAGCATTCTGTTTTATTTTACGAAAGCGGTAAATTTCATCCGTAAAAGCATTGTAGCCAGCTTTTACTATCACCATATGTAGAATTTCATGTTATAAATCATCTAGCTTTTTGTCAATGTGATCGATATCTTTATCATATTCTTAATTTAGAACTTCTGCAATATTATCCCTCAGTATACTCAATAATTCATCCTTTCTTCCGACTGACTCATTGAAGCTTTAGCCACTTCCATTTTCATGATTTCCTCAGGTACTATAACCCAATACAACAGACACCGCTTATACTAGTACATAGGCAAGTTTTTAATGAATACTTAATATAATTATTCACTTACAAAGTTTACTTCTTGCCAATAGTACATTGATAAAAGATTGTACTCCTTTCTACATCCTTCCTGTCTCCTCAACCCTATACATTTTAATTACGTGGTTATGTTCTCTCAAACAGAAAAAATAAGGGTTTCCCAACATCGGAACCTCCGTTCAAATTCTTCTACGGAAGACCCAGTGCTCAGAAGCCCTTTATTTTAAGACTTTTCAGACCTCTCTACTTTGCTACCTGATATAAAAATGATGCCAAGACGGTATAGTTTCCTCTTAATGGAAGTATTTGCCAATCTTTTATTATGAAAATATTGTTTCTAATTCAGCCAATTCATCTTTATATTTTTGGCAATCAATATTCTCTAATAATTTCTCCGCATCAACATCTATGAGAACCCCATCTTCAAAAGATAAGTATTCATTATATTCGTCCTTTATTAACATTGACAGATGTCTCGGTATACCAATATTTTGCAATTCAATTATTACCGGATCCATTGTTCCATACTCTAAATATTCAGACCAGTTAACACCCGCTATATCTTTACCATTTTTCTCTGCTGCAATCATATAGTAATTTGAAAAATAGTTTTTTATTCTAAAGCGAAGTACACTATCAATATCTGAGATAAGATTGTTTATAACAAGATTAATATGCCCTCTATTGGAGGGGTCAAATATTATCATTTCATTCTTATCCCATATCTCCCCTTTACGTTTATAATATTCAATAATATTAATTATCATTAAATTTAATGGTGTTGACCTCATCCATGTATACATTAATACAGCAAAATAGTTTAATCTACTTTTTTGTTTAACCATTGGGTTTCGCCCCTTAGACTCTTCCTCTTCCCAATTGTAATAATCATATAATTCATTTAAAACAGTAAGGCATGTTTGAGATGTTACCTCTTCAGGAAATGCTGCTTTCTGCCCATCCAGCCTCTCCCATATCTGGTTTTGATATGATATCTTAATATTGGAACATTGCTCTATAATATAGAGTGGAATATTATTATCCTTTTCTATTTTTTCTAATAGCTTTTTGCCGTCATCATTCTTTTTCAAAAAATTACTCATTAATATCGAATCTGTTTTTGATGCTTGATGAGAAAAGACTATATTAGCATAATGATCCCAGACCTCTTTTTCTCCCTGACTATAATTCGTCCTTGTGAATTGTTTCGATTTCAGTGAGCATTCCAAATTTTTATAAAAATTCTTCTGTCCTTTAATTATCAATGGTTGCACTTGATCTATTTGTTTATTTCGAACTACTTTTAAATCTTGTGCTGGATTATCCCATCGGTTCTTCTTGTCCTCCATTCTGACACAAATAATATTTCCACTAAGCTCCTTACTTAACCTCCCCGCTCTTCCTGCCAAATTCCAAAAATCAATGTCCGAAAATTTTGAATTTCCAATAGCATTACTAAATATAAATATATTTTTTGCCGGAAGATTGACACCCTCTAACAAGGTTGAGGTACAAAACATATAATCTATTACTTTTTCTTCGAATAATTTTTCTGTACGCTCTCTAATACGCTGAGGCAATCTACCAAAATGAAATGCCACCCCTTTTTTTAAACAGTCAATCAGAAAATAGTCCTTATGCACATAACTTTTTATTAAACTAATAAGTTGATCTATTCTCTCGTCAGTCTTTTCTGGTAATGATTTTGAAAACGCCAATGCAAATTCAATCGTATCAGCTACTGTATTACAATAAACAATATTTTTACAATTCCCACCTAGTTTCTTTAGTAGTTTCGTTACATAAAGTGGCTCCTTCTTTCCTACATCCTCAAAAACAATATCTTCTCCTGTCTCAGTAAACATTCTTGCTTTTTCTTCAACAAAGTCAATAAAAAACCTATTTTGAGCCACAGGGGATTCTCTAATTGTCATTTGCTCATCCGAACTTTTTTCAAATAACTGTAAAAAAATATCTGCATTCGGAATATTAGGCGAAGCAAAGTATAGCTTGATACTCTTCCGTTCTGCTAACAAAATAGCATGATAATATAATGGAGACCTAGTATCTTTCTCAGAAATAATTTTCTGTGCTTCATCTATAAACATATAGTTAAGCACAGGGTTTGTTTTTTCTCCTAAGTATGCTATTAGCCTTTCTGGAGTGAAAACGAAAACATATTTCAAACTTCTATTTTTATATATTGAAGGTACTACTGGATGAGATAGAACTTTATACTTTCTATCTGTAATCATTGTTTTTAGTCTCGATGTTACCTGATTAATTAGTGCTCTTGTTGGCACCAAAATTACAATATTATCAATGCCATGCCTTTCATCAATTATATGCTGAATAAATGCATCCATTATAAATGATTTACCGAAAGAAGTAGGTCCAGAAAAACTAAAGTGATTGCTATCCTTCATGGCCTCATATAACTTGTATTGTGGATCTGTAAATACCAATTCACTGAATGGAACCTTTTGATATGCCCGTTTTACTTCTTTTTCCAAAACAGATTCTATTGTATCAACCAATTCCGTATTTTCAACCGCTATACTTAATGATGCAAAATTTCCAAGTTTAGTCAATATAGCATTAGCATAATATTGGTATTGTTTGTTGTCATAATAACTATCATATAATAGGCTTATTATTTTATATGCCTTATTTCTTCCTTCTGGATTCTCATCTCTTGACAATATGTCGGCAAATCTCAACACATCATCAAATTCTTTTTCCGATAAAACGATCTCATCCTTTTGATATAGAAATATATGTGCATATTTAAATTCTATTTTTCTTGTTAACTCATCTAAATATGTATCACTTAATGCTCTATTTACCATACTTTTCAATAAAGTCATTTAGTTATAGCCTCCATAATTTTCTTTCTTTTATTGCTTATATCGGTAAAAGGCAATACATAAATATAAAAATTATGTCCTTGTAAATTATGGTCTTTAATTTTCTTTTGTATGTATTCTATTCTTTTGGATACTTCGCTATCAACTATATCTTTTATTTTTTTGCGAAACTCCGCATTTAGCATAGCCTTATCATCATCAGTAATATTTATTTGAAATCCAATAAAAACTCCGAAAGCATTATCTACGTCAAATTTGCGTTCCTTGGTAGGATATATTAAACTTTCTAGGAAATTATAATCCTCTTCAGAGAATGATTCTTTAAAAAGATTATCACTTATCAAACTTTTTTCATACTGTAAGCCACTCTTTTGGTTTCCTTTATCATTAACTCCATGTTTAAAATCATTAATCGATTGAAAGGCATCCGAAATAGCTCTTGACATATCTTCATAAGTTTTCGACTCTCCAAATATTAATTGATAGTCTCCACCTGGAAGTTTTAGAACATGTACACCATCAGCACCATTAACATAGTGACTTGTTGACGTTTTTAATTCTAATTTTGTTAAAATTTTGGGAGCCTTTAAATGTGTTTCTAAAAAACAAAATAAAAGCAATTCACCAAGTTCACCGTTATTCCTTGTGTATTCAACAAATTTTTCTCTTGCTTTTCTTGAAAGCGTGCCCACTCTGTCCTTATATTTTTCCTTTACTTGTCGAGATATTGAATAATCAACAACTGGATCAACTAACATATCAATGAGTAGATCGTAGTCAAATTCATTTGAATTAATTTTAAGTACAAAAAGATTTAATTTGTTCTTTTTGTACTCATCTAAATCTTTCGACCATAACAAATCAAATGAACCCAAAAAATCCGACTTTTCCAAACAAAGCTCCATACTCTTTCTCCTTTGCACTTAAAAATCAAATATCTATAAATAATATTATATCATTCTGTGCAAATTTAACAACAATCTATTTTAGGAGCCATATAATTCAACTTTCATGTTAATTTCTTGATATATTCATAAATCTCCATATATTCATATTATACTTCAGATTCTTTATAAAGACAAGAAAAATCGAACGAGTGTTCTTTCGGTTGGATAATAAAAGTTGCACTTTCTCCTATGCAAAACACCTTTACTCCCAATATATGAGCCCCGTTATAACTGCAGTTCAATCAGGCCCCAAAACGACTATTCTTGTTATTATAAATATAATCATTAATTCTATTTAGATCTGTAAAGTAAGCAATTAAAAAGGCACATTTTCATTCAAGTTGAAAACGTACCTTTTTTGCCCTTGATTTATCAAGTGTCCCGTCCCTATAAGTTATAATTTAAGCCACAAGCATTCATGCCTGCGGCTTATTGTTTAAGTGGAGATAGTGGGATTCGAACCCATGACCTCTTGAATGCCATTCAAGCGCTCTCCCAGCTGAGCTATACCCCCATATGGTCGAAAACCCTTTATCTATGCGGGTTTCCAGCATTTTACTTTTTTAAATCTACTTCTTCTTTGAGGGGTCGCACACCCGACATCTCGCGCTCCCAGCTGAGCTATACCCCCATATGGTCGAAAACCCTTTATTTATCTGGGTTTCCAGCATTTTACTTCTTTAAATCTACTTCTTTTTTAGGGGTCGTTTACCGGACATCTCGCGCTCCCAGCTAAGCTATATCCAATCCTTTTCCCTATCTATAAAAACAATTTGGACCGATTTTGCCTTTAACTACCCTATGTCATCCGTGGAAGAGCCAAAAAAACGGGGCTAAAAATCGTATTTTTTAGCCCCGTTTTTTGCTCATTTTCCGTTCAAAAACCAGTCGAGGTAGACGCGCCCATTACTAGACGCACCCCTCACAGAACCGTACGTGCGGCTTTTCCGCATACGGCTCTTTACAAGTCTAATTGTTCAACAGTTATCCATAAACACTGACAC
>Ga0316604_10002557_pt1 | contig 13761 bp, 13 predicted proteins | sample OWC_soil_day20_C_FD_207650 | JGI IMG/M metagenome (GOLD analysis project Ga0316604, IMG submission 207650) | Wetland soil microbial communities from Old Woman Creek delta, Ohio, United States - OWC_soil_day20_CT | ecosystem: Environmental > Terrestrial > Soil > Wetlands | place: USA: Ohio... | reverse complement strand
TAGTAATAATAAACACGCAGCAAGATACATTATACTTGTTTTTCCATGTATGTCAATAGTTTTTAAGGAAGTTTTTCCTTAACAAACAGGGAAACTTATGATATGATATTTCTAGTTTATACAAGGAAGATTCGAGGAGGAAAAGTGTTATGACAGGTAAATATATGGCGTATGTAGGTTCCTATTCCTACAATGGACAGGCCAAGGGCATCACGGTGTATGATGTGGATGTAAAAAAGGGCCGTTTTATCCCAAGATGTGAGGTGGAAGTAGACAATTCTTCTTATGTAATAGCTTCCAACAATGGCAGGACACTTTATTCCATAGCTGATGAAGGCGTAGTATCGTTTCGCATTCATGAGAATGGTTCCATAACAAGATTAAATTCTGCAAATATTAAGGGTATGAGAGGCTGTCATTTATCTACGGACAAAGATGACAGATATATTTTTGTATCCGGCTATCATGACGGAAAGTGCACCGTGCTCCGTTTAAATGACGATGGTTCCGTTGGTGAGATTGTAACCAGTGTGTTCCATAAGGGACTGGGCAGCGTGGCAGAAAGAAATTTCCGTCCCCATGTAAGCTGTTCCAGACGGACTCCGGACGGAAAATTTATTATGGTTGCCGATCTGGGAATTGATCAGGTGAAGATTTACCATTTTGATGAAAAGGACGAAGAGATGCTTTTGGTGGATGCCATCAGAAGTGAATTGGAGTCAGCACCCAGATGCTTCCGGTTCAGCAAAGACGGAAAGTTCTTTTATCTGGTTCATGAGCTTAAGAACATTATTGATGTATTTACCTATGAAACAGGAGACCATCAGCCGAAGATTGAAAAGATCCAGACCATAAAGACCACCGGTCCCGAACCGCTGACTCAGTTAACCGCAGCAAGTGCTCTGCGTTTTTCAAACGACGAAACACACATGTTTTGCGGAAATGCAGGAGATAATACGGTTACGGTGTATGACCGTGATCCCCAGACTGGTCTGTTAAGCTATTTGTGCTGCCTGCCCATCAGCGGAAGCTATCCAAAAGATATTTGTGTATTCCCCGATGACAAGCACATCGCTTCCATTAACCACGAGACCGGAAGCATTACGTTCTTTACGGTGGATTACGAAAAAGGGCTTTTAATTATGAACGGAAAAGAATTAAAAGTGAATGAACCTAACAGCTGTGTAATCGTAAAAGTCAGCAAATAAAGGAGAGACAACTATGGCGGGATCCACACTTGGCACAATATTTAAAATCACAACATGGGGAGAATCCCACGGAAAAGGAATCGGTGTAGTGGTAGACGGCTGTCCAGCCGGTCTTTCTCTGGAAGAGAAGGATATCCAGTGCTTCCTTGACCGCAGAAAACCGGGACAGAGCAAATTTACCACAATGCGAAACGAAGGAGATCAGGTGGAGATTTTATCCGGTGTATTTGAAGGTAAGACAACCGGAACTCCCATTTCCATGATTGTCTGGAATACGGATCAGCGTTCTAAGGATTATGGTAATATTATGGAAGTTTACCGTCCGGGCCATGCAGATTATACCTTTGATGAAAAATATGGTTTCAGGGATTACCGGGGAGGCGGACGATCCTCCGGAAGGGAAACCATCGGCAGAGTTGCGGCGGGCGCCATAGCTGCCTGTTTTTTAAGAAGCCTGGGAATCACTGTGACGGCTTATACCAGATCGGTGGGACCGTATGAAGTGAAAGAAGAAAGCTTTGATTTAAAAGAGCGGGACCAGAATCGTCTTTATATGCCTGATAAGGAGACCTCTCTTTTGGCAGAACAGTATTTAGAAGAGATGATGGGAAGAAAAGATTCTGTCGGAGGCGTGGTGGAATGCATCATTGACGGCGTGCCGGCCGGAATCGGTGATCCTGTCTTTGATAAATACGACGCATCTCTTGCAAAAGCAGTGATGTCCATTGGGGCAGTAAAAGGATTTGAGATCGGAGATGGATTTTTAGCTTCCCGTGCTCTCGGGTCTGAAAATAATGATGGTTTCTGCATGGATACAGATGGCAGGGCGAAGAAAGTGACCAATCATGCCGGAGGTATACTTGGCGGAATCAGCGATGGATCCAGAGTGATTTTCCGAGCTGCTTTTAAACCGACTCCCTCCATTGCCCAGCCCCAGAAGACAGTTACCAGACAGGGAGAAGAAACTGAGATTGAAATTAAGGGCCGTCATGATCCGATTATCGTACCCCGTGCGGTCGTGGTGGTAGAGGCAATGGCTGCTCTTACAACGGTTGATCTGCTGCTTGCCAATTTATCTGCCAGAATGGATGGTATTATATCCTTTTATAGCGAAGAAACTGAATAACTTGATTATATCCGGCATTTATGCTATGTTAAATGCCGGATATATTACTGACTTATTTTAACGTAAAACAGGAGAATGACAATGAAGATTGCAATGGGTAATGATCATACAGCAATAGAGATGAAAGAAGCCATTAAAGAATTTGTGGAAAGCAAAGGTTATGAAGTAATTGATTTTGGTACCAATTCCACAGAAAGCTGCGACTATCCGGAATATGGTGAGAAAGTTGGCCGTGCGGTAACAGAAGGAAAAGCAGATTTAGGAATTGCAATTTGCGGAACCGGAGTAGGCATCTCTCTTGCATGTAACAAAGTAAAGGGAATCCGTGCCTGTGTCTGCAGTGAGCCATACACAGCAAAGCTTTCCAGAATGCATAATGATTCCAATGTCCTTTGTTTTGGCGCAAGAGTTGTAGGCGTGGAGATGGCAAAGATGATCACGGAAGAATGGCTTGATGCCCAGTATGAAGGCGGAAGACATCAGCGCCGTGTTGATATGGTTATGGATATCGAAAGAAGAAATTAACTCTGTGAAGGGGGAGGCTTATGAGTCACGAACCGGAGAACAGAACAAAACAAACCCTGGCTGAACAGGTAGCTGAGCAGATCCTGAATGATATTGTGGAAAAGGGGCTGGAGATTGGCGCTAAGATTCCAAATGAATTTGAACTTGCCGAAGAAATTGGAGTAGGCAGGGGAACCATCAGGGAGGCTGTTAAGATATTGGTTTCCAGAGAGATTCTTACCATACGAAGAGGGGCAGGGACTTTTGTTTCTGAACGACAGGGCCTATTAGATGATCCCCTGGGGCTTTCCCTTTTAAAGGATAAAACCAATCTGGCTCTTGATTTATTAAGCGTCCGCCTGATGCTGGAACCGGAGATTGCGGCATTGGCTGCCGTGAATGCCAGACCAGAGCAGCTAAAGGAACTGGAAGAATTAAAAGGCAAGGTTTAAGAACTGATTAATCGGGGCGAGGATCATACCACCGGCAGATCGCCGCATGCAGCGGTAATCTGGTGGTGGAAAAGCTGATTCCTGTGATTAACTCATCTATCTCCCTGTTTGTGGATTTAACCAATGCCAGACTGGGACAGGAGACCATAGATACGCACAGAGAAATCACGGACTGTATTATCAGAAAGGATCCGGAAGGGGCCAGATGCGCCATGTATATGCATCTGACCGTAAACCGGAGAATGCTCAAATCTCTGGAGGGGAATTAGATGGTTATTTCAATCTGGTTCCCCTCCAGATCTATGATACAGCTTTCATAATAGCCGTCACCGGTCGTCCGGGGGCCGCTGATCACTTCATATCCATCCTGCTTCAACTGAACGGTAAGACTGTCAACATTTTCTTTGGTTCCTGCTTGGAAGGCTATGTGGATAAATCCAGTGCGGGTGTGTGTTTTCTGTGGATCTTCCATCACCAGTTTGTTCATGATTTCCAGCCGGCATCCGTCTTCAAAAGTTAAAAAATAGGATCGGAAGCCGGTTTTGAGATTGTGGTAACCGTCATTGGCTTTTCCATTAAAATAATTGGTGAAGAACTCTTTTGTTTTTTCCAAATCATTTACATACATAGCTACGTGTTCAATTTTCATTATGAACCCCCTTATTATTTGGATTCCCGTCTGATTAAAATTCCCTTCATAAATTCTGTTTCGTTGTGAGTATGAAAGATAATTTCTTTTTCTTCTTCTGTGCAACCAATCAGAATCTTAATTTCAGAATCCCGTTTCATTAAATCAACAATACACATAATTGCATCAATTCTTTGCTTTTCCTCAGAACCAACCCAGACATCTATGCCTTGCCCATCCATGGAAGAAGTATTCTTTATATATCCATAATCAACTTTGTATATAAAATCAGGATATTTTGGATGAACAGATCCCTTAGGTCTGTCAATAACAATTTCAGAATCGCCGACCAGCTGATCCAATGCAGTCCAAAAATCAGAATTCACTTAAATCGCCTCCATTCTCATTATAAAAATGATCTAAATCGGCTGATATTTCCCGCCATAGTTTCCAGACATTGTCCCCGTAATTACTTACTATCGTTATCAGTATCTGACTTTTCTTATCAAAGGCAGATTTGAAACTTACACCCGGATCACAGCCCTGGAAATAAGGATTAAAGTCATTTTCCGATTTTTTCAGCCACATTCCATACCCGTAACACTGGCTTTCTCCGCTGTGATTTGACAACATGGTTTCCGTCACGGCAGGGGACAGCAGTTGGTAGGAGAGAAGGTTTTTCCAGAATAAACGGATATCACCAATTGTTGTAAAGGCACCTCCTGCGCCCGTTCCTTTTACATCTACACTGTATATATTTGTACGGAAGTCATTTCTTTCCTCATCAAGTATGTAATTAATAGCGCATTTTGCGGGCAATCTGTCCAGCTCATAATATCCGGTGTGTTTCATTTTACAGGGAACAAATATGAATTTTTCCAGGTACCGGTCAAATTCTAAGCCGGTGACCTTCTCAAGAATCATTGCCAACACCACAAAACCAGTGTTATTATATTGAAATTTACTTCCTCTTGGATACATCATAGGCTTGTGAATAAAAAGCGGCAGCAGGTCTTTGTTGGAACGTATTCTATAGTTTGGAAAGTCATACCATAAATCTTCATATTCTGTCATTACAGATTCATCGAAATAGTCTGGTATTCCGGAAGTATGGGTAAGGAGCTGTTCAACTGTAATTTCCTTGTCAATCTGCTCTAAATCAAAATCAAAGAATGAACCGATTTTATCTTCCAGGTGAAGCAGTCCCTTTTCAATCAGCTGCAGGATTCCAACGGCTACAAATACCTTTCCTGCAGAAGCTGTTGCAAATCTGGTTTCCATATCATTCAGAACCTGATTGGGCAGATCTGCATATCCGTATGCCTTCTCAAATAACATCTCATCATTCTGATAAATGGAAATACAGCCCCGAAAATCAGGTGGAATTATTTTATCAATATTCATAAAGCCCCCCTTTTTCAATCCCATGTAATTCCTTTCATAATAACAAAAAATTGTAGTAAAGTATAGCGCATTTTTAAGAAGTGGCTTAATCCTGATCCATTGGTTATTTAGTCATATGTTCTAAAAATTTTTTCCCAGCATGCAGTATCGCCCATGAAAGGGGGAAACATGGAATAAGAAAACGGGTGGAAGGAAAACAGGAAATGATTCCTGGATTCCTTCCGCCCGTTTTTTACTGAAGCTGTTTGATTGATGGGAAATAGCGGAATAATACTTTGGCTATAATCTTGTTCTTTTTCACATACGTATTTTTCCATCTTCTGGCATCAGCCGAATAATTCCGGTTATCCCCCAGCATGAAGTAAGAATCGTCGGGTACCTCATAGTGTGCGTCTGGTTCAGGCTCCATGGGTTCCGGCAGATATGGCTCATCAAGTGGAGTATCGGAATTATTAATATAAACTTTCCCGTCCCTGATATCAATGACGTCGCCCGGGAGTCCGATGATACGCTTTACATAGTAAGTCTTTCCAGTAGGATCGTCAGGAAAATGGAAGATGACAATGTCGCCCCGTTCTGGCTCTTCAAAGTAATAGGAAAGTCTGGAGCCGATAACCCGGTCGCCGGTCATAATGGTCTTTTCCATAGAACCGCTTGGAACCCTGCTGTTAGCAATAATAAAATTGTTCAGCAAAAATGCAATAACGGCAGCTGTAATAATTATTTTAATCCAGCTGATAATCTCTTCTTTCCAGTTAAATGGTTCCTGTGGCATGTTTTCTTCTCTTCTCATAATGTTCTCTTCTTTGCTTTCTTCATAGTTCTGTATCAAAGTTTAAATGAGTTTGGAAAATAGTGCAAGGGGTTTCACAAAATGGTAAGAAAATATTCACAATCATTCACGGAATGTCCATAATCATGTGGTAAAGTTTACTCCATAAAACACGCACATCTGGGGGAAGCTGGATATGGAAAAAAGAGGAAAAAGCACAGACAAAAAATTGATTATCAGTTCGGCAGTCTTACTTATATCGTCATTCACATTCCAGATTCTGGCCAGAACCGTATCTGGTGTCGGGGACTGGTATTCAAAACTGATTTACCCTGTAATTGTAGGAAGTATAGGCAGATTATCAGGATTATTTCCGTTTGCAGTGGTTGAAATTATTTCTTATGCGCTGATTCTGTATTGCTTTGTATACGGAATCCGACACTTCAGAGAAGGAAAGCGCCTGCTGATCCGGACTTTGTTTCTGATTGCGTGTCTGTTTTTTCTCTTTACCTTCCACTGCGGGATTAATTATTACAGAACTCCGTTTTCTAAAACATCGGGGCTTGAGATGAAAAAATCCTCAGAAGAAGAACTGAAAAATCTCTGTCTTTCGCTGACAGAGACTGTTAACGGAATGTGTGAAGAAGGAATTACGGAACATGTGGACACGGCCGTTGTGAAAAAAGAGAGCGTGAAAGCCATGAAGAAGCTGGGGGAGACCTATCCGGACTTATCCGGATATTATCCGCAGCCCAAGCCTCTTATTTTGTCTCAGTTTTTTTCTGTTCAGCAGCTATGCGGTCAGTATTCGCCTTTTACTGTGGAAGCAACTTACAACCGTTCCATGCCCGATTATAATATTCCCCATACGGTCTGCCATGAGTTGTCTCATTTAAGAGGATTTATGAGAGAAGACGAAGCAAACTTTATCGGATATTTAGCCTGCATTGGTTCGGATAATGAGGCTTTCCGCTACAGCGGATATTTAACCGGCTGGGTGTATGCCACCAATGCTTTGTCTAAAACGGATCCGGCTTCTTATCGGGAGATCTGCCACCTTCTCGATCAGAAAGCATGGGATGATTTAAGAGATAATAATGAATTCTGGGGGAAGTATGAAGGCAAAGCAGCAGAGGTTTCTAATCAGATGAATAATACATATTTAAAAATGAACAGCCAGTCAGACGGAGTAAAAAGCTATGGAAGAATGGTGGATTTGATGCTTGCTTACGCAAGAACAAGGTAAGGAAAGCTACCTGTATCTATTGAAATATACTCTCTGCTTTGATAAAATTACGGTATAGAATCAAAGAAGCGGGAGGAGCCAGATATGGATAAAACTTTATATGATTTAATGGATTGGGCGGGTATTGAGGAAATCGTATATTCGGAAGCAGCAGATCCCCACCGGTTATTGGGACCCCATGCAACAGGTGCAGGACTTCTGATTCAGGCCTTTTTTCCTACGGCTGTAACTGTTGCGGTAAAAGGAATCAGAGAGGGCATAATCCACCCCATGGAGCAGGTAGATGATGCAGGATTCTTTGCGGTGCTTTTACCAGAAAAGTCAAAATTCCAGTATCTTTATCAGGTTACATATGACAACTATACTACCCAGGAGCTCATTGACCCTTACAGTTTTGACCCTTACTATACGGAAACAGACATAAAAAAGTTCAATTCCGGAATTCATTACAGCATTTTCGATAAAATGGGAGCGCACCCGATGACCATGAAAGACACGAAAGGCGTTTATTTTTCTGTCTGGGCACCTTGTGCCATGAGAGTCAGCGTTGTGGGTGATTTTAACCTGTGGGACGGCAGGCGGCATCCTATGCGAAAGCTTGGTGATTCCGGAATTTTTGAATTATTTATTCCAGATTTACATGTGGAAATGATATATAAATATGAGATTAAGGCTATGGATGGGACGATTCAGCTGAAAAGCGACCCCTATGCCAGCTACTGTGAATTGCGTCCGGACAATGCATCTGTTATATGGGATATGGAAAGTTACTCCTGGAATGATGAGGGGTGGCTGAAAAAAAGAGCCTCTAAAAATCTCACCAAAGAACCGTTTTCCATCTATGAGGTTCATCTTGGGTCATGGTTTCGCAAGGAAGCCGGATACAACAGCGACGGAGAGCCTATAAATGGTTCGGGATTTCTCAATTACCGTGATATTGGTAAGAAGCTGGTATTGTATGTAAAAGAAATGGGCTATACTCATGTAGAACTGCTTCCCGTAATGGAGCACCCTCTGGATGCTTCCTGGGGGTATCAGGTAACTGGCTATTATGCACCTACCAGCCGCTTTGGAACGCCCGATGATTTTAAATATTTAATAGAGCTTTTGCACCAGGAAGAAGTTGGCGTGATTCTTGACTGGGTTCCGGCTCATTTTCCAAGAGACAGCTTTGGACTAGCCTGCTTTGACGGTACCTGTGTTTATGAGCATAAAGATCCAAAGCAGGGAGCTCATCCCCACTGGGGGACTCTGATCTATAATTATGGACGCCCACAGGTGACGAACTTTTTGATTGCCAATGCCTTGTACTGGGTGGAAAAATATCATGCAGATGGAATTCGCATGGATGCAGTGGCTTCCATGTTATATTTGGATTACGGAAAAGACCCGGGGGAATGGATTCCCAATCTTTACGGTGGAAATGAGAATCTGGAAGCAGTGGAATTTTTAAAGCACTTAAACTCCATTTTTAAGAACCGCAAGGATGGTGCTGTTTTAATTGCAGAGGAGTCCACAGCCTGGCCCAGAGTCACCGGAGATTTAAAAGAGGAAGGGCTGGGATTTGATTTTAAATGGAATATGGGCTGGATGAATGACTTTACCGGTTATATGCAGTGCGACCCTTATTTCAGGAAGCACCATTATGGTGAATTGACCTTTAGCCTGCTGTATGCCTACAGCGAAAATTTTATTCTGGTTTTCTCCCATGACGAGGTAGTTCATTTAAAGGGATCTATGATTGGCAAGATGGCGGGTGACACATTGGAGAAGAAGGCAGCTAACTTAAGGGCGGCTTACGGATTTATGGCAGGGCATCCAGGGAAAAAGCTTTTGTTTATGGGCCAGGAATTTGGACAGATCCGGGAATGGGATGAAAACAGAAGCCTGGACTGGGGGCTTTTGGATGAAACGCTTCACAGACAGATGAGGGAGTATGTAAAGGCCCTGAATCACCTCTATTTAAGCCAGCCAGCTTTGTATGCCCTTGATTACGATCCGGAAGGTTTTGAATGGGTGGAATGTACAAAATCTGGAGATAGTATCATTGTATTCTTAAGAAAAACCAAAAAGAAAGAAGAAACCCTTCTTTTTGTCTGCAACTTTGACACCATGCTTCATGAAAAATACTGCTTAGGAGTCCCGTTTGAAGGAAAATATAAGGAATTGATTAACAGCAGTGATCAGGCATTCGGCGGAGAAGGATATCAGAATAAGAGAGTAAAGACATCGAAAAAGAAAGAAGCAGACGAGCGGGAAAATTCCATTGAAATCACCGTGGCTCCTCTCAGTGTGGCCATTTTTTCCTGCACGCCTGTAAAAATGAAGACTACAAAAAAAGTTGTTTTAAAAAAGGATAAGAAAGTCAAACAGGAGAATCTGATATGATCGTTCATTTGATTGCTGCAGCAGCGCCCCAGGAAACCATTGCAGCACTGCAGGAAGTACAGGAAAATCTGGAACAATTAAAACCCAATGTTTTGCTGGAAACCATAAAAGGCTGGATGCCTTCCATCATTTCATTTGGAATTAGTATTTTACTTGCAATCGTAATATTTTTCATCGGATCAAGAGTGATTAAAATTTTACATGGTATGCTCAACCGCTCTTTTAAAAGAATGGATATGGAGGTAAGTGTAAGGAAATTTCTTCTATCTGTTTTAAATGCGGTTATGTACTGCCTTCTGGCATTTATCATTGCGGGACAGGTTGGGGTGAATTCCGCTTCTATCGTGGCACTTCTTGGTTCTGCCAGTATTGCCATCGGTCTGGCTGTTCAGGGAAGCCTTGCAAATTTTGCGGGAGGGGTCTTGATCCTTCTTATGAAGCCGTTTCGGGTAGGGGATTATATTGTATCACAATCAGGAGAAGGAACTGTCCGTACCATTGGTCTGGTCTATACGGTTCTCACTACAGCAGATAATAAGCAGGTTGTGATACCAAACGGGACGCTTTCCAACTCTCCGCTTACCAATGTAACAGCCATGGATAAACGCAGACTTGAAATTCTTGTGGAGATTGGCTATGGAGCGGATTTAAAAAAGGCGAAGGAGCTGCTTCAAACCATTTTTGACAGCCAGCCTGAGGTGAAAAAGGAAGAAACCATTGATATTTTCGTCAATGCGTTATCGGCTAATTCGGTGACCCTTGGGGGGAGAGGCTGGACTTTAGTGGAAGATTACTGGACAGCCAGGTGGAAGATTTTAGAGAGGATTAAGCTGGAGTTTGATGAGGCGGGGATTGAGATCCCTTACAGCCAGCTGGATGTTCATATTAAAGATGGCGGCAGGTAAAAAGAAAGCAGCATGTTCTGAGAATTTCTCTGAGCATGCTGCTTTTATCTATTGAATGCTGTAGGTTACGGTAACCTGTGCTGTTACGCTGATCTGACCTGGCTCAATGGCTAACGCTTTGGCACCTGCCTCGAGGGAAGCTGTGGCTGAGTCAGCGCTATAAGTGGTATAGCGGTTTTCATTGTAAGAACTGATTTCCTGTACATTTGTGACTTCACCAAGAGATTTTCCGCTTGCAGCGGCCATAGCCTCGGCTTTTACTTTCGAGATTTCAATTGCCTTTTTCAAGGCTTCCTGATAGGATTCATCATATTTGCTGGACAGGTAAGAAATGCGGTCTATGGTATTGATGCCAGCCTCGATGGAAGAGGAGAGGAGAGTACCCACCTGATCCATAGGAATATCTGATACAATAATCCCTGTTCTCATCTCATATCCGGTTATTTTTTGTCCGTTGTTCCAGTCGTAAATAGGCTGAAGACCAAAGCTGGAAGTCTGAATGGATTTCTCATCAATGCCTGTGCTTTTTAAAAAGCTGATTACTTTATCTACATCAGTGCTGTTTAAATCCTGAACTGATTTTGGGTCTGTAGCCTGGGAAGAAACTGCAAAGCTGACTTCAGCTTTGTCGGGAATAACCTTTACTTCCTCCTGACTTTGCACCTGTATATTGTTCTGATTCTGAGCGTTTACAACCGCCTGGGAAGCTGGGGCTGCGCCGGTTGTCTGGGTACAGGCGGTTAAGCCGATTACTGCGGCTGCTGCAGCAGCTGCTGCCAGTGGTTTATTCATTTTTCTCATAATATAATCCTCCTAATGTTGTAGTAGTTGCTGCTTTTGTTACATCTTTATTCTACATGAAATCAATAGAATTAGTATTTCTTTTCTCTTAACATTCCGGGTCGAAATTCCTATAATTTATTTACAAAAAAATCCTGAGGAGGCAATGGTTGCCATTCCAATGGCTTTATGATATTGTTAATCCATAAGAGCGTAGAAACAAAGGAAAAATGTGTAGATAAAGGAGACTGGTTTATGCGAAAATGCGGTATATTGCTTCCGGTTTCAAGCCTTCCGTCCAAGTACGGAATCGGAGCGTTTTCAAAAGAGGCATATGAATGGATTGATCTGTTAAAAAAGGCGGGACAGCATTACTGGCAGATTCTTCCTCTTGGACCTACGGGATATGGGGATTCTCCTTACCAGTCCTTTTCATCCTTTGCAGGGAATCCTTATTTTATTGATCTGGAGGAACTGGTCAGAGAAGATCTGATTACAGCTGAGCAGTGCAATCTGCTGGATTTTGGGGAGGCTGCCTCATCTGTAGATTATGAAAAGATATATGAAAACCGTTATCCATTGCTTAAGCAGGCATATGCATCCTGGAAAGGTAAGGGGAATTCTGCAGAAGCAATCTCTGAAGCTCTGAGTGAGGAAACGGTGTGGTATTGCTTTTATATGGCATTAAAGGATCACTTTCAGGGGAAAAGCTGGATTGACTGGAAAGAGGACATTCGTTTAAAAAAAGAAGAGGCAGTGGAACATTATAAGAAGCTGCTTGCTGATGAAATGGGTTTTTATCTGTTTCTCCAGATCAAGTTTTGGGAACAGTGGAAGAAGTTAAAGGCCTATGCTGGTGAACAGGGAATCCGGATTATTGGTGATCTGCCTATCTATGTGGCTTTTGACAGCGCAGATGCATGGGGACATCCGGAATTGTTTCAGTTTGATGAAAAAGGATATCCGGAGGCAGTAGCCGGCTGTCCGCCCGATGCATTTTCTGCCACTGGCCAGCTGTGGGGCAATCCCCTTTACCGCTGGGACTATCATAAAGAGACTGGCTATGAATGGTGGATGAAGCGCCTGGAATACAGTTTTTGTCTCTATGATACAGTGAGGGTGGATCATTTCCGGGGATTTGATGAGTATTACCGCGTGCCTGCAGGAAGAGAAGATGCCATGGTGGGAACCTGGGAAAAAGGGCCGGGAATCCAGCTGTTTACCCGGTTGAAAGAGAGATTCGGTGAACTTGACATCATTGCAGAAGATCTGGGATTTCTGACACCGTCGGTACTGGATCTGCTTTCAGAAACAGGTTTTCCGGGAATGAAGGTTTTGGAATTTGCTTTTGATGCCAATGGTGAAAGCATTTATCTTCCCCATAATTATCCGAAAAATTGTGTTGTTTACACCGGTACCCATGATAACCAGACCTTACAAAGCTGGTATGAGGATCTTTCCGAAGCAGACCGGAATTTCAGCCGAAGATATTTAAATAACTACAATACTCCTCAAGATGAAATTCACTGGGATTTTATCAGACTTGCTCTTGCAAGTGTGGCAAACCTTGCTGTAATACCGGTTCAGGACTATCTGGGAACTGGCAGAAACGGGAGAATCAATGAACCGTCTACTCTTGGGAATAACTGGAAGTGGCGCTTGAAACCAGGTGAGATAACAGAAGATCTTATGCTTAAGTGCAGAGAGCTGGCGCTTTTGTATGGCCGAAAATAAAAAAGCCGGATCCGTACCTTTTACAGGGAAACACGGATCCGGCTTTTGCCGTATATACAATACAGATTATTTCTTTTTGACAGTATTGGATTTAGAAGTGGATTTCGTAGTATTTGTATTCTTAACAGTTTCCTTCGTCGATTTTGTACCGTCAGTTGATTTCGTATCTTTTGTTGCCTCAGTTTCTAAGGAGGCTTCTGTTTCTGCAGTTTCTCCATTTTCTGCAGCTTCTTCGTCTTCCATCTCAGCATCTTCGAAACTCTCTCCCTGAGGTGTAAAGGTAACATGAAGCTCATTGCCGATCTTATCCCTGGCTGAAATGGTGATGTTCTCTTTGTTAATCTCAAAAGTCACAAGCCCGGTACTGCGGTCAATAGAAAGAGGTAGAATATCCGTATTATCCTCATCAGAGGCTGTAATAGAGGAATAATCCACACCAGACTGGGTATCCTCCAGACGGAATGAAAGAATGCCATTTTCCAGAACATTGTCTTTAATAACAGGAGGCGTATCGTCCAGGACATTAACTGTTTCATAAGAAACGGACTTCATTTTGTTAAATCCGGTCAGCTTTACTTCCAGCGTACCGTTGTTGGTTAATGTGGTTTTATAGG
>Ga0316604_10002556_pt1 | contig 13768 bp, 10 predicted proteins | sample OWC_soil_day20_C_FD_207650 | JGI IMG/M metagenome (GOLD analysis project Ga0316604, IMG submission 207650) | Wetland soil microbial communities from Old Woman Creek delta, Ohio, United States - OWC_soil_day20_CT | ecosystem: Environmental > Terrestrial > Soil > Wetlands | place: USA: Ohio... | reverse complement strand
GCCAATACGTACGCGACAACCTGGCTTACGCTGCTTATATTGGCAGTTGCTTATTTTGTCTTATATAAGACTGTTTTCGGACTGCGTCTCAGAGCTTGCGGGGAACATCCGCAGGCCGTTGATTCGGCAGGGGTCAATGTCCAGTTGATACGTTATATAGCGGTTATCATCTCAGGTGCCTGTGCCGGGTTGGGTGGTGCCATTGTCCTGACAACCTATTCGGGTGAGTTTAATGGCACGGTATTTGGTTTGGGTTTTTTAGCTTTGGCGGCACTGATTTTCGGACAATGGAAACCGCTTGGTATTTTAGGAGCTACCTTTTTTTTCGGTTTTGCCAGCACGATAGCGACATCTGCACAGGCTATTCCAGCGTTGGCGCATATACCGGGTTTAGTGCTTAAAACATTCCCGTATATTGTAACGTTGATTGTACTTGTTTTATTTTCTAAAACAACACAACCACCGCGTGCGTCCGGGGAACCATTTGAGCAGGGAAAACGTTAGTAATTGTAAATACAGAGTATGTAATGGTGGTGAAATTATGCAATTAATTACTGTATCCGGTCCGCCTTCTGCAGGGAAAACGGCAGTGATTGCCAAGATTGCTGAAGTCTTGCAGCAAGACAAAATGAAAGTGGCGGTTGTGAAATTTGATTGTTTGTCAACTAAAGATCAGGAATTTTATCAAAAAAAGGGTATAGTTGCCAGGACTGGATTGTCAGGCAATATTTGCCCAGATCATTTTTTCGTCAGCAATATTGAGGATTGTGTAGCGTGGGCAAACCGGAAAGGCTTTGCGATGTTAATTAGTGAGAGCGCCGGACTATGTAACCGTTGTTCGCCGCATATCCGCGGGGCGTTGGCGGTATGTGTGATTGATAATTTGAGCGGTGTTGACACCCCGCGAAAAATTGGGCCAATGCTAAAATTGGCTGATATTGTTGTGATTACCAAAGGGGACATTGTCTCGCAGGGTGAACGGGAAGTATTTGCTTTTCGCGTCAAACAGGCCAATCCCCGGGCAGTAATTATTCATCTCAATGGCATTACCGGGCAAGGCGCTCAGGAAGCCAAAGAATTATTTTGTAACGCCGCGGAGTTTGAAACTCTTATTGGCTGTCAGTTGCGGTTTTCCATGCCGGCAGCCACTTGTTCGTACTGTTTGGGTCAGGTTCGTATTGGCGAGGACTTCCAAATGGGTAATGTGAAAAAAATGGAATTAAACTGAGAAGGGACTGGGTTCTAAGTGTGGGAAAAGCTTTCTTCTATGACTATGCAAGAATTGTTTGCAGCATATCCGTATGCGGCTGATTTTTTTCAAGCCTTACCGTTGCCGGTTAAATCGTTTGACCGGGTTTGTAATTATTTTTCAAGTATGGATGAAGAAACATCCCAGGATTTAGGGATGGACCAGCAGGTTCTTATCGAACAATTTGTCGCTTTTATGACTCAGATGCAACAACTGCAGGTTGCGGAAGAGGCGGTCAAATCTGTTACTATTATTGGCGGACAAGACAAAGACGGTCAGAGTGAAAATATAACATTAACAATTAATGCTGGTGAAGTTATTTGCATCGTGGGACCAACTGGTTCGGGGAAGAGCTGTTTACTGGCAGATATTGAATGGATTGCGCAGCGGGATACGCCGACAAAACGAAAGATACTGATCAATGATCAGATTCCGGATGTGAAACGTCGTTTTTCCATAGAACATAAGCTGGTTGCTCAACTCTCGCAGAATATGAATTTCATTATGGATTTGACGGTAGAGGAATTTGTTCAGATGCATGCTGAAAGCCGAATGGTGGAAAATGCGACGGAAATTTGCGCTAACATTATTGCCAAAGCCAACGAATTAGCTGGCGAGAAGTTCTTGCCAAGTACGCCGGTTACCTCATTAAGCGGCGGTCAGTCCCGCTCCCTGATGATTGCGGATGCGGCCTATTTGAGCAAATCGCCGATTATCCTGATTGATGAAATTGAGAATGCCGGAATTGACCGCCAAAACGCGATTCGACTTCTGGTTGACAGACAAAAAATTGTGTTGATGGCTACTCACGACCCGATTTTGGCATTAACGGGCGATAAGCGGCTGGTGATCAAAAACGGTGGAATTAAGAAAGTCATTGTGACTTCAGAACAAGAACGCCATAATTTGGTCTTGCTGGAAAAATTGGATCGTCAACTATCTGCAATTCGGGATATATTGCGTAACGGAGGGTGCATTGATCTAATACCGCCGGAACCGGGGGTGACAATTTGTTAAAAGACGTTTCTCTGCCAAGGGGAGTCGCGATAAAGCTGTTACTATTGCCTGTTTTGTTGGTCGTGGTATTTTTCGCGTCTTTTGTAATTGGTAGTTACCCGATTTCCATTGAAACGGTTTTGGCTATTATCGCGGGGAAATTTGTTTCTTTGCCGCACTATTGGACAAGCGATATGGAGACCGTTGTATTTAAAATTCGTTTGCCGCGAATTATTGCCGCACTATTGGTTGGCGCTGCTTTAGCAACTTCTGGCGCTGCTTATCAAGGGATGTTCAAAAACCCGATGGTATCGCCGGGAATTTTAGGAGTTTCAGCCGGTGCCAGCCTGGGCGCAGCATTGGCAATACTGCTTTCGTATAATATTGTCGGTATTCAGATTGGAGCCTTTGCTGGCGGGATGCTAGCTGTAACGATTACTTATTTCATTAGTGTATGGCTCAGCCGGAATGGTGACACCATGCTGGTAATGATTCTTACGGGGATCATTGTCGGAATGCTGTTTTCTTCATTTCTATCCTTAATTAAGTATTCAGCTGATCCATATACCAAATTGCCTGCGATAACGTACTGGTTGATGGGTAGCTTGGCCTCGATCAATATAAACGATGTGAAAGTGGCCAGTATTCCTATCGTTTTAGGGTTAGCAGTATTAATGTTAGTTAGATGGAACCTGAATGTAATGTCTTTTGGCGAAGATGAAGCTAAAGCATTAGGTGTAAACACCGGTAGGGTAAGACTGTTGGTTATCGTGAGTGCCACAATGATGACTGCTTCGGCCGTGGCGATAAGCGGGATGATCGGGTTAGTCGGCCTGATTGTGCCTCATCTGGCACGACTGCTTGTCGGCCCAGATTATAAAGTAATGCTGCCAGTGGCGATGTTCATAGGGGCGCTTTTTTTACTATTAGTAGATAATCTGGCCAGAACACTGTATGCTGTGGAAATTCCTCTGGGAATTCTTACGTCACTGATTGGTGCACCTTTTTTTCTATATTTATTAGTAAATACCAAAAAGAAAGGTTGGGCTTAAAAATAGGCATCATGAGGATGCGGAAAGGATTGAAACAGTATGCAACTAGAAGCTAAAAATGTTTCCTGCGGCTATGACACTAGGACAGTAATCAGTAACATATCACTAGCAGTGAACTGTGGTGAATCATTATGTATTTTAGGTCCAAATGGTATAGGAAAAACGACATTCTTTAAAGCAATATTAGGCTTTATTAAGCTTCAGTCCGGACAGATTTTTCTGGACAATGAGGATATCAGCAATTGGTCACGGCGGAACTTAGCTATGAAGGTGGGCTATGTCCCACAGGCACATAATCCTCCCTTTCCCTTTAAGGTCATAGAGGTGGTGACAATGGGAAGAACGGCTCATTTGTCGTTCTTCTCCTCACCAAGCAGGAAGGATAGAGAAATTGCCGAAAAAGCGTTGCAAACCCTTGAAATAACCCATTTAAAAGACCGTGTCTATACGCAAATTAGCGGAGGCGAACGGCAACTTGTGCTGATTGCAAGGGCTTTGGCGCAACAGCCGGCCTTTTTGATTATGGATGAACCTACGGCCAATCTTGATTTCGGGAACCAAATCAAGGTATTGAATCAAATCAAAAAGCTAGTGAAAGAAGAAAACTTGGGAGTAATCATGACCACTCATTTCCCCAATCATGCCTTTTACTGTGCATCGAAGGTGGCAGTAATCGAAAAGGGTAATGTCTTTCGAATTGGCACTGCTGAGGAAGTGATCACAGAAGATTACTTAAAAACCGTTTACGGAGTGGACGTACAAATAATCAGCGTAGGGAAAAAATCTGATAGTTTGAGAGTTTGTGTTCCGGTTTCGGCAAATTGCGGTTGATTGCTATAGGGGAGGAGGTATATTTGTGCCAAGAAAATGGCTCATAGGTTTTCTGATTGTTCTACTGGCATTTCTGTTGACGGCGTGCGGGCAATATGCGGCTTCAAGGCAAGCCAGCGGGTCCACAGTGGAAGTGACCGATATGATTGGTCGAAAAGTGACTGTTCCTCGTAATCTAAAGAAAGTATATTCGACCAGTCCCATTGGTACAATCATGGTGTATTCTTTCGACCCGGGCAAAGTTGCCGGACAAAACAATGCCGTAGCGAGTAATGCAAAATATATAGCGGAGACGTACCGGAATTTACCAGTGGTTGGTGGGACATTTGGATCAGAAGGCGCCAGTGCCAATATGGAAAAGATTATCAAGGCTGCTCCGGATATTATCATTTCCGCAACAATGGCAGATATGAATAATGCTACCGAAGTTTCTGCCGCCGATAGGTTGCAGAGTCAATTGGGAATACCGGTGATTGTGGTCAATATGAATTTGACCAGCTTAGACAAAGCATATGAATTTATGGGTAATTTAATGGGACAGGAAGAACGGGCTAAGATGCTAGCCGATTATTGCCGTACGACGATTATGGAAATGAAAGCAATGGTAGAAAAGGTTCCGGAAGAAAAGCGAATACGCGTGTATTATGCTGAAGGCCCGGCAGGGCTTGCAACCGATCCCACTGGTTCGCGGCATACCGAAGTGCTTGAGTTTGTTCGGGGAATTAATGTTGCGCAGGTTCCGTTGAATCCCGGTTCCGGTCAATCGGCAGTTTCTGTGGAGAAAATTATGATATGGGAACCTGATTTAATTATTGCTACATATGCGCAAACAGCCGATTCCGATAATTTTTATGATTTTGTCCGCAATGATTCCAAATGGGAAAATGTCAAGGCCGTTAAAGCTGGGCAAGTGTATGATATACCCAATCAGCCATTCAATTGGTTTGATCGTCCGCCTTCCATAAACCGCCTTCTTGGAATTCGCTGGCTTGCCAATCTCTTATACCCCGATTACGTCAAAATAGATATAAAAAATGAGACCAAGAAGTTTTATAAATTATTCTACCATTATGAGCTCACTGATCAGGAAGTGGAAGATCTTCTGAGAAACTCAATGCGAAAATAGGCCGGGGGATAATTTCGGGTGATGTGCACCAGTTACCGCTGCCTGATAAATCAGGATTATTGGACTTAAATGGCTGGCTAATCTCCTGTATCCGAATTATGTAAAAATAGATATGAAAAGCGAAACCAAGAAAATTTACAAGCTATTTTATCACTATGACCTCACTGATCAGGAGGTGGAAAAATTATTAGAAAATACTGTGGAATGACGACATTCAATAGTAAAAATGCCGTTGTATAAACATTATGCGAGCATGTATAACAACGGCTATTATTATGATGTCGGCGCCGTATACGGAGTTGAATGGAGTAAGAAGTTCTAACATGGTTCATAACAGGAGGGGATTCTTTTCATGGATAAGTTCGATGCGAATGACTATGATGAGTCAGCTGGAAAATTATTTGCTCCCATTTATCCCGTGATTGCGGAGCAGATCGTAACTACAACAGGAAAAACCAAGGGGAAATGTTTAGATATTGGTACAGGACCAGGTTATTTGGGTATCGCTTTCGCTAAAATTACCGAGATGGATGTTTGTCTGTTTGATATTTCGGAAAATGCATTGAATCTTGCCACTAAAAAAATCGCCGAAGAGGGATTAGAAGCCAGGCTGCAGACCTTGCAGGGCGATGTTCATAATATTCCATTGAATGATTCATCTGTTGATCTGGTAATTAGTCGCGGCTCGTTTATCTTCTGGAAAGACAAGGCGAAAGCATTTGCGGAAATATACCGAATCCTTGCTCCTGGAGGATATGCTTATGTAGGCGGCGGTTTTGGCACTGATGAGCTACGCAATGAGATTGAGCAAAAAAGACAAGAACGCAATGATTCATGGGAAGAGCGAAAGAAAGAACTTACCGGCGAGAATTTTGGCGAGAAAATTGTAGAAGCACTGATGGCAGCGAGTATTCTAGATTTTAAGATATCAATGCAAGGCGGATTTTGGGTTATTATGCGAAAATAGTTAGCGGTGCCTAGCAGGACGGCTATTCAGTCGCAGCTTGGGTGGATTGTGCCAGTTATATTTAAAAAAATGGACAAAATAAAGCACCTCTTATATCTTTTTATAAGGGGTGCTGTTTTTATGAAAAAAATAAGCGGTTTATTGAGATAGCTGTATCAATTTTATACGACTCATCGCTATTGGGTCGCATTCTGGGACATTTAAACATCTCATCTTGCTGCAGCTCTGTCGTAAATGGTTTATACAATCCTTTATGTTTCAGCAAAGTGGATAATTTGTTGTTTATTGGCACGAATATTGCAATATATAAATGCGATATTTATGGACTAGAGATCATTTAGTATTCTACTGATAGATAAACTTCTAAACTAGGACAGGGAATGCTTATGGTGCAACACAATGGTTAATTTGTAGTATATAAGGACAATGAAAGGGGTATCAAAGAATATGCAATGGTTTCGTGACTTACCAACAACAAGAAAGATACTTAGTTTAGTAGTATTAATGGTATTGTTTACAGGTTTAGTTGGTTATGCCGGCTATAGATCAACGATCCAGATAAAAAACTCGCAAGATGATATGTACGGAAAAAATCTTCTGCCGGTCAAATGGGTTAACACCGCCCGCAGCCAGTCTCAGGCTGCATTTGGGATTACTATGGAAGTTCTTCTGGCCGATATTGATAAACCTAAAGAAGCCAAGTTGCTTGCTGAGGCTAAAGCTAGGATGGACGATGTAGAACAGCAAGTAAAACAATATGAAGCAGTGGTTCACGATGGTGAAAAAGAAAGGATAATGCAGATTGAACAGATGTTTAATACATATCACCAGGAATGGAATAAAACGGTAGAGTTGGCTTTAGCGGGTAAAAAAAATGAAGCCTATAATTATTATGAAAAAAATGCCTATGGGCATATCTATCATGCTAACAGCATGTTAGAAGAAATGGCTGACAATGAAGCTAAACGGGCGGCCGATCGGTCAGAGCGTAGTGCCCAAGAGGTTTTTGAAGCCATTACTTGGATTATCGCTTTAACTGGTATTGCAATAATAGCTGCACTTGGACTTGGGCGATTTATTGCTCACCAAATGATTATTAATCCCTTGCAAAATATGGTTACACGAGCAGAGGAAATGGCCAAAGGAGATTTTACAGGTAACGCAGTTGGCGTATTATCAAGTGATGAGATTGGTCATCTAGGACAAGCCATTATCATTATGACAGACAACCTACGTAAGCTGGTGTCACAGGTTACTGATTCTGTTCAAGAGGTAACGGCTGCCTCCGCTGTTCTAACTGATGGTGCTGATCAATCGGCTCAGGTGGCAGCTCAGGTTGCTGGATTAGTTATGCAGGTTGCCCAAGGGACACAACAACAATCCAATGCAGTAAAAGAGACGTCAGGTATTATTGATAAGATGTCAGCTGATATTCAGCACGTAGCCGAAAATGCTGCTACCGTTGTTGGGGTGGCAAGCCAAGGTGCACAAACTGCCCAACAGGGTAATAAGGCTGTGGCTGCGGTGATTCAACAAATGGCCAATATTGAAGAGAAAGTAACGAATATTGGTACACTAGTAGCAAAACTTGGAATACGTTCGAAGGAGATTGGACAAATCGTTGATACTATCGCTGGAATTGCCAGCCAAACAAATTTGTTAGCACTTAACGCTGCTATTGAAGCCGCCAGAGCCGGGGAACAGGGCCGCGGATTTTCCGTGGTTGCTGAAGAGGTGCGTAGGCTTGCCGAACAATCGCAAGAGGCGGCTAAACAAATAGCCGGGCTAATTAATGAGATTCAGGGTGATACCATGCAAGCTGTTGCCGCTATGGAGTCAGGAACTAAGGAAGTTAGAGCAGGTACTAAGGTGGTGACCACAGCTGGTCAAGCCTTTGAGCAAATTAGGGTGCTTGTTGAACAGGTGTCCGCTCAAGTTATTGATATTTCAGCCTCTATCCATGAAATATCAGGTGGAAGCCAACAGATCGTAAGTTCTATTCAAAACATTGAACAAATTAGTAAAAATACAGCCGCTGAGGCCCAAACCATTTCGGCGGCAACTGAAGAACAGTCGGCATCAATGGAAGAAATGGCAGCATCAAGCCAACGATTGACTCGAATGGCTCGGCAACTGAAGGATGCCGCTAAAAAGTTTAAAGTGTAAAATCGACTAGTGCGCGCATAGTCAATAGGCTTTGATTGCAGATTAGTGGGAGAAGTTTAAAGCTATAAACATTCGGAAAAGGCACCTTACGCTCTGCGTAAAGTGCCTTTTTATCGACGATTTGAGGCAGGTTCTGCAGAACCTGCCTCTTGTATTTTTTCCTGAAAACAGAGGGGCGTCTCAACTCTTATTGTGACAGCCTCTTTGGGGGATCATTGATGGATATTGAAATTATAGTTTAGACCGTTGTTATTGTCCCAATTATTTGCTGAATCTTTAAAGGAGACGCATAATGTATCATGGTTGTCAGTTATGACGGTGGTCTCAAAACCAGAAGGTGTTCTGGTCATATGCACATCCTGAGCATTTTGCCATTCAAAGCCATAGCCAATATGAGCATGAACACAGGAAGCGCCACTTTGGGGTAATAACCCGTTATAGCAGATTTTTACATCTTCACCTGGGCGGGGATTTGTAGGGTTGATAATCACACTGTTTGCTAAATACTCGTTGCTGTTTGCTTTAAAGATCATATTATTTCCTCCTTATACTTTGTATTCTTCAGCTTCATAATCAAGGGACAAAACCTTCAATAATTCACCTCCTGCTATTGACTATAGTTTAGTATTTCACAATCGAAGTCCATCATTCTTGTAGATTGCTGGTAACTTTAGTAATAGAAAAATAAACAGTACATGTAATTTCTAGCTCAATGGGAATAATATATGACGTTGTATTTATTTTGCGAGGAGGCTGCATATGCAAAAAAAGGATTGTATTGCTATGGTACTTGCCGGAGGAAAAGGTACCCGCCTTAGCTCATTAACTTCAGCTATTCCCAAACCGGTAGTACCTTTTGGCGGAAATCATTGTCTCATCGACTTTACACTAAGTAATTGTTTCAATTCTCATATCGATACGATAGGTGTCTTGACACCAGCTAAACCATTTAAGCTTCCAAACCAGCTTAAACGGCAAGATGCTGTTGGCAGTTCGACAATATATTCTTTGCCTCCTCGGAATAAACTGAAAAGCAGTATTGCTAGTGAATATACAGGAACTGCCAATGCTATACTTGCCAATGCAGATTTTATTGATCAATTCAACCCGGAGTACGTTTTAATATTATCAGGTGATCATATTTATAAAATGGATTATACTGCGCTTCTTGATTATCACAGGGAAAAAAGTGCAGTCGCAACCGTTGCGGTTACGACTGTACCATGGGCAGAGACTAATCGGTTTGGCATCATGACTACTAAGACAGATGGGGCTATCGCAGAATTTACCGAGAAACCAACTAATTCTCAAAGCAATCTTGCATCTATGGGAGTCTATGTTTTTTCTTGGGCAACTTTAAAAAAATACCTTTTAGAAGATGATTGCAATAAAAAATCCAGCCATGATTTTGGTAAAGATATTATTCCGACTATGCTGGGCCAGGGAGAAAAAATGTACGCAAATTCATTCACAGGGTATTGGAAAGACGTGGGGACAGTAGAAAGTTTGTATAATGCGCATATGGATTTACTAAAAGAGCCTCCCGTACTTACTCTCGTAGATGGCAATTGGCCTGTCTTTTCTACCATGGCAGGAGATGTGGCACAGGCTGCTATTTTATTTGATAAAGAAAGAAATTCAATTTTTCATAGCGGTAGTTCAATTAACGGATTAATTAATGGATCGGTTATTTTTTCTAATGTATATATTGGGAAAAATGCCAGTATTAAAAATTCCGTAGTTATGCCCGGAACCGTAATTGGTGAGGGGGCATGTGTTGAGAGAGCAATTGTTGGACCTGGGGCATATATTAGAGATGGTTACAGCTTGCTGGGGGATATTGATGGTTATACGCGGATTGCAGTAGCTAGTGAGAATTCTACTATTCCTGATATTTTGCCAATATATGCACTCGACAGTCGCGAAAAGGTAAAACAGACTGTAGCTAAAATAAAAAGCGACTCAATATTGGATTTTGGCAGTCCTTCTTTGGTGAGAAGATGAAACTTATACTGCAAAATACTTGAAGGCAAGCAGAAAATAAGACTGAACTGTAAGAGCGAGGTCTGGATATGAAATATAAAAAACGCTACGGCGTCGGATTATTGGCGGCGGTTGGCAACGCAATAGCAATTGCTATACGGCAAGTTGCATTTAGAAACAGGAGGAAACAAGTGATGGTTAAAACTAAAGAGCGGTATGGAAAGATGGTTGTAGCAACAGAGACAGTTATAGATAGGATAAGTTTTGGAAATGAAGTAGGTGAATTGAAAAGCCATACTGAGAAGGAAAGGTTTAAGGCAGACTTTTTAGATAGATTAAAAAGTCTGCATGGGAAAACACTAGCCGCGTCTTCTGATTCGGAAAAGTATAGTGCATTAGCGAGTGTAGTGAGGGACTATATCAGCAAAGACTGGATTGCTACCAAACAGCATTATACAGATACGCGTATCAAACAGGTATATTATTTTTCTATAGAATTTTTGCTGGGGCGACTATTGGGGTCTAACCTGCTAAATTTGGGAATTAAAGATATCTGCCATGAAGTATTGGATGAGTTGGGGGTTAATTTGGCGCAAATGGAAGCACAGGAAGAAGATGCAGGACTTGGTAATGGTGGCCTTGGCCGTCTGGCCGCTTGTTATCTTGATTCTATGGCTTCTGAACATATTCCGGGGCATGGCTGCGGTATACGTTACCAATATGGACTTTTTGAACAAAAGATTGTTAACGGATATCAGCAGGAGTATCCGGACAACTGGTTGAAAAACGGCTATCCATGGGAATACAGACGACCGGATGAAGCAGAGGAGGTTAAATTCGGCGGCAACATACGAATGCAGATTAACGGAAAAATCGAGTATATTCATGAAAATTACGAATCAATAATGGCGATTCCCTATGATGTTCCGGTAGTCGGTTACCTTAACCATATTGTTAACACTCTAAGGTTATGGAGTGCTGAAGTAAAATTGCAAGAGTTGGTATGTTCTGGGTTAAGTCATGGTGATTGTCAGGGAACAATTGAACATGCCCAAACAGTGGAAAATATCTCCAATATCCTCTATCCGGACGATAGTTCTTATGAAGGTAAGGTTCTTAGGCTAAAGCAGCAATATTTTATGGTGTCAGCCGGGGTGCAAAGCATTATCCGCAGTTATAAGGCTGTAAACACCGATATCGGTCAATTATTTAATCACATAGCTATTCACATCAATGACACGCATCCGGCACTGGCTATTCCGGAACTTATGAGGATATTGATAGATGTAGAGGGACTGGGATGGAATGAAGCATGGGATATTACCACTAAGACCATATCTTATACTAACCATACGATATTGCCGGAGGCCATGGAAAAGTGGCCGGTAGAAATGGTGAAAACTTTGTTGCCGCGCATTTTTATGATTATTAACGAAATCAATGAGCGGTATTGTCAAGAACTGTGGGGCAAATATCCTGGCGAATGGGAGCATATTCACCATATGGCAGTAATTGCTGATGAACAAGTTCATATGGCCCATTTGGCTGTTGTAGGCAGTCATTGCGTAAATGGGGTGGCAAAACTTCATACTCAAATTCTCAAAGAGCAGGTTATGGCAGACTTTTATCATTTTTCACCTGCTAAGTTTAGAAATGTTACAAACGGTGTTACTCACCGACGTTGGTTGATGCTGAGCAATCCGTCGCTGGCTGCATTGATAAATGATAAGATTGGGTCGCAGTGGAATGAATATCCATGCGATATGGCGCAGTTAATGAGATATGCCAATGATGCCGGTTTTCAGCAGGATGTCGCCAATATCAAATTTCAGAACAAACTAAATTTGGCTCGGCATATTAAAGAAAAGTATGGTGTAAACGTTGATGCTAATTCCATTTTCGACGTGCATGTAAAACGTATACATGCCTATAAAAGGCAGCTTATGAATGTGCTGCATATTATGGATTTGTACAACCGGATAAAAGCTAGTCCGTCTCTTGATATTACGCCTCGAACCTTCATTTTTGGGGGGAAAGCGGCTGCAGGCTATTTTGAGGCAAAACTTACAATTAAACTAATTCATGCACTGGCCGATGTGGTAAATAACGATAAAAGCATTCGGGACAAAATAAAAGTGATATTTATGGAAAACTATAACGTTTCATTGGCTGAACTTATTATTCCTGCTGCTGATGTCAGTGAACAAATTCCTACTGCCAGCAAGGAAGCTTGCGGTACCGGCAATATGAAATTGATGATGAATGGTGCCGTTACCATTGGTACATTAGATGGAGCCAATATTGAGATCCGTGATGTTGTGGGCAATGAAAATATCATTATTTTTGGACTAACTGCCCAGGAAGTACTGAATTATTACCGACATGGCGGCTACAATTCATGGGATATCTACAATGGCGATATGAGAATCAGAACCGTTACAGATCAGCTTATTAATGGCCTTTTTACGCAGGGTAGGGAAGAGTTTAAAGTGCTGTACGATTCCTTGCTTTATCACAACGATCGTTACTTTATGCTCAAAGATTTTGCTTCCTATGTTGAAGCTCAGAATTTGATCGACAGCCGGTATAAGGATCATAAGGTGTGGTCAAAAATGTGTATTGCTAACATTGCTTATTCTGGGAGGTTTGCCGGAGATCGAGTATTTACCGAATATGCTATGGATATTTGGGGCGTTCGGCCTGATGTTCCTGTCCGCTGTGATTGCTCAGAAGCTGAATTCATCAGTTTCCAACATACCGGTTGTAAGCGCATCAATCAGTCAAGTGGCATGCTGTTACAATAAACAAAATGAAATAGTGATAAGAAAATACATTGAATTGTCGTATACCAGTTGACAATAATACGAACAACTAGTATAGTATTAATTCCGGGGACGCGGGAGTGGCGGAACTGGCAGACGCACTAGACTTAGGATCTAGCGCCGCAAGGCGTGCAGGTTCAATTCCTGTCTCCCGCACCACCATAAGCCGGAGTGATATTTCGGGGCGTGGCTCAGTTTGGTAGAGTACCTGGCTTGGGACCAGGGGGTCGCAGGTTCGAATCCTGCCGCTCCGACCAGTAATAACAAACCCAGAAAGTAACAATTGACATAACGAAAAGTAAATGCTATGATATGTTTCCGTCATAAACACGGACGCAATGTTCCCTGAAAACTGAACAATGTAAGTAATGCATCAAAAAAGCCAGATGTGCGGTTGTATGTCGCTTGCGACATGCAAAACCAAAACCAATTTCTTAATTTGATTTATAGAGCCAACAAATGGCTTCAATAAAAAACTTTATTGGAGAGTTTGATCCTGGCTCAGGACGAACGCTGGCGGCGTGCCTAACACATGCAAGTCGAACGGGGAGTTATTTATAACTCCTAGTGGCGAAC
>Ga0316604_10002554_pt1 | contig 13769 bp, 11 predicted proteins | sample OWC_soil_day20_C_FD_207650 | JGI IMG/M metagenome (GOLD analysis project Ga0316604, IMG submission 207650) | Wetland soil microbial communities from Old Woman Creek delta, Ohio, United States - OWC_soil_day20_CT | ecosystem: Environmental > Terrestrial > Soil > Wetlands | place: USA: Ohio... | reverse complement strand
CCGATATCTTGGAATACGATGTGGATACCGAGCCGGCGCTGTTAAATGAATACGCTGGAGAGTGCGAATTTATCTATCATCTTGCCGGAGTGAACAGACCGCAGGATGAGCAAGAGTTTATGGCCGGTAACTATGGCTTTACTTTAACCTTATTAGAAACTCTGCAAAAATACAACAATAAAGCGCCGCTCCTGTTGACTTCATCAATTCAGGCGGAATTAGATAATCCCTATGGCCATAGTAAAAAAGCTGGGGAAGATCTTTTGAATACCTATGGCACTACCCATGGAATACGCACGATGATCTATCGCCTGTCCAACCTGTTTGGCAAATGGGCCCGACCAAACTACAATTCAGTGGTTGCAACCTTCTGCCACAATATTGCCAATCACCTGGGAATAAAAATAAACGACCCTAAGGCCGAGTTGCGCTTAGCTTATATTGATGATGTCGTGAATGAATTTATCGCGGCCCTAGAAAGCAAAGAAAATCGTAACCCGGATGGTTTTTGTTATATCCCTAAAATATATGAAACCACTGTCGGCCAATTAGCTGAAAAACTTCTTGCCTTTAAAACTAACCGCAGGACACTAATTATGCCATCCTTATTAGATGATTTTGACCGAGCCTTGTATGCAACGCTGTCATCCTATTTTCCAGAAAATGATTTTAGTTATACCCTGGACATGAAACGGGACAATCGCGGCTGGTTAGCTGAATTCGTCAAATCGACCAGCTTTGGCCAAATTTTCATTTCAAAGACTAAGCCAGGGATAACCCGCGGCAATCACTGGCATCACACCAAAGTAGAAAAATTCTTGGTCATTCAGGGACAAGCCGTAATCAAATTTCGCAAAATCGACTCGCATGAACTAATCCAATATCACGTTAATAGCGACAAATTGGAAGTATTAGATATCCCGGTGGGTTACACTCACTCGATAACCAATACTGGCGACACCGAACTCATCACCCTGTTTTGGGCCGGGGAAACGTTTAATGCGGAAAAGCCGGACACCTATTACCTGGAGGCATAAATTCGTGCAAAAACTAAAACTTATGACCATCATCGGCACCCGCCCGGAAATCATCCGTCTTTCGGCGGTGATCAAAGCCTGTGACCGTTACTTTAATCACATTTTGGTTCACACCGGACAAAACTGGGACTATACGCTGAACCAAGTCTTCTTTGAGGACTTGGGCTTACGTGAGCCGGATCACTATTTGAATACCGTGGGCGGCACCCTGGGGGAGACTATCGGCAACATTATTGCTAAGTCCTATGAAATCTTGCAACAAGACAAGCCGGATGCACTGCTAATCCTGGGCGATACCAATTCTGCGTTAGCTGCTATCGCCGCAAAACGTCTTAAAATACCAATCTTTCACATGGAAGCCGGCAATCGTTGCTTTGACCAAAACGTACCTGAAGAAATCAACCGAAAAATCGTTGACCATATCTCCGACATCAACCTTCCCTATACTGAACACTCGCGGCGGTATCTCCTGGCCGAAGGCTTTCGCAAAGAACATATTTTTGTTACCGGCTCGCCGATGCAAGAAGTACTGCGAGAACATCAGGAAAAAATCGATGCCAGTACGGTACTCGATCAACTTAAGCTTGAAGCCGGAAAGTATATCCTGGTATCTGCTCACCGCGAAGAAAACATTGATAATGAAACAAATTTTTTGTCCTTAATGACAGCGATTAATAACATCGCTCAACGTTACCAGTTGTCGGTCATCTACTCCACCCATCCTCGGAGCAAAAAGTTTATTGATCAGCGCGAATTCAAATTTCACCACTTGGTTAAAAGTTTGCCGCCGTTTGGGTTCCTGGACTACAACAAATTGCAGAAAAATGCTTTCTGTGTACTCTCGGACAGCGGGACGCTGTCCGAAGAAAGCGCCATGCTGGGGTTCGCTGGGATATTACTCAGAACCTCGACTGAACGTCCGGAGGTATTGGACAAGGGGACAGTAGTCATCGGTGGTATTACTAGTGAAACCATAGAGCAGGCCATCGAATTGGCTAAAGCTATGCAGGAAAATAATGAGCCTACCGTGTTAGCTACGGACTATGTTGATTCCAATGTCTCGGTAAAGGTAGTTAAGCTGATCCAGAGTTATACCAGGATAATTGATAAAGTTGTATGGGGAAGAGTATAAATGAAAGTGTTTATCTTAACTCTAGCACTGTACAGAGTTGGATAATTTAATGATATATACCATTGATATGTCAAAGGTACATATCAATGTATAAAAAATATTATATGTATTGATATGAAAATCGTAATAATTAGTAATGTTTCAAGGGGGATTAATGAACATACTATATATTTCAAGTGCTTGTTCAAATAATAAGTTTAATCAGTTGTTTATTAACTTAAAAGTAAAACCGGGTCAGCAGGCACAAAAATATCATAGGTTGCTAATTGAAGGACTAAGTAAAAATGAAAGCACATCAGTCGAAGTATTATCAGCTTTGCGTATAAATCGTTCTATGTCTTCTCAATTTTATTATAAAAATTCAATGGAAGTAGTTAACGGGATTAAGTATAACTATTTACCATTTATCAATTGGCCTGTCATTCGTCATCTATTTCTATTTTTTACTTGCTTTTATAGCACTGTAAAATGGAGTATAAGAAACAGAAAAGGCCTAGTAATATGTGATGTACTTGATATTACTATCTCTGGAGCGGCAATATTGGCTACTAAAATATTGAGAATAAACAATATTGGAATAGTAACTGATGTGCCATCTTTTTTAGCAGTAATGTCTAAAAAATGCACAAGTAGAAGACAAAATATAATTACAGCGATAAATAACTTTATTATGAATAGTTTTAATTCATATGTTTTTCTAACAGAATATATGAATGAGTTAATAAATAAAAAGCATAAACCTTATGTAGTTATTGAGGGTCAAGTAGATGTTAATATGTTGAATATTACAAATGAGTTGAAGGAAAAGTATAGAAAGAGAGTGTGCTTATACTCAGGAGCCATTCATCGTATTTACGGAATAGAATTATTAACTAATGCGTTCATAACTGCAAATATTGATAATGCCGAATTACATATATATGGGAGTGGTGATTTTGAAGACCAGCTAAAAGAAATATGTAAGGAACATATAAATATAAAGTATTTTGGGACAGTGCCAAATGACATGGTTGTTAAGGAACAACTTAAAGCTACATTACTTATAAACCCTCGACCGAGTAATGAAGAATATACGAAGTATTCCTTTCCTTCAAAAAATATGGAATATATGGTATCTGAAACACCAGTATTGACAACCAACTTGGCAGGCATGCCGGAAGAGTATAGTAATTACGTATTTATTATAGATAACGAAACAATTGATGGTGTTGCAAAAAAATTGAAGGAACTAATGGCAATGGAAGAAGAACAGCTTCATCAGCTAGGTTTTAAAGCTAGAAGATTTGTCTTGCAGAATAAGAATAATATTATTCAAGCGGGAAAAATATTAACACTTGTTAAGTTAGCAGAAGAGGTATAAAGCTAACAATTATTTTGGAGGGTTATTAATGAATAATATAACCAAACTTAATTATATATCTGCGTTTATTTTAAATTTCTGGGAATTTTTCATCAGCAAAAGTAGATGTGCTAAAATTCCTCAAACATATTTTGGGAAAAAAATTATGGCTCAAACTGATGGATCAAATTATATAGAAAAACTAATTAGTTGTAATATGCCATTTGTTATTGCGAGATTTGGAGCGGTTGAATGTGGATGTTTTAACAGAGCATTGAAAATTAAGTTAGGGTTGGCAAAAAAATTTAAACAAACCATTTCATACCAAATGAAAAATAATGCAGGCTTTTTCCCAGCTACTAATAATGAATTGTTGAAATTTACCCAGCTTCAAGAGAAATGTTTTAAAGAAATTGATTTACTTGCTGTATTTAATATTTTTATGGAAGATTATATAGTTAATCATTTCTGCGAGAATGCAAAACTAACAACTTTGATAACAGTTGATCCTGTATTGTCTTCATGGACAAAAAGTTTAAGGGGTAAAAAGGTATTGGTGGTGCATCCGTTGGCCGAATTAATTCAGCAGCAATATAAAAAACGTGAGTTGCTATTTGAAGATAAAGATAAATTGCCGGATTTCCATTTAAAAGTATTTCCGGCAGTTCAGACAATCGCTGGTGAGAAAGATGATAGATTTAATTCTTGGTTTGAAGCGTTAGATTATATGATAGATGAAATTAGTAAGATTGAGTTTGATATTGCATTAATTGGGGCGGGAGCTTATGGACTACCCTTGGCGGTAAAAATTAAAACACAATTGAGAAAGCAAGCTATACATATCGGCGGGGCGACACAATTGTTATTTGGCATAAGAGGAAAAAGATGGGATATACGTGAAGAGTTTGCAGGCTATTTTAATGAGCAGTGGGTACGGCCTGATAAAAAATATATACCTCAAAACTCCCGAGTTGTGGAAGGTGGATGTTATTGGTGAAAATTAGAAAAAGCTTTTACGAATAATTTTTAATTTAGTGAATTTGGAGATAACAATATAGTATGAATAAACATATGGAAACAAAACTTAACCTTTTGCAATTATTACTAGGCTTTTCAATTGCGATATTCCTTTTTAATCCATATAATATCGGGAATACATTATTTTTATTGATTTCAATATATACCATATTTCAAACAATAAAAAAGAGATTTAATTTTGTATCTGATGTTCAATTTATTGTGTTATGTTTATTTGTATTTTCCTATTCGCTCATATCTTATTTCTATGACTTTGTTCCAATTAATTTAGCAACTAAATATATTTTATATTTTATATTTTTTTATTTATTTGGAAGAAGTATAAAATACAATAATGAACGTGGATTATTGTTGTATTTGTACATGGTTATTTTTGGTCTATCCATGTTTGGCATCTTAAGTGTTTCCTATTCTGTAGTTGTATCTGGAAATATTAATGCTTCGGGACCAAGATTGTCCGCGGTTCCTTGGTTAGATGGTAGTGAGGATTTGTCAGCAACTAACGTTGGATGTTATCTTTCATTGGGAATAGCATTGGCTGGAATGATTTTAGTGAAATCCAGTAAGAGTATGAAATTACTAAATGTTGTGTTTGCGATGGGGGCAATATATTCATCAATTTTATTGGGAAATAGAACTGGGATTATTATTGCTGCGATATCCATAGCAATTGTTTATATGTTACGGCTAAAAGAAAATAGTGTAAAGAAAAATATGGGATTGTTACTTATTACTATCAGTTGTTTAATAGCATTGCCGTTTATGTATGATATGGACATCCTTGGGATAAAAGAAATATGGGAAGGTTCTTCTTCTTACGCCCGTTTTGAGCAGCTGGATTTAGCAACTGATCCGCGGATTGACGCGTGGGGAGAGGCTTTTGAAGGATTATTTGTCAATATTTTTGGGGGGAAAGAAACTGCGTTAAGCTTATATTTTGCTCATAATCTTTGGTTAGATGTTGGTTGGAGAACTGGGCTATTACCTTTTTTGTTGTTAGTATGTTTTACTTTTCAAACATTACAGAGATTTTGGGTAGTATATAGGTCTGATTATTCAAAGTATACCAAGTTTATTATTACTGTTATTTTAGTCGGTTTTTATCTTCCGTTTTTTGTTGAGCCAATTATTGAAGGTGATTTATATTTGTTTACAGCATTTTGTTTTATCTCTGGTGTGATAAGTGGTATGGCTAGAAAAAATAAAATTATTGAAGGAAAGCAAACCAATGCGAATTTTGTGGCTAACTAATATACCAATGCCCAAAGCTAGTAAACTAATGGGCGAAAAAGGGAATTATAGCGGTGGTTGGATGGCTGGCCTTGCAGAAAGGTTGGCTAAAGTTGAAGGGATAGATATGGCAATTGCCTTTCCTAAAAATAAGCTAAAAGAAGTTAGAGTATATTTTGATGGTCAAGTTAACCATTATGCGGTTCCAAGGAAAAAAAATAAAGGGTACGACAAAGTAATGGAACAAGAATTTAACCAATTAGTGAATATGTATAAGCCGGACATTATACATATTCATGGTACTGAATTTGCCCATGGTCTTGCATTAATGAATGCTTGTCCACAAGAAAAGTATGTTGTTTCCATTCAAGGTCTAGTCTCAATTTATGCTAAACACTATCATGCTAATTTACCGTCTAAAGTAATCAAGCATACTACCATTCGGGATCTTTTGAGGCACGATAATATTAAAAATGGAATCAAAAACTTTATTAAGCGCGGCATAATTGAACAGCAAATTCTTAGAAAAACTAACCATGTTATCGGACGGACAACCTGGGATAAAGCATGTACTTCCCAGATTAATCCTAATGCTCAGTATCATTTTTGTAATGAAATGCTAAGAGATGAATTTTATAAACATACATGGGATATGGATCAATGTGAGAAATATTCCATCTTAGTTAGTCAGGGGACATATCCTATCAAGGGGCTGCATTTTATGCTTGAAGCAATGCCGATAATATTAAATAGATTTCCCAATGCCCATCTATATATTGCGGGCGGAAATATCACAAAATCAGATTCCTTAGTTGAAAAGCTTAAGCTTACAAGTTATGGATCCTATATTAAACAATTAATACGTAAATACAACCTAAGTGACAACCTAACTTTTACAGGCGGGCTAGATGAAAAAGAAATGTGTGCAAGATTATTAAAATCAAATGTTTTTGTATCTGCCTCAAGTATCGAGAACAGTCCCAATTCATTAGGAGAAGCTATGCTGGTAGGTGTACCATCTGTAGCATCTGATGTTGGCGGAGTTGTGGATATGTTGAAGCATCGTGAAGAAGGTTTTGTGTACCCATATGATGCTCCGTATATGTTAGCTCATTATGTATGTGAGCTGTTTGCTAATGGTGAGCTTGCTTTGAATTTTTCGCGCAATGCCCAAAAGTGCGCTATGGGCACCCATGATCGTGAGAAGAATGTTAAACAATTGGTGTCAATATATGAGGAGCTTTTACAAGAACCGTGATTTCAGTGAAATGGGAGCTAAACCTTGAATAGAAACAAGAAACTTTTAAAAAATACTATACTTTATTTTATCGGCAACTTTTCGTCATCGATGCTATCCTTTTTTCTTTTGCCATTGTATACACACTATCTTTCGCCCCAAGATTATGGAATGGTTGATATTATTTTTGCGATTGCCTTTGTGGTAATACCAATCATAACCCTCCAAGTCTCATTTTCTTGTTACCGGTATTTGTTTGATGCTAATGATAGTAAGGAGCAAAAAACAATTATCAGTAATAGCTTTGCGGTATTCTGTATGGGAAATATGATTTTTATTGTCCTGTATTTGTTAACTATGATGTTTGAACCGATAGAGTACGGCTTTGTAATAATGGTATACATTGTAGTAAGTGGGTTGGCTGGATTTTTTCAAACTTTGTCCAGAGGGCTAAGGGAGAATGCTTTTTATTCATTGTTAGGTGTATTGTCTACGCTGATTTCAATACTGGCGAATATCGTGTTTATTGTAGAACTTAATTTTAAAAGTTTGTCATTGCTACTGGCACCGATCTGCAGTAGTTTGGTTGTTATCATTGTAGCAACATATAAGCTTAATATCATTGGATTAATTGACTTTAGGCTGATCAATAAAATACAGATTATGACTCTATTACGTTATTGTACTCCATTAGTTCCTGATGCTATTTGTTGGTGGCTATTACTGGGGTTTGGCCGAGTATATCTTAATTACCAGAGCGGAGCCGAGGCGGTTGGCATTTTGGCAATAGCTAGTAAATTTCCCTCACTCTTATCCTCATTTTACATCATTTTCAACTTAGCCTGGAAAGAAAATGCCATTACGGAATACACTGCTACGGACAGAGATAAATACTACAGCTCTATTTATAATAATCAGGCTGTGATTATATTGTCGGGGATCATTGTTTTATTGCCAATTACAAGGCTGGCGATTCGATATTTATTAGGGCCGGCATTCCAAGGGGCGTATGCCTATATTCCAATTTTGTTTTTTGCTTCGGCATTATCGATGCTTGCGGCCTTTTGGGCATCTGGGTTTGAAAGTGCAAAAAAAACGGGTGGGATATTAGTTTCAACTTTAGTGGCGTTTAGTGTAAACTGTATTTTAAATATAATCTTAGTACCGTATATTTCAATATATGGTGTTGCTGTGGCAAATGTTGGTGCTTATGCCATGTTGCTTTTAGAAAGAGTGAAAAGATCCCGTCGGTTTTTTCATGTTACTGTGGATGTAAAAAAACTCGCTCCTCTGATGATTGGAACAGTTATTTTTGGGGGGCTTTACTATTTAGAGAATATGGCTATCCAATGCATATTGGTGATTCTTAGTATGATAATATTTATAGTTTTCAATTTAACTGTTATGAAAAAGATAGCTTTGCTGATAAAAAGCTTGGTAATGGAATTAAAAGTAAATAAATTAATGGAAGTAAAGTAATGTCATTTTAAAATGAAACATTTAGATTTTTTATTGAGGTGAGTTTATGAGTGATTTTCAGGTTAAAACTCCTGTTGGTTTAATTATCTTTAATAGACCACAGACAACTCAAAAAGTGTTTGACGCTATTCGTAAAATGAAACCGTTAAAATTATATGTAGTGGCTGATGGTCCTCGTACTAATAGTCCAGATGATATGGAAAAATGTGAAAAAACGCGGGCTATTATTAAGCAGATTGACTGGGAATGTCAGGTATTTACTAAGTTTTCTAATAAAAATTTAGGATGTGGTAGAGGGCCGTCTTCTGGGATATCGTGGATTTTTGAGCAAGAAGAAGAAGCAATTATTCTTGAAGATGATTGTGTACCTAATCAATCTTTTTTTCGGTATTGCCAAGAAAATTTAAAAAAATATCGGGAAGACAAGCGAGTTATGCTTATCAGTGGGACAAATACTTTGGGAGAATGGAAATCTAGCTTTCAAAGTTATCATTTTTCAGTTTATGGTGGAATATGGGGGTGGGCTTCTTGGCGGCGGGCTTGGAATTATTTTGACTTTGAAATGAAGTTGTGGGGTGATAAAGAAATTCGGGATAGACTGCGCGATGTTATAGGAAAAAAGCATTTTAATCAAAGAAAAGATATATATACAAAAACATATTATGATCATCATGACGTTAGCTGGTGGGATTATCAGTGGGGCTTTGCTAGACATATACAATCGGGGTTGGCAATTGTGCCGAGTAGAAATTTGATAACTAATATTGGTTGTGGAACTGATGCTACTCATACAAGTGGTTCAGTATTTTGTAACCGTCAGGTGCACGAGTTAGAATTTCCTCTCAAACATAGTAAATATGTTGTTGTTGATAAAGAATATGATAATAAATTTTTTGATAAAATATCTAACCAAGAAAATCTTGTTGTGAGGATAATTCGTGGTATGTGTAATAAGATTAGAAAAATAGCTGCATTTAGACAAAATAAAATTGCTAAAAATTTTTAAGGAGTCTATATGAAAGTAATCTCAATTTTTGATACGTCGATTGCAGGAACCAATCTTGGAGACCATATTATCATGGATGCAATAACGAAAAATTTAAAGGATATCTTCGAGAGAGATTTCTTTCTACGTATACCGACGCATGATAAAATATCAAAACCGTCATATGGATATATTAACCAGAGTGATCTAAGTTTTATCGGGGGGACAAACTTACTTTCGTCTAATATGAATTCATACAATCAATGGAAAGTAAATTTATGGGATTCGCTGTTTATTAAAAATATTATTCTTATGGGTGTCGGTTGGTGGCAATATCAAAAAACACCAAATTATTATACGAAATTATTATTAAATAGACTGTTATCGTCAAAATATATACATTCTGTAAGGGATTCTTATACAGAGGTACAACTTAAGTTAATTGGAATTGATAATGTGCTGAATACTGCTTGTCCGACAATGTGGAACCTTGATCAGAAGCATTGTAGTGAAATTCTAACGACAAAATCTAATGAGGTCGTCATGACATTAACGGAATATAACCAAAATGAGAGTTATGATACGAAACTTGTAAAAACACTTTTAAAAAATTATGAAAAGGTATATTTATGGATACAGCAACCAGGGGATTATGAGTATATACAAAACATAGGCGGTGGGAGTACCGAATATATATCGCCAAATTTGGAAGCGTTGGATGCTATATTATCATTAAAGCAAGTTGATTATATTGGTACTCGATTACATGCGGGAATAAGGGCACTCCAGTATAAAAGAAGGTCGTTAATTCTAGGAGTTGACAATAGAGCATTTGAAATAGCAAAGGATACTAATCTGCCAGTAATAAATAGATTTGATATAGAAGGCATAGAAAAATGGATTAATAGTAAATTTGTAACCGAAATTAAATTACCAGAGAAAAATATTAAGAGATGGAAGATGCAGTTTGAATTATGCTAATATTAGGTAATCGTGGAGTTATAATTATGAATAAGAAAGTTAGTGTTGTAATTCCTACATATAAGAGGAATATTAAATATTTATCTAGGGCCGTAAATTCAGTAATTAATCAAACATATAAGAATATTGAAGTAATAGTTATTGATGATTCTCCTTGTGAATACAAAGACCGTTCCTCAATAGCCAACTATATGAAAAGCATTGCTTCGAATAAGATTATTTATTATCAAAATAAAAACAATATAGGAGCTTCTTTATCGAGAAACAAAGGCCTTGAATTGGCTTCAGGTGACTATATAACTTTTTTGGATGATGATGATGAGTATCTTCCTGAGAAAATTGAAAAACAAATTACTTTTATGGTCAGTACAGATTGTGATATGTCGTTTTCTAATATGATAATGTATAACGATGCCAATAAAATTGTTGAAATTAGGAAATATAAGGATATTAATAGTTTAAAAAAGAATGAATTGCTTAAATATCATATATTATATCATCTAACAGGTACACCTACATTTATGTATAAGTCTGAAAAACTACGTGAAATAGGTGGATTTAAAAATGTTGTAATTGGTGAAGAATTTTATTTAATGTTGCAATCTATAATTTTTGATCTAAAGATTGGATATTTGGATTCATATGATGTAGCAATTCATAAACATAATGATGGATCGGTATCTCAAAGTTTGAATAAGGAATTTGGAGAAAACAATATATATAAATTTAAAAAACAAAATTACTTTAGTATATTGTCTATTAGAGAAAAGATGTATGTTCGATTTAGGCACTATGCTGTATTGTCCTTTTTCGGAATTAGAAGTAATAATTTTACTAAAGCTTTTTCTAATGCTGCTTTAGCTTTTTTTGTATCACCGGTGGATTTTATTTTAGAGTGCTTTGCATATAGTTATAAGATACCGAGAACGAAAAAATATTATAGTATTGGGGTGGCGCAAAATTATGAACATAGAAGTACTGGTGGCAACAATGAAACAGCATGATTTTAGTATTCTAAAAGCAATGAATATACAGACTAATGCAGTTATTGCAAATCAGACCGACGAAAATGCTTTTTATGAAGAACGGATTAATAATAATGTTACTAAAATGATTAATACTACAACGATTGGGGTGGGACTTAATAGAAACTTCGCATTGTTATTTTCAACTGGAGAAGTACTCCTATTTTCAGATGATGATATGGTATTTGTGGATGATTACTCTATCGGAATAGCTAAGGCTTACGAAGATTATCCTGACGCTGATGCAATAATATTTAGTGCTGATTTAACCAAAGATGGAGAAGTGATTGAGCATATACAAAATAGAGATGAACAAGCCTTTATATATAATAGTTTAAAATATGCCTCTTGGACTATTTCAATAAAAAGAAGTAGCTATTTGAAATATAATCTCTCATTTAACCAATTATTTGGGGGGGGATGTTTATATGGAGCTGGTGAGGATTCACTCTTTATTAAAGATATGTTTGATAAAGGTTTAAAAATATATAAGAGCAGCTTTTATATTGGTAGAACATCCAGAGATACTTCAACTTGGTTTACAGGATATAATGAAAAATATATTTATGATAAAGGAGCATGGTTGGCATGTTCCTTTCCGAAGTTAAAGTACTTAATGTGTGCTTATATGACATGGAGAATACACAAGATTAGTAATGTTAGGTATTCTAAAATATTTCAATTATTAATGAAAGGCTATAATGCCTTTCATAGTTTACAAAGCGTTTAGATTTTAAAAGAATAATATGAATAAAGGAAAAGTAACAAATGTTAATTGTGCATACATGCAAGGCGTTGTTCAGTAGTGGTAGTTGCTTATTATGAGAAAGTGTGGTTAAGTCTAACAATGTTGTTAGGTTATAATAGAAAAGCAGTTCGAAAATGTATAACACGGTTTACTGGTTTCCAGCATATAAATGGTAACAGAGCTTTGTAATGAGGTGAGTTACTATGGAGAAAAATTCTCGCATCTATGTTGCCGGTCACCGGGGCTTAGTTGGTTCAGCGATAACTAGGGCCTTGCTTGAAGCCGGGTTTAGTAATTTGGTGTTAAAACCGCATGCCGAATTGGAGCTGCGCAACCAGCAGGCCGTGGAGGACTTTTTTTGGAGCGAACAGCCGGAGTATGTTTTTTTAGCCGCCGCCAAGGTAGGTGGGATCTATGCTAATAGTATTTATCCGGCGGAGTTTATCTATGACAATATCATAATGGAAACCAATATTATTCAGGCTGCGCATAAATACAAGACAAAAAAATTGCTGTTTATGGGCAGTTCTTGTATTTATCCGAAGCTTGCCCCCCAGCCGTTAAAAGAGGAATACCTGTTAACCGGGGCCTTGGAGCCGACCAATGAAGCCTATGCTATTGCCAAAATTGCCGGGATCAAGCTCTGCCAAGCTTACCGGCGGCAGTACGGGGATAATTTTATTGCCGCGATGCCGACGAATCTCTATGGGATAAATGATAATTTTGATCTTAATACCGCCCATGTGCTGCCGGCCCTGCTCCGGAAGGTTTACGCTGCCAAAATCGCTAATTCGCCTACGGTTACGATCTGGGGCACCGGCACGCCCCGCCGTGAGTTTCTCTATGTTGATGATTTAGCGGCTGCTTGTTTATTTTTGATGCAGCAATATGACGGCGAGCCGATTGTCAATGTCGGCACTGGTCAAGACCTTACTATTGCCGAGCTTGCCCGGCTGATCGCGGCGGTTGTCGGCTTTACCGGCCAGATCGAATATGATTCGACTAAACCTGACGGTACGCCGGTGAAACTGCTGGATGTGTCGAAAATGAGTGATATGGGCTGGCAAGCCAAAACGTCACTGAAGATTGGTGTCGAAAAAACCTTTGAATGGTATTTGAAAAAGGCAAATAATGGTTGAAGATAAAAATAAATTTTAATATATATGTAAAAATAATCTTGAAAAGGTAAAATATTCCATGTATAATTCATACATGGAATATTTTACCTTTTATTTATAGCGGTGATTAAACTAGTAAGGAAAGGGTTGACCGTATGGCGCAGCAACTGGCTAAGCAATCAAAAAAGAATCATAAGTATTCAGCCTTTGGTCTTACTATTTTATCTGAGGTTGTTTTGCCGGAGTTATCTCCGGCGGCCCAGGAATCGGTTGATGTTGAAATCATGTATGGTTCGCTGGGGGAAGCGTATAGAATGCCGTGCGACGAAACGGCGTGTGGCGTATTTTCTCCTCAGGCGTTCTTGCTCAGGATCGCTGGCGTAGCGGATTACTATGTAACTAATGGGGCCAGCGTGGTTG
>Ga0316604_10002553_pt1 | contig 13778 bp, 9 predicted proteins | sample OWC_soil_day20_C_FD_207650 | JGI IMG/M metagenome (GOLD analysis project Ga0316604, IMG submission 207650) | Wetland soil microbial communities from Old Woman Creek delta, Ohio, United States - OWC_soil_day20_CT | ecosystem: Environmental > Terrestrial > Soil > Wetlands | place: USA: Ohio... | reverse complement strand
CGTTTCGTCAGCAGCAGAGAGGCGAGATTATGAAGAACTTCTTACAAACCGTCAAGCTTTTCTTCAAATCTTTTTTGCCACTCTTTACTTCTACTTCCTTCTCCAACCGCCCCGGAAACCCCGGCGCTGCTGAAGAGGTGCGCATTCTATAGATTTCCCAGGGGCCGTCAATGTATTTTTGAAAACTCTGTATTTCCAAAAAGACAGCCTACCCTTGAAGGCCCTATAGAACCGCCTATCCGGTGTTTAGAAAGCACAGTTACATAAGAAACAGGCAACAAAAAGCCGATCAGGAAAATCCGATCGGCTTTTTGCAATTCAGGCGAAGCAAGCGCCCTCGTGCTTCCCCAAGGCTATTTAGCTTCCAGGGCAGCCTGGTTGATCTCAACCTTGTAGCGACTACGCAAAGCGGCAAGGTAAACCTGCACATCTTCCTGCGCGCTCAATTGACCCAACTGGCGAAGCATGGCCTGCTGGCGCGCATCATCCAGTTTTGCCCCCGCCTCCAGGCGAGAAAGCTTGAATAACGCAAACCCACTGCCCGGCAGTTCAACCCCGGCGTAAGCCGGCAGTTTGCCTGCATCCATTTTGAAAACGGTGGCAACAGCTACCGGCGGAATCAGGCGGGCATCAAGACGCGATACGCTCTTCGGTGCGCCCCAGGCCAACTTGTCCTCACCCTTCTTGAGGGATTGAAGGCGTTCCTCACCATCCTTGGCCGCCAGCGCTTGCGCCTCTTTCCGCTTGAGCAGGGTTTCAATACTGCCCTGAACGCCTTCAAATGCCTGCAGCGCAGCTGGCTTGTATTCCACCAGGCGCGCCGCGACCAGCGTGTTCTGCGCAATTTCGACGGCTTCGGTGTTGCGCTTGCTCTTGACCGAATCATCGGAGAACAGGGCAGCAAGCAATTTTTCGTTAGCCAAGGGGCCGTTGGCGGGATTCGGCTGGCGACCGATCCACTCGGATTGCTTGACCGTCAGCTTGAATTTCTCGGCCGCCGGCTTCAGGCTATCGGGCTGCTCATAAACGATATTGCTGAACGACTCGGCGGCTTCGGCAAATTTGCGCGAGGCGGCAGCCTTCTTCAATTCGGCTTCAATCTCTGCCTTGACGTCGGCCAATGGCTTTTCCTTGGCCGCATGAATGCCGGTCAGTTTGATGATGTGAAAACCGAAGTCTGATTCAACAACCCCGGAAATCTCGCCATCCTTGAGGGCATAGGCGGCCTCCTCAAAGGGTTTGACCATCATGCCCTTGCCAAAGAAGCCCAAATCGCCGCCCTTGGAGGCCGAGCCCGGGTCATCCGAGTTCTTCTTGGCCAGATCGCCAAAGCTGGCCGGATTTTTCCGGATTTCCTTGAGCAGATCTTCGGCCTTCGCCTTGGCTTTATCCTTGCCGAGTTTTTCCGAAGCGACCAGAATGTGGCTGGCCCGACGCTCCTCCGGCTGCTGGAAACGCTCCTTGTGACCGTCGTACCATGACTTGATTTCAGCCTCGGTTACCGCCAGTTGGGCACCAATGGTTTCCATTGAAAGCACGACATACTCGACCCGAGCCTGTTCCGGCAACTCAAACTGCTTGCCGTTCTCGTCGTAGAATTTTTTCGCCGCATCGCCAGCCAACTTGACCTTGTCAAGATAAGCATCAAGCGGCAGGCGGTATTCCATGATTTCGCGCTTTTCCGTTTGCAGCGCCAGCACACGCTCGGCAACCGTACGTGCCATCAAGCCCGACTGGCCGACAGCCCCGGCCAGTTGCTGAAGGGTCAGATCCTGACGCAACTGCGCCTCGAAACCGGCCGGGGTCATTCCCTGAGCGCGCAAAGCTGCCTCATAACGCTCGGTCGAAAACTTGCCGTCCACCTTGAAGGCGTCGATGCCGCCGATGGTGCGGCGAATCGCCTCGTCACTGGCAAACATGCGCTTCTTGCCGGCTTCCAGCATCAGCAAACGCTGGTCGACCAAGTCATCAATGATTGCCTTGCGCGCTTCCGGCGTATCCAGAAGCTTGGGATCAACCTGCCCCATTTGCGCCCGCAAACGCTCCTGCTGCTCGCGCAGCGCCTGCTGAAATTGCTGCTGGGTGACTTTGATATCGCCAATCTTGGCCACATCATCGCCAGAACCAACACTGCGGACGTAGGACTCGACACCGAAAAAGGCGAACGGCAGCGTAATCAGCGCCAGAAATATCTGGACGATCTTCTTGTTAGTCCGGACTGCGTCAAACATGAGAGGAAAAACCCTTTGGATGCAAAATTAAAGCGAACCCTTGTTCGCCTTCAATCAAAACACGGCCAAGTCGACCAAACGTAAATGATACCGTAGTTTGGACAAGGTCCATTTGATGTAGTCAGCCCTTTGCCATCAACGCCCCGAGACGACGAATGGCATCTTCGATTTCCGGCGTATGCGGGTTGCCGCAATTCAGACGCAGGCAGTTGCGATACATGCCGCTGGCCGAAAACAGCTCACCGGGCACAAAGGCCAGATTCTCGGCAATCGCCCTATCGTAGAGCACCGTTGCATCGATCTCTTCCGGCAACTCCACCCACAGCACATACCCGCCCTGGGGCTGGGCGATCCGGGTAGCGGCAGGAAAATACCGGGTCGCCGCAGCCCGCATGCTCTCGACCTGTCGCTCATAACTGCGCCGCAAGCCGCGCAAGTGACGCTCGTAGGAGCCTGATTCGAGATACTCGGCCAGTACATGCTGGGTAATCGGATTGGTGGCACCACTGGTGATCGTTTTCTGCAAGGCGATCGCCGAACGATAGCGGCCAGCCGCCACGAAGCCGATCCGCAACGAAGGCGACAAGCTCTTGGAAAAAGACGAGCACAACATGACATTCCCGGTCTTGTCGAAAACCTTGAGCGGCCAGGGACGCTGACTGCCGAAATGCAGGTCGCCATAAATATCGTCTTCGATGACCGCCACCCCTCTTGCTGCGGTCAACGTCGCCAAAAGGCGCTTTTTCTCGTCAGGCATCGCACTCCCCAAGGGATTGCTGCCATTGGGGACCAGCAAACAAGCCGCCACGCCGCCATTGCGGGTCGCCAGATCGAGGGCTTCGACCGACATGCCATGCCTCGGGTCGGTCGGAATCTCCAGCGCCTTCAAGCCCAGGGTTTCGAGCAACTGCAGCATCAGGTAATAGGCCGGCGACTCGACGGCAACCGTATCCCCCGGTTTGGTGACCGCGCGCAGGCAAAGCCCGAGTGCTTCGGTACACGAATTGGTGATGACTATTTCCTCGGCCGCCAGCGGCCCGCCCCAGGCCAGGGAGCGGCGCACCAAATGCCGCACCAGCGCCGGTTCATCCATATTGATATGACTGCCGCCGGCCAGCAGTTTCGGATGGCGCCGGGCGACACCGGCATAGAGGCGCTGCAGCGCTGCCAGGGGTAACAGCTCCGGTGCCGGCAAGGCGGCGGCAAGCGGCGCCACCCCGGGCTTCATGCCGGCCTGCAAGACCCGCACGAGACGTTGCGAAATATCAACCGGCATCGGCGCTTCAGGCGTTGAGCGGAGGCGGGGCTCAGGCCGCAGCATCATCGGCCGCTTAACGAAGCAGCCTGACTGCGGCCGCATTTCGACCAGGCCACGATCCTCAAGCTGGCGCAGCGCCTGCACCACGGTCGACACCGAGAGTCTCTTCTCCTCGGCGAGACGACGCACCGAAGGCAAGCGATCGCCGTGCGACAAGATACCGTTCGCAATCATGCCAGCCAGTTCGCCAGCCAGCCGCTCGTAACGCAACAAGTCTTCAGACATGGATCACCAATACAGTTGAGGGCAAGGACAAGCAGCACAGTCGTAAAAACCAGTAACTGTGCCGATCACAATATATCTGCATTGCAACTGTATTGACAACCGACAACGCCCTAGACTTTCTTCTAAAACAAGTCAGGAGAGAGCGATGAAAATCAATTTTCCATCAGGTGACTACGAGCTCAGCGAAAATGCGCCGATCCGGCTCAACAACGCTCGTGGCGTCAGCATTCAATGCACGGCAGGCACGATCTGGATCACGCTGAGCGGCGAGGCTGGAGATATATTTCTGCAGGCCGGAGAGCGCTGGACAATCAAAAGCAACGGCCTGGCATTGATTGAAAGCATCGGCACTGGCTGCATCCGCCTTGAAAAGCCAAGCAGGTTCACGATCGCGAATCTGGGCAGATCCATCAAACGGCTGCGCCAGACGACGCTCGCTCAAATCAGGAACACGCAACGACAGCAAGGCCTGTCGTAAACACCTGGGCAGGTCGCACTTAAAACTCTAGCCCAGATCGAACAAGCCCGGCGGCAAGGGCCTGAGATTTTCCTGCTTGACCGTCAGGCGCACTGGAAAACCCTTGCGCCCGATAGCCTCGACCACCATTCGCCCGGCCGATGCCTCGGCCAGCACCCTGACATTGCGGGCCATTTTCGGATTCCGGCCAACATAGGTGGCCACGGTCCCGGCACCAGGCAGCCATGAAGATTCAGCACGGAGCATAGCGTCTCTTTCCATCGCGATCTCGAGCCTGAAGGCTAACGCGAGTGCTGAAATTTTCGAATACTGTACATTTATACAGCATTCGATTAATCTAGCCACTCAGCAAAGCGTCAAACACCAATTCAGCCTCGACAACAGGAGCATTGATCATGAAACGCCTTCAAAAATGGTTTGAGCAAATTGCCGGCGTCACCCAGGACGAACTGGAGCGACTGGCCCGGGCCAGAGAAATCTTCGGCGACAGCGCACCGGATATTTCCGAACTGGAAAGACCGGCCTGCTGGCGCCGGAAACGCCGCATCGGCGCCTGAAACACCCATCACGCCGTTTTCCTTCCATAATGAACATCCCGCATTTGTTACTGCACGGAAATGACATCAGCCAAACAGGTATTCATGGCCGGCCGTATACGGCTTTATCTGGGTGATCTCACGGAACAGGCGGTCGATGCCATCGTTAATGCCGCCAATGCTTCCCTGCTCGGTGGCGGCGGTGTCGATGGTGCCATACATCGGCGCGGCGGCCCGACCATTCTGGAAGCCTGCCGACAAATACGACAGACCAGTTGGCCGGAAGGCCTGCCGACAGGCGAAGCGGTGATTACCCCGGCCGGGCAGTTGGCTGCCCGCTTCGTAATTCATACGGTCGGGCCGATTTATGGCGAGCACGGCGGGCAAGAAGCTGAACTACTGGCCAGCTGTTATCGCAACGCGCTGCGCCTGGCCAATCAGCATGCGCTGGCCAGCATCGCCTTCCCGGCCATCTCGACCGGCATTTACGGCTACCCGGCCAACAAAGCGGCCGAGGTCGTCTCCCGGACCTTGCAAGAATCCTTGCTGCAGGACACTTCAATCAGCGAAGTCAGGTTGGTATTTTTTGCCCAGCACCAGCTGGACACTTTTCTCCGGCACCAAAAGTTTACCGACCAGAAATGACAAAAGCGGCCGCAGCCGCCTTTGTTTGCCCGACAATTCAAATCGCTTTAGCCGACCCAGCGCCGCGCATTGCGGAACATGCGCAGCCACGGCGAATCCTCACCCCAGTTTTCCGGGTGCCAGGACATCTGCACGGTACGGAAGACACGCTCCGGGTGCGGCATCATGATCGTGAAGCGGCCGTCGGCCGTGGTCACCGCCGTCAAACCGCCCGGCGAACCGTTCGGGTTGTACGGGTAGACTTCGGTCGGTTCGCCCTTGTTGTCGACGTAGCGCACGGCCGACAGCACCTTGGCCTGATCGTCGGCATTGTCGAACACCGCCCTGCCCTCGCCGTGCGAGACGACGATCGGCACCTGCGAGCCTTCCATGCCGGCAAAGAAGATCGACGGCGAATCGAGGATTTCGGTCATCACAAAGCGGGCTTCGAACTGCTCGACCTTGTTGCGACGGAAAGCCGGCCAGTGGTCTGCCCCCGGGATGATGGACTTGAGCGCACTCATCATCTGGCAGCCGTTGCAGACGCCCAGCGCAAAGGTGTCCTTGCGGTTGAAGAAGGCGGCGAATTCGTCGCGGCAACCGTCGTGCATCAGGATGGTCCGCGCCCAGCCGAGGCCGGCACCAAGCACGTCGCCGTAGGAGAAGCCGCCACAGGCGACCAGGCCCTTGAAATCCTTGAGGCTGACCCGGCCACTCAAAATGTCGCTCATATGGACGTCGACCGCAGCAAAGCCGGCCTTGTCGAAGGCAGCAGCCATTTCGTAGTGGCTATTGACGCCCTGCTCCCGCAGGATGGCAACGCGCGGCCGGCCGCTGAGCTGGGCATAAACCTTGGTGAAATCGTCCTGCGGATCGAAAGTCAGCTTCGGCGTCAGGCCGGGATCGGTGACGTCGAGGATGCGGTCGAACTCCTGCTGGGCGCAGCTCGGGTTGTCGCGCAGGGTCTGCATCTGGTAGCTGGTTTCGGACCAGGCACGCTGCAGGTCGACGCGCTTTTCGCGCAGTACGCGCTTGGCGTTGCGGGTGACGCGGATTTCATCCCACTCGTTCAGCGTACCGACGAAGTGGTAGGGCACGCGCAGGGCGCGCAGCACCGGCGTCACCTTTTCGCGGTCGGCGCGGCGGATCTGGATCAGGGCGCCGAGTTCTTCGTTGAACAGGGCGCGGACGATATTCTCGAAATCGCGGCCGGCCAGCAGGTCCGGGCGCTTTTCCGAACCATCGACATCGCCGGCCTGCGGGTCGTAGCAGATGCCGTCGAGATCGAGCGAGACGCCGCGGCGGCTGGCGAAGGCCATTTCGCAGGCGGCGACGAACAGGCCGCCGTCGGAACGGTCGTGGTAGGCGAGCAGCAGGCCGTCGCGGTTGAGTTTCTGCACGGCGTCGAACAGGCCCTTGAGTCTGGCCGGCTCGTCGACGTCCGGCGCATCGCTGCCGGTGGCGTTGTACACCTGCGCCAGACAGGAGCCGCCGAGGCGGTTCTGACCGAGGTCGAGCAGCAGCAGTTCGGTTTCGCCCTGATCGACGGCCAGTTGCGGCGTTTTGGTCTTGCGCACGTCGTCGACCGCAGCAAACGAGGTGACGACCAGCGACAGCGGCGAGACGACCTGCTTCTTCTCGCCGCCATCTTCCCAGGCGGTGCGCATCGACAGCGAATCCTTGCCGACCGGGATCGACACGCCGATCGCCTTGCACAGGTCGGAGACGGCTTCGACGGTGTCGAACAGGCGAGCATCCTCACCAGCGACGCCGCACGGCGCCATCCAGTTGGCCGAAAGCTTGACCTTGCCCAGTTCGCCGACATCGGCCGCAGCCAGGTTGGTCAGCGCTTCGCCGATCGCCATGCGGCCGGAAGCCGGCGCATCGAACACGGCGAGCGGCGTGCGCTCGCCCATGGCGAAGGCTTCGCCGAGGTAGCCCTGGTAACCCATCGTCGTCACGGCGACGTCGGCCACCGGCACCTGCCACGGGCCGACCATCTGGTCGCGTGCGGTCATGCCGCCGACGGAGCGGTCGCCGATCGAGATCAGGAAGGTCTTGTCGGCGATGGTCGGCAGACGCATCAGGCGATAGGCGGCGTCCTTCAGTTCGATGGCGGTGGCGTCGAAGGAAACGAAGGTTTCCGGCTCATGCTTGACGTCGCGCGTCATGCGCGGCGGCTTGCCGAGCAGCGCTTCCATTTCCATGTCCACCGGATTGACGCCGAAATGGTCGTCGGTCACCGTAAGGTGGCCGTCACCGGTCGCTTCGCCGACCACGGCAAACGGGCAGCGCTCGCGCTCGCACATGGCCTGGAATTCGGCAATGCGGTTCGGCGGAATGGCCAAGACGTAGCGTTCCTGCGATTCATTGGACCAGATTTCGGCCGGCGACATGCCCGGCTCTTCAGTCGGCACCTTGCGCAGATCGAAAATAGCGCCGACGCCGCCCGAGTGGGCCAGTTCCGGCAGGGCGTTGGAGACGCCACCGGCACCGACGTCGTGCACGGACAAAATCGGATTGTTCTTGCCCATCTGCCAGCAACGGTCGATGACTTCCTGCGCCCGGCGCTGGATTTCCGGGTTGCCACGCTGGACGGAGGCGAAGTCGAGGTCTTCGGCGTTCGAGCCGGCCGTCATCGACGAAGCGGCGCCGCCGCCCAGACCGATCAGCATTCCGGGGCCACCGAGCTGGATGAACTTGGTGCCGACCGGGAAGGTTTCTTCCTTGAACGACTGCTCGGCCTGGATGCTGCCCAGACCACCGGCGATCATGATCGGCTTGTGGTAGCCGCGCACCGTGCCGGCGACGTCCTGTTCATAGGTACGGAAATAGCCGGTCAGGTTCGGGCGGCCGAATTCGTTGTTGAAGGCGGCGGCGCCAATCGGGCCTTCGAGCATGATGTCGAGCGCCGAAGCGATGCGCGACGGCCGGCCATAGGCGTGTTCCCACGGTTGCGGCGCATCCGGCAAATTCAGGTTGGAGACCGAGAAGCCACAGAGGCCAGCTTTCGGCTTGGAACCCTTGCCGGTGGCGCCTTCGTCGCGGATTTCGCCGCCCGAGCCGGTGGAAGCACCGGGGAACGGGGAAATCGCCGTCGGGTGATTGTGCGTCTCGACCTTGGTCAGGATGTGGGTCAGTTCTTCCTTGTAGGAATAGCCACGGTCGGCATCCGGGTAGAAACGGTTGATCGTCGCGCCTTCGATGATCGAGGCGTTGTCGGCGTAGGCCATGACCGTGCCTTGCGGCGCGGCAGCATGGGTTTCGCGGATCATGCCGAACAGCGTCTTGTCCTTCTTCTCGCCGTCGATGACCCACGACGCGTTGAAGATCTTGTGGCGGCAATGTTCGGAATTGGCCTGCGCGAACATCATCAGTTCGACGTCGGTCGGGTTGCGGCCGGCCTTGGTGAACACGTCGAGCAGGTAATCGATTTCGTCGTCGGACAGGGCCAGGCCGAGCGAACCATTGGCCTCGACCAGTGCGGTTTTGCCACCTTGCAGCACGTCGACCGTCGCCAGCGGCTTCGGCTCGAAATGGCGAAACAGTTCGCCGGCGGCGTCAAAACCGGGCAGCACCGATTCGGTCATCCGGTCGTGCAGCAGGCCGGCGACGGTCTTCTTTTCGTCGGCGGTCAGCGCGCGGCTATTCTTGGTCACAACGTGGAAAGCAATGACCCGCTCGATGCGCTCGATGGCATCCAGATCGCAGTTCCAGGCGATGTCGGTGGCCTTCGATGACCACGGCGAAATGGTGCCGATACGCGGCGCGACCAGGAACAGTTCGCCGGCATCGGAACCAGCCGCTTTCTCTTCCAGCAGCGTCGCCAGCTTGGCGCGCTCGTCGGCATTCAGGGCGCGCTTTTGCGCCACGACATGCCAGTAATCGGCGACCACCGACTCGATGTCCGACACGGCCGCGACCAGGCGGGCTTGCAGGCGTTGCAGACGGAAGGCGGAAAAGGCGGCGTCGCCCTTGAGGCAAAGAATATCGGCCATTGGGAGTGGGGTCTGGTTAGGCGGAGAGGCGGGCATTATACCTGAGGCGGCAACCGGGCCGGGTATCGCTCGTCGCCAAGCGCCACTGCGCCGCCCCGCGCTTCACCACCCCGATCCGTCAGGCGAAATGGCGATTCCTACGGTCAACCGGGAAAAAGGGCCAAAATCGAAATTACGCCAGCCCCTTGTCGTTTTGATGGCTACGCCCAGGCTCAAGGCTTCGGGGACGAGTCAGCCAGCGCCGGCTCGGCCAACTCGGCGACCACCTGGTTGCGCCCGGCCGCCTTGGCGGCATAGAGCATGCGGTCGGCCGCCTCGACCAGCTCCGTCGGGCGGGTATGCCCGGCGCAATAATCGTCAGCATGCTTGGTCTGGGGCAGACAGAACTCCGCCACGCCGATGCTCACCGAAACTCGCCCGCTTGGCGATACCGGGCACGGAATTGCCAGCGCCTGGACCGCCTGGCGCAAGCGTTCGGCAAGCTCGGCGGCAGTGCCAATGCCGGTTTGCGGCAGCAGCACGACAAACTCCTCGCCGCCGTAGCGGGCGACCAGGTCGGTTCCCCGCTGCGCACCGGCGCGCAACGCGCCGGCCACCGCCTGCAGGCATTTGTCGCCTTCAACGTGACCATAACTGTCGTTGTAAATTTTGAAGTGGTCGATGTCGATCAGCATCAACGACAGCGGCAGGCCGCTGCGCAAGGCAAGGCGCCACTCCGCCTCAAGCGCGGCGTCGAAAGCCCGCCGGTTGGCGATGCCAGTCAGCGCATCCTGCGTCGTCAGGCGTTGCAGCGTGCCGGCCAGGAGCAGCAGTTGCTTGTACAGCATGCCACTTTCGGCAAGCAGTACAAGCAGCACGAAACTTGCCGCCAGCAGGCCATAGAGACGGCCGGCATAAAAGCCGAGGTCGAAACGCCCCTGGTTGAGCACCGCCGACAGCGCGATATCGATCAGCCAGGCAGACATCACTACCATCAGCCACAGGTCGAGCACCGAATGCGGCCGACGCAGCCACAACACGGCCAACGCCGCGGCGCCGAGCAGCCAGACGGTGGACACCACGACGGTCATGGCCGGCGTGTAGTTGTGCCCCTGCATGATGGGCGGCAACTGCGCCTGCCCGGCGGTAACGAGCAAGGTCAGAGCGACCACCGCCGCCAGCACTCCGACCCAGGCCAACACCAGGAGGGCGACCTGTCGCCCGAACGGCAGCGCGGGTTGTGTCCCGCCCCCCTTGAGCAGCGCATAGCCGACGACAAAGAGGGGAAATCCGCCATGCCAGAACATATACAGCCAGGCCGTACTCTGCGGCCCGGCGCCGAGCAGTCCGCCTGGCGCAAAGAGGCCGGGAAAGGTCAGGGTGTGGGCGATCGTCATCAGCGCGGTAAACAGATAGCCGCAGCCCAGCACGAAAAGTGCCCGGGAATTAAACGAGAAATACTGGCCGAACAGCAAGGCGGCGGTAATCAGGTCAATCACCACCAGCGCCGACTGGTAGCTCGGAATGAAAGCCGCCACCGCCGGCAACTGCAGTTTGGCGAAGGGGGCAATGACCGCGAATACGGCCAGGGAGAGCAGCAGAACGCCACCGACCAGCCGCCGCTCTCTCCGGCTGGCAGTCAGTGTCGATAGCAAGAAGGAATTGGCGCTAGGCAACATGGATTGTCGGGCGAATCTATCACGACCATTACTAACGTAATAGATTACTTGCCGCAATTGCGCTTTCTTCCTGGCGAACCACGGCCGGCTCCGGCAAAAAAACCGGGAAATGCTGCGGTCAACACCAAATTTTGGCTATTTTTCGCTCGCCCCGGGCCTGCCAGTTCCTATCGGCTCAGTTCTTACAGACAAACAGATAGCACCTTCACCTCTTTGGCGCGCCAGCCTCGCCAAGGATATTTGCCATATTGAGCTTGGCGGCCAGCAGAACTGAAGCCTCATGCGTCAAATGACCACTATCAACATACACCGGAGATCCGTCAATTTTATTGGCGCACTGTTTTTCATCGCACAACACCGGATCAAAAGAAACCAGCGCTACGCCGGTTTCACTATTCAAGCGCTGCAAAAACTCAAAAGTCAGTGCATAGCTTGCATGATAGAAATCCACGGGAATAGTACAGTCAGCAGTTGGTGCAGCGATTACCAACTTCCCCTGCATTTTGCGTTCTGTACACGCCCCAACGTTGAAGCCTCCGGCGGGAGGCGGCGAAATGATGACCACATCTTTTCCGAGCGCACGAACTTCGCGAATCGTCTCCACCATAGCTGCGAGCGCATTCTCGAGGCCAACCTCTTGCTCAACAAATTTGCCGTTTATTTGACGCAATCCCTGCCAATGATGTTTTCCATCAGTAGGATTTAAGTACTGTTTGAATGGACTGGACATCACAACCAGCCTTACCGACTTCGTTTGCTCAAGATAAGCAAGAACATCGCGATTAAATTTCAGACATGACTCGGCCCACGGCTGCAAATAAAAAACATTAGACATGGGAGCAAGATTCGAAAACGGGCCGCAAGAACCTCGGGTTGCCTGAACAACGCCATGTGGCCAAGAAGCAATGATGCCGCTGACCAGATGCATTGCGTAGGAATCTCCCCAAACAAGCAGGCTTGGATTGTCTGAATTTCTGCATTCAATTTTCGGCACAAAATCCGACTCATAAGCACAAGGCGCAGCAAACCCGTCATTCGGACGACGAATATGGGCAAAATCGAGGCCGGCATCCGGAGTTTTTGCAACAACCACAGGAAGCGTCATGACAGCCATCGAGGCCACAAGGCCTCCCAATATGAATCTACGCGAAGGATGCAATTGCAGGCGGCGAGTCGGTAATTCGACAAAACGGTAAAGCAGCACGCCAAGCGCGACGCCAACAACAAGCGTAAATAGGGACAATTGCCAAGTCACCGGACCGACCGCAGCATTTTTCAAGAAAGCGAATGGCGGCCAATGCGACAAATACAATGAATACGAAACATTTCCAACAAGTGCCAGCGCCCGCACCGGAAGCAATCTGTCCATCAGTGCATGGCGACGGAGAATCACAAGCAGCGTCGCGAAACAGACAAGAACGGCATCAACACCTGGATGCGGCAGCCCTGTCGGGCACACCGGAATAACCAAAAGCATGACGACCGACGGCCAGAATAGCCACTTGAGAATGACTTGCACCCATTTGGCGCGCAAATTGTAGATAGCGGCCAGCGACCCAAGAGCCAGTTCCCAACCACGCGTTGGTAAAAGATAAAAAGTCCACTCCGGCTTGTACTTCAGACCGGCAAAACAAAGACTGATACTTGCAAGGAAAAGAAATAGCATTCCGCCCCGCCAAAGTCGGCGTGGTAAGAAAACAAGGAGTGCCGGCAAGAAAAGATAGTACTGCTCCTCGATAGACAAGGACCAGACATGCAGCAAAGGCTTTAGATCAGCTGCGCCAGCAAAATAGCCCGACTGGAAAAGTAGGGCCAAGTTAGCCGTAAAAGTGACGGCTCCCAGCATTTGCTTGAAAAAATCTTGCGATTCCTGAGCATTCAGAACAAACGGAGCGACGACCGCAGTAACAGTAAACGTTGTATACGCTGCAGGCAACAAACGTTTGGCGCGCCGAAAATAGAACTCTGAAAACTTGAAAGTACCTCTTTCGATTTCTTTTTTTATCAGCGTCGTAATGAGATAACCAGAAATAACAAAAAAAATATCGACGCCAAGAAAACCCGCCTTGAAAAACCCGAAGTCAGCGTGGTAAAGCAACACCAGAGAAACTGCGAGCCCACGCAGCGCCTGAATATCGACCCTAAACCCCTGTTGCATAACAACTCCAGATAAGCGGCAGCATGAAAGGCTACGCCCTTGGCATTATCTACTCAAGCAATCCCGGATCATTTGACGCCCCCTCCGATCAATCCCCGGCAACCGCCTTCAAGATCAGCGGCAGCAAGGGCTCGGGCAGTTTGATGCCGCCGCTGGTGGCGAAGGCGTGGGCGTTGCCCGACATTTTTTTCCAGGTCTTGCGGATGATGTCGAGCCATTTTTCTTCGCTGTATTCGGCGTGCTGGTCGGCGAAGCCGAGCATGTAGTGTTCGAGGAAAACGAGGCTGGTGACGTCCTCCAGCATCTGCGTATCGGGATTGGTCTTGATGCCTTGCTTGCCGACCGCCGCCTTGACCTGCTCGATCATCGCCGCGTCGTAGCCGGCCTGCTGCATCAGCGCGCCCGCCGTTTCGGCGTGAAAGCGGTAAAGACCGGTGCGCCATGCAAAGTAGCCCGGCTTGCCGAGCGGGTAGTTGCTGCGCGGCACGGTCCAGCGCTGGATGTGCTGGGCGCGCACGGCAAGTTGGGCGACTTCGCTGGCGTCCGGCGCGA
>Ga0316604_10002551_pt1 | contig 13789 bp, 15 predicted proteins | sample OWC_soil_day20_C_FD_207650 | JGI IMG/M metagenome (GOLD analysis project Ga0316604, IMG submission 207650) | Wetland soil microbial communities from Old Woman Creek delta, Ohio, United States - OWC_soil_day20_CT | ecosystem: Environmental > Terrestrial > Soil > Wetlands | place: USA: Ohio... | reverse complement strand
ATCGGTTAGTGTATAAAGTATTGGATGATGCTATTCTTATCTTACAATGTAGATATCATTATTAAAGTGACAAATTAAATAGGAGGTCTAATAAATAGGCTTCCTATTTTTTTACCATAGCACCTGACTCATAGTCAGGGGGGCACAGGATCATGCCCTGTTGGGAGCACAAGATGGTAAAGGCTTTTAGCTGAATTGCTAAAAGCCTTTTTTCATTTGCACAGGATTTGCACAAAGTAATGCTGGTGGGAAAATAGAGGATCACTTTCCCGACGTCAGGAAGGTGATCGAGGTAGGAAAAGGAGCTCAACAGGAAATACAGCATATTATGCTTATACGCTATGCCTGCTACTTGATAGCACAAAATGGAGATTCCAGAAAGCCGGAAGTTGCCTTTACACAGACTTATTTTGCTGTCCAAACACGAAGAGCAGAAATAATTGAACAAAGATTGCTGGAATTTGAAAGAGTGAAAGCAAGGGAAAAGTTAAGTCAAACAGAGCGACAATTATCAGGAATATTATATGAAAGAGGTGTTGATGATAAAGGCTTTGCGATAATCCGGGCAAAAGGAGATCAAGCGCTTTTCCGGTTATCTACATCACAGTTAAAGAAAAAAACGGGTGTTCCGGAAACGAGGCCATAGCCGATTTTCTGCCTACTATTAGCATTAAAGCAAATATCACTGGCGGGTACAGCTGCAGGTACATACGTTACTTTTCAACAAATATCTATTGCATTAGGCGTATGTATTACAGGCGGGTTGTTTTTACAATTGACAGGCAATGCTCCTGACTGGCAACAATGGTTACATGCTTATAGATAGGCTACTGGAATGAATGTACTTTCCCTGCTGATCGTAAATTATTTATTAAGCAAATTGCACTAACTTGAAGCGATTGAAAAACCGTTTTACAATGACATTGGAAAGAGCTATTGAAATCGCCGTTGCAGCCCATCACGGTCAGAAAGATAAGTACGGAGCCCCTTATATCGGACATGTATTAAGAGTCATGAACATGGGTATTACAGTAGAAGAAAAAATTGTAGGCGCACTCCACGATGTAGTCGAAGATACAGACTGGACTTTTGAAAAGCTCGCTGCTGAAGGGCTGCCGCCAAAACTACTGGAAGCATTAAAAGGGGTTACTAAACTATCAGAAGATGAAGACTATGATCATTTTGTAGATCGTACCTTACAAAATCCATTATCCTGCGCTGTAAAAATGAACGATCTCACGGATAATATGGATATAAAACGCATCCCGGAAGTAACTGAAAAAGACATAGCCAGATTAAACAAATATCTAAAAGCTTACCGCAAAATTGCTGCAAAGAGAATTGGTAATTAAGCATCCAAAAATGGTCATCCAAATTAGTGGCTATTGAGCAAAAATGGTCATCCAAATTAGTGGCTGTTGAGCAAAAAATGAGCCTCCCAAAAATTGCTGTGGGCCAGGGCTCTTCTGTTGAACCAACCCGCTATTCCAGCAACTGACTCAACCCTTCTTTCTCAAAAATAAGTCTGCCGAACTTCAGGTCAGACCAACCCCTATCCAGTCGATAACTATTCACTGGTACCCCCTCCTGTATGCCTGCCCGTAACTGATACGGTTCGTATAATTCCGAAGGTAATAAGCCCTGCAACTGGTACAAATGTGTCGAAATAATAAAATGACATTGCCTGAACTGACTCAACCCTTTAATGGTAGTAAACGTCACCTCCATCGCATCATCTATATTCGTACCCCTGAATATCTCATCAAATATGGCAAAGCACCGCTGTCCCGCCTTCGCCTGTATGGCCGTATTTTTAAGGTGCACGATCTCCTGCATAAAATGACTAAATCCATTCTTCAGATCATCCGTCACATTGATCGCCACTAACACCTGGTCATAAAACGGTATCCTACAATTCTCCGCCGGCACTGCCAACCCGATATGTGCCAAAGATACACACAGCCCTATCGCCTTTAAAGTCGTCGATTTCCCCGACATATTCGGCCCTGTCAATACAATCATATTACTCGTCGTTTGCAGGTTGTTTTTGACCGGATTTGTCACCATAGGGTGCCAGAACTGCTCTATCACAAAATTATCTGCAGAAAAGGAAGGAATAGTAAATCCGTACTTAATCGTACCCATGGCCAGTGACCACCATGCCTCATATTCAAACAGCGAATCCCAGAACCTGGCTGTCAGGTTCCTCTCCCTGCATGCCACCAGTTTGCGGGCAAAAGAAAATGTCTGCTGAAAGGTCAGTTCTTTGGGGAGTTTATCAATCTCCAATGTTTCATACAGTTCCTTGGCCGGCCCGGCAAAATCTTCCAGCAATGGTATGCCATGCAATGGAAGCAGGTATTTCCCATAAATATTACGAAGCAACCGGATCGTTTGTAAACACCTCCCCTGCAACTGGTACCTGTCCTTCCCAAAATATTGACCAATCGTACTCTCCGGCTGCTCGACATAGGTAGTGAACTGATGCACCTCCTGCAAGTCTGCCTTATGATAGGTAAAACCCTGTATCCGCTCCCAGTAAAACAAAAATGCCTGTAATAACTGCTGCCGCTCCAAAGTCGCAGAAAACGACAATCGGGGTACCGAAAAGATCTGATACAACCGCTCACTGGATGAAGGATGTATGGTATAGTCAAATAAGTGGATAATTTCTTTTTCAATGTAGGGCATACAGTCACTGGATTATAGACATTAAAAATAATGTTTAACTCCCTTAAGGTTATGTTAAAGCCTATATAGCAAATAACACCTTCGTCTATAAGTATCATCCATAGGTCTCTCCCGGAGATAACCCGCCTATAAGCCGCCTATAAGCCGCCCATAAGCCGTAGATAACCCGCATCTATATAGAGGCGGGTTATCTACGGCTTATCTATGAGTTACCACCGGGTCACCTATATGTTCATGTGCAGGATATGCTACCTCTGAACCGGATATCCAACTCAACCCGGATTCACAAACCTGAACCGGATGTAATATCTTTACCCCCTAAACCAGATCAATGCAGAAGAGCAGATTTATAGCCATCGAAGGATTAGATGGGGCAGGAAAATCGACCCAGATTGACTTATTGACCAATTATTACCACCAGCAGGGTATAGAAACCCGCTTCGTACACTTCCCAAGAAGTCAGAACGGAGGCGTATTTGGCGACCTGGTAGCTAAATTCCTGCGCGGTGAGTTCGGCGATGTGAAAAATGTACACCCACAATTGGTGGCCCTTATTTTTGCAGAAGACAGAAAAGACTTTGCCAGCACTATCAACGAATGGCTGGCTGATGGCTATACTGTGCTGGTTGACAGGTATGTATTGTCTAATATCGCCTTTCAGTGTGCTAAACTGAATACTGATGCGGAAAAACAGGAATTGCGGGACTGGATCAACATGTTTGAATATGAATACAACCGTATTCCCCAGCCAGACCTCTCCATTTACCTGGATGTGCCTTTCTCCCACACCGAGCAGGCTCTGACCAAAAGAATGAAAAATGAAGACCGCAGCTACCTGAATGGTAAGGAAGATATCCATGAAAAGGACTTCTCCCTCCAGCTCGCGGTGAAAAAAGAATACGAAATCCTGGCAGATACAGACCCTGCCATTACCAAAATAGTATGCTATAATGGGGCAAACGAGATGCGTACCATTGCAGACATCCATGCCAGCATCATAGCCTGCCTTGAAAAACTGATTTAATACATTCCTGAAAGTGGAAATCAGCAGGGGTTTTTCTGAAAAAAAAGCGATTTGCCAGCAGGCATGCGCCTCATTTTCAGGAAATAATTTCCTTAAGGGGAAGCCCATTCACCAAATCCATTTTCAGCAAAAAAGGAGAAATTATGTCCATTACATCCACAACAGAACTAACCGGCATGCAGGCCATCAGTGAAGTAGTTGGCAAAGTGTTGCAGCAGATGCGTCAATATGCCGCACCCGGCATGTCTACGAAAGAACTGGATGAGTATGGGGGCGCCTTATTACAACAAATGGGCGCCAGATCAGCACCAAAAATCACTTACGGATTTCCTGGGTTTACCTGCATCAGCGTGAACAATGAAGTTGCCCACGGTATCCCTTCTTCAAAGAGAATTTTACAACCCGGCGACCTGGTAAATGTGGATGTGTCCGCAGAACTGGCGGGATACTATGCTGACAATGGCGGTTCCTTCATTTTAGGCGAAGATATTCACCACCATGCCCGTCTTGTCAATGCCTCTATCGAAATCCTGCACAAAGCTATCAGCAATATCAGCGATGGTGTACGCCTCTCCCACATTGGCCGTATTGTGGAAGATGCCGCCAGAGAAAAAGGATACAGGGTAATCAGGAACCTGGTGGGGCACGGTATAGGCAGAAGTCTGCACGAAGCGCCTAGAGAGATCCCTAACTTCTATGACCGGTTCAACAGAACCCGTTTCCGCAGCAATTCTGTGGTTGCGATCGAGACCTTTATCTCCACCGGGGCTAACTATGCTGAAACATTGGGGGATGGCTGGACACTGGTGACCAAAGATGGCAGTTTTGTGGCCCAGCATGAGCATACTGTGCTTGTAACGAGTGGGGAACCTATTATTCTGACTGCGTCAAATGGAATATAGGGTTTTCACGGATAGCCTAAAAATTGGCATAGATTATACATTCAAGATGTAGTATGATTCTCTAATATAGCTGACAATGATTGGATCTCCAACTATACAACCAGATGATACCACTCATTGATAAAATACTATTGTTATTTGATTTCGAAGATGTAGAATTGAGTTTCTTCTTTGTCTGAGAAATTATTGTCTGCCACACATATAAGGCTTCTGTGGCCATTTGGCAGTAGAGGGCCAAGGGTCATTCCTTCCACATTATCCACATAGGTATTCAGACTTTCAAAATTGAACAAAGGTTTTTTCACTACAGGTGTAAAGTGCGTATCTGTCTGCAAAGATTGAATAGCCGATACATCTGTGGCATGGGAAAGGTCTGCCTTGTAGAGGCGGATGGTACAATTCTTTACCCCGGTAGAAAAAGAGCGCTCCATGATGAGCAACTGGTTTTCTGAAAGCACCAGGATATCAGGAATACCATTGATGGCAAAACCATCGGCAGGTACAGGTGCTGCTGCAATAGGTGCCAGTTTGTAGGCAAACTGAGCAATGGGTTGCCTGGTTTGCAGATTGTATTTGATAATGCGGATCCAGGCAGTGGTGTCTTTTAGCCCTGCACGGGGACCATCTTCATAACGGGGTTCTTCGACACTGACGAACATGTATTTACCATCGGGGGTGAAACCCAATCCTTCGAAAGTACCGTTTTTGCGGGGACCATTGTTGGTAGCCTGCATATGCATTTGTGCAGGGATGGGGAAGGTATCGGGAAAATGCCCGTCGCGGGAGAGTTCGTATATAGCCGGATCTTTTAGTATGGTGTCTTTGGCGTTCACGATGCGCTCTCCTTCACTGCTCCAGATGAGGTGATCAGCGTGTGGGTTGTAGCGCATGGCTTCCGGATCTGGTGCGAGGTTTTTTGTAGCGGGAAAAGGATGGCCGTCGCGCATCGGGAGGGTATTTACAGCGGTGAAGGTCACCTTATCATCGTTTACCGGTACCTGTGCGGTATAGTAACGGGCTGCTTCGTGTTCAGAACGGTCATCGCAGATGAGGTAATATACATTGCGGGCGCTGTCGTAATCGATACCTGAGAGGCCTCCTATTGTCGTACCGTTGAAGGTTGTATTGTAAGGAATAATGTGCTTGTGGAGCAGGTGGAGTTGAGATACATCCAAAGTATTCACAGGTTGACGGGAGGTGCTGCAGGCTGCTAAGAGCAGGCTAAACAAAAGATATTTTCTCATAGCAGCAAAGGTAAAGCCCTTTAAGAAAAAAGCCTTTGCCTTTGGCAAAAGCTTTTTCAAAAAAATTTTTTCGGCCTTCGGCCAGCGAAAAGGATTACTGAACGATAAAGAGATTCGCAATCGCTAATACCTCATCTTTCGTAAGCGGTTCATCAAATGATTCCGTTGCAGCATCCTGTGTTACCAGTGAAGTAATGCCGGTAATAGTGATGTTTGCCTGTACCTCATTTTCTTCACCATTGTATACAGGTTGTGTAGCGGCGATATCGGTATACTTACCCGTGATCCATGGTTTTATTTTAGTATTCCCGGTAGATGCACGGCGCATAGAACGGATATGCGCAGCATGCCTTGCTTCGATAGAGTGAATCTGCAATGCTGCTGTGAGCACTGTCGGATTTTCCATTAGTGTAGCTGCCTGTCCTTTGTAAGCTCTTACACCGGTATCTTCAAATGCCTGTGCTACGCCCAGCAGTGTTGCATAGTTAGTAAATACATCGCTGAAAGTACCACCCGCAGTAAAGTCGAAGGTTGGTTTATCAACAGGTGTACCACTTGAACTGGTAATGGCACTTTTCAGAAAAGCAACATGCGCATTTTCATGTGTACCGATAGTCGTAAATGCATTCAGCGATGCGGCGGTGGGGAATAAGGAAGTATGTGTGATTGCCTCGGCATAGAAAGCTGCTTCCAGGTATTCCAGTGTGAGGGCAAAGTTCAGCACTGCCAGTACATCAGATGGCGTACGACCATACGCTTTTTTCAACATGCTGCCGAGTGCAAAAGGTACGGCTGTCAAAGCCATCACACGGCCAAACTGCTTCATCACATTTCTGCGGGAATCCAGCCTGTCATAAATTTCAGGATCTTTTTTCTCTATTTCAGAAAAGATATTTTGCAGGTCCATGAGTGTAGAATTTAAAGTTATTTTGGAAGTGTGTTGGTATTGATCTGGGTTTTGATATATACACTGGCGGCGGCGAATACATCAGTAGGTGTTTTAGCCCCATCCAGACCATTACTATCAGCATTGGAAGAGAAGGTACCATTACTTACCAGATCGCGGATATAAGCCGCATGACGCGCTTCTACAGATACAATTTTTCCGGCCAGTGCCAGGTAAGCAGGCGTAGTAATGTATTTACCGGCGCCATTGTATGCTGCTACACCCAGGTCTTCGAACGTTTGTGCTGCTGCAAGTACTTTATCTCTGCTGGTAAAATCGATGGTGCTGAAATCGACCTGTAAATCCTGGATAGCCCCTGTACTGAGTGCTTTACGGAAGAATTCACGGTGTGCAATTTCGTGATTGCGGATATCGGTCAGCAGTGTCATTTCTGAGTCGCTGATGCCGCTATACGGTGTAAGTATTACCTGTGTATAAAATGCTGCTTCCAGCTGTTCGAGTGCGAATGCATAATTCAATACGGCGACATCCCCACTACCGAGGCTAACACCAGTACCATCATTAGTATCATCATCACTACAACTGCTTAATACAGAGCCTGCAGAGAGTATAGCAGCACTCATACCTGCATATTTGAGAAATGTACGGCGATGTACATTAGGCATGGCAAAGCCATCCTCGTTACCATTACTGGTTACGGAGTGGGTTTTCCGTGTGAACATAATAAAGGAGTTTTAAAAATTAGAGAATGAAACAAACATTACATGACTAGCTACAACTTAACATGGTCGATTTTTGGGTAATTCTTCACAAGTGTAACGATAAGATATACGAGCATGATTTCCATCTGGTTTTATTTTTCTGAAAAACCATTACCGATGCTGTTTTTAGACGAATTGAGTATATATAACATGTCACAGCCGACTCAAGAAGGATTACCTTCTTACAGTCGGCTGCAACATGAAATTTCTAATTCTGAGGTAGTCTGTTTTAAACAGCTCTACCGCGTATTATATTTACAAGGATAGCAATAATTGCTAATACCAGCAAAGTGTGAATCAAACTACCTGCGGAGTAAACAAACACGCCCAAAACCCATCCGATGATCAGAATAATCGCGATTAAATAAAGTAAGCCGTTCATATCAAAAAGATTTGGTTATCTTAAGGAATAGAAAATTTATGCCAGTTAAGCAACTCTGCTTTGAGAAGTGCTTCTGATAGCGATGTAAACCGTTTTAGCACCCCGGAATCCCTATACATACTGCGTTTGCGGCCAAAAGGCTTTGTAGAACATATTCCCCGGAGGGAGGTAAAATGTACGCTACTGATAAGTGCTTTCCGTCGGCAGTAAGTATATTCATTGCGGGCCAGGTAATAAACCATGGTATCTGAAAAGGCTGGTCACATTTTTGAAATTAAAGAACACAACAATCTTCATTCATTTTAAAACTACCATCATGCAATTGAACGAGAAATTGATAGAAGCCCTGAATGATCTGATCCGGATCAATAATGACAGAGTAGAGGGATATCATAAAGCCATTGATCAGACGGATGATGCCGATCTGAAAGCACTGTTCCAGAGAATGAAAGAAGAAAGTATTACATATATAGATCAACTGAATAATATATTGCAGGATGGTGGCGTAGAACCTACATACAATACTACTATTTATGGTAAGCTGTACAGAACCTGGATGGATGTGAAAGCTACTTTTTCAGGGCATGACAGGCATTCAATCCTGTCTGCATGTGAGTATGGGGAAGATGCCACGCAGCGGACTTATGAGGATGTGTTGGGGTCTAGTATCTCCATGCCATACAGCATCCGGGATTTGGTGGCGAATCAGCGCAGAGCGCTGAAGAGTGCACATGATACTGTAAGAACGTATCGGGATCTGGAAAAAGTTGTGCACTGAACATGTTGTTCATTATAAGCCTGGCTGTTCTTTTTGTTCAAAATGACGCATAATGCTATTGTTCATTATGGGCAACTTACATTTGAATTCAAAGATTAAGCGGCTACTTATATTTATAAGTAACAAATTTCAGTAATGGATTTAGGTAAAAATAACAGTCCCGTCAGCTGGCGGGACTGTTGTATTAAAGAGCCTCTGGCGCGAAACTACTTCCGCCTTTGGCTGAAGCAGTTTCGCGCCAGAGGGCAACACCTGCGATGGCCTTAGAATTGCGTTTCTAAAAAGCTTTATCCCAATCTTTCCAAACTGCCTCATAGCCATTTGCCTGCAGCATAGCAGCAATTTCAAAAGGGCTTCGTTCATCCGAAATCTCAAATTGTTCCAATGAATCTGCATCTATCGTATACCCTCCCGGGTTTGTACGCGACCCCGCACTCATCGTAGTAATACCCAATTGAATTACATGATCTCTGAATCGCGGAGACTCGCGTGTGGAAAGACTTAACTCTACCTCTGGTGATAATAAGCGATAAGCGCAGATCAACTGTACCAGTTCCCTGTCATTCATGACCGCCTTTGGCATCAGGCGGCCGGCACAAGGGCGTAGACGTGGAAATGAAAGACTGTACCGGGTTTGCCAATAAGTTTTTTCTAAATATTGCAAATGCAAAGCAGTGAAGAAACTATCTGTACGCCAATCTTCCAAACCAATTAATACCCCCAATCCTATTTTGTGAATACCCGCTTTGCCCAGGCGATCTGGTGTATCAAGCCGATAGTTGAAATTAGATTTCCGTCCTTTGGGATGATGCAATTTATAATCCGCTTCATGGTAAGTTTCCTGGTAGACCAATACACTATGCAAGCCCAGTGGAATCAGCGCTTCATAATCTGACTGATCCATAGGTTGTACTTCCATAGAGATATTGGCAAAGTGAGGCCTGATCAGCTCAAGCATTTCCCTGAAATAGGCAAGCCCTACTGTTTGCTGCGCTTCGCCTGTTACCAATAATACATGGTCGTATCCCATATCTTTAATTGCCTTTACTTCTGACAGCACCTCTCTCCTGTTCAGCGTTTTGCGGGCAATCTTATTGTCAAGGCTAAACCCGCAATATGTACAGATGTTCTGACACTCATTGCTCAGATAAAGCGGAATATACAATTGCATCGTATTGCCAAACCGCTGCCTGGTGAGCTGCTGACTTAAAGCCGCCATATCCGCGAGATAAGGGGTAGCCGCTGGTGATATCAATGCTTTGAAATCTTCAATAGTACGTCGGCTGCTATGCAAAGCCTGTTCTACATCTACAGCTGTTTTTGCATAGATGCCTGCTTTGACCTGCTCCCAATCATATTGGGAAAAGAGTGATTTAAAATCTGCCATACTTATACTTCATCTAAGAATCCAATAAGAGGGCTGGAAGCTACCGCCTGTTTATACAGGGGGGCCAATCCAGCTTCATATGCCTGTCTGCCCGCCACGACTGCCGTTGCAAATGCCTGCGCCATTGCTACCGGGTTTTTTGACACTGCAATGGCAGTATTGACCAGTACGGCATCAGCACCCATTTCCATTGCCTTCGCAGCATCGGACGGACTGCCAATACCTGCATCAACTACAACAGGTATATTGCTCTGCTCAATGATGATTTCAAGGAAATCTGCCGTGCGTAAGCCTTTGTTACTACCAATAGGAGCACCTAAAGGCATGACTGCCGCGACCCCCACCTGCTCTAACCGCTTACATAATACTGGATCTGCATGCACATAGGGCAAAACCACAAACCCCAGTTTTACCAGTTCTTCTGCGGCTTTTAATGTCTCAATAGGATCCGGCATCAGGTATCGTGGATCAGGATGTATTTCTAATTTGACCCAGTTTGTTTCCAGTGCTTCGCGGGCCAGTTGTGCAGCATATACTGCTTCATGGGCCGTACGCACACCAGAGGTGTTAGGCATTAACTTAAAAGCCTGCAAATGACGAAGCATATCATCACCTGCATCATGGATATCCACTCTCTTAAGCGCCACTGTCACCAATTGTGTAGCAGCTGCCAACAGTGCCTGTTCCATTAATTGTAGAGAAGCAAACTTTCCCGTGCCTGTAAACAACCGGGAAGTAAATGTATGATCAGCTATTTTCAATGCCTGCATGTGTGATGGTTTGATAAAGTGTAGATAATAACTGTCGCTTATCGGGCGCGTGTGTAATAAGGCCGCTCACAGCAATACCCTGAATACCTGTACTGAACAGGTCAGGAACATCTTCCAGCTCAATACCGCCAATGGCGATAACTGGTATGCGAACCGACAATTGAGACAGGATACTGCGAATACCTTCCAGTCCTAAAATCGGACTCAGGTTTTGCTTTGTCTTCGTAAAACGATAAGGTCCCACGCCTACATAATCGGCGCCATCTGCTATATGCCGCATGATGTCTTCAAGGGTATTGGCTGTGCCACCCACTATCTTATGTGGGCCAACTATCCGACGTGCGGCGGCGACCGTCATATCTTCTTTCCCCACGTGTGTGCCGTGTGCACCCACTAATGCTGCAATGTCAGGATGATCATTGATAATAAGTGTTGCATTATGTGCATCACACACTTCTTTCGCCAGCGCGGCTGTTGCTGTAATAGTAGGAACGTTCGCATGCTTCATGCGCAATTGTATCCATTTACAGCCTGCTTCGCAAGCCATGCGGATATTGTCAAGATGTGAATAGGTGTCAGTCTGCTGTGAAATGTACTGAATAGAAATCATGATGAGCTGAATGGATTACCTGACCATGCATCCCGGATACTGATAAAGTTCCGTACTGCATGTGCCGGATGTTGCCAGATGGCGCCATGCAGGGCAATGCCATCAAATAGCATATGGCGGGCTTTGTCAGCAGTATGCTGATTAATGCCCCCCAACGCTAGTACATTGCCTGCATAACCATCTTTGTCCAACCGGAAGTTGGTGTCAAACGCGGCTTTATATCCGGTTTTGGAAATACTATCAAACACCGGGCTTAGGAGCACCTGGTTCCAGATATTACTCACTACCGGTAGGGTCATCACACTATGGATACTGGTGCTGAGTATGCAACCCAACTGCTGGAATCTAAGCAGTTTTTCCTGCGAGACAGATCCCCTGATGGCCTCCCCAAAATGTATCCCTAACAGACCATAGCGCTCACATAAATCAGGATGATCAGCTATGATGAGGTGAGGGTAGCAGGATGGATTAGCTTCGAGCAACAACATCTCGTAATCAGCCTCCTGCCAGCCTGGTTTACGTACCAGTATACTATCAGCGCCTGCCTGCAACAATTGTAACCAGCGTGTAGGTTCGTGATTGATCTTGCCAGTATGTGTGATGATCTGTATCAAAGTATTGGAGTTTGATTAAAAATGATCCCAAAACTGTACCGCGATTGTATAACAGTCAGATTATGAATAAATAGTGTTCCGGTGAGGAGCGGGAGTGGCTTGTGGCCAGCTACTTCTATGAATAAATAGTGCTGCCTTGTTCGCGGAATTCTGTTGATTTCTCTGCCATGCCGGCTTCCCTTATTTCCTGCGATATTTTCATAGAGCAGAAGTGTGGTCCGCACATAGAACAGAAGTGAGCCACCTTGGCCCCTTCTGCAGGCAGGGTTTCGTCATGATAAGAACGGGCTGTGTCAGGGTCAAGCGCAAGATTAAACTGATCTTCCCAGCGGAATTCAAAGCGGGCTTTGCTGAGTGCATTGTCCCTGTGTTGTGCTCCCGGATGACCTTTGGCCAGATCGGCAGCATGTGCGGCGATCTTATAGGTAATTACACCTTGTCGTACATCTTCTTTGTTGGGTAGGCCCAGGTGTTCCTTAGGCGTGACGTAACAGAGCATAGCCGTACCAAACCAACCGATCATGGCCGCGCCGATGGCAGAAGTGATATGATCATAACCGGGAGCGATATCAGTCGTCAATGGGCCAAGTGTATAGAAAGGTGCTTCGTGACAATGTTCCAGCTGCTTATCCATGTTCTCTTTGATCAGGTGCATGGGTACATGGCCGGGGCCTTCGATCATGACCTGTACATCGTGTTTCCAGGCGATTTTAGTGAGTTCGCCCAGGGTTTCCAGTTCAGCGAACTGCGCGGCATCGTTGGCATCTGCAATACTACCGGGACGTAAGCCATCACCTAATGAGAAAGAGACGTCATAGATTTTCATGATTTCGCAGATCTCTTCGAAGTGGGTGTAGAGGAAGTTTTCCTGGTGGTGTGCCAGGCACCATTTGGCCATGATAGAGCCCCCGCGGGAAACGATGCCCGTCATACGATTGGCGGTGAGTGGGATGTAGCGGAGTAGTACGCCGGCATGGATGGTGAAATAGTCTACGCCCTGTTCTGCCTGTTCGATAATGGTATCACGATATATCTCCCAGGTAAGGTCTTCAGCTTTACCATTTACTTTTTCCAATGCCTGATAAATGGGTACAGTGCCGATAGGTACAGGTGAGTTGCGCAGGATCCATTCACGTGTTTCATGAATGTTTTTGCCGGTGCTGAGATCCATGATGGTATCGGCGCCCCAGCGGCAGGCCCACACTGCTTTTTCCACTTCTTCTTCAATGCTGGAAGTGACGGCGGAGTTACCGATATTGGCATTGATCTTCACCAAAAAATTACGGCCAATAATCATTGGTTCGCACTCTGTATGATTGATATTGGCAGGGATAATAGCTCTGCCTGCGGCAACTTCCTGTCTGATGAATTCAGGTGTGATATGTTGTTGTGCGGCACCTTGATTTTCGCGGATAGCGATGTATTCCATTTCGGGCGTGATGATCCCTTTGCGGGCATAGTGCAGCTGTGTGGCGTTTTTTTGCGGCGCCCATGCGGCGCGCAGTTTTGGCAGCCCTTTGCGTACATCAATCTCAATAGCCGGATCGGTGTAAGGGCCACTGGTATCGTATACAATGAGTGGTTCATTAGGAGTGGTTTCTCCTTTACTACCATACAGTCGGGTAGGTGTTAGCGTTATCTCTCTCATAGCAACGCCGTTAATGTAGATTTTCCTGGATGCGGGTAGTGGATTGCGTGAAATGTTTTCGATTTTCATAC
>Ga0316604_10002550_pt1 | contig 13791 bp, 12 predicted proteins | sample OWC_soil_day20_C_FD_207650 | JGI IMG/M metagenome (GOLD analysis project Ga0316604, IMG submission 207650) | Wetland soil microbial communities from Old Woman Creek delta, Ohio, United States - OWC_soil_day20_CT | ecosystem: Environmental > Terrestrial > Soil > Wetlands | place: USA: Ohio... | reverse complement strand
TCGTACTCGGTACCCTTGATCAGGTTGTTCAGGTTGGTGACGTAAGCCTGGTGGTGCTTGGAATAGTGATAGTCAAAGGTCTCGGCCGACATGTGCGGGGCGAGGGCATCCTTGGCGTAGGGCAGCTGGGGCAGTTGATGTTCCATTTATATTCTCCGTTGTATTGAGGGGTGAAACAAAAATTCTAGACAGCTTCGTCGGTGACGACAACCTGATTCACCGTGGCCTGTGCCGAACCCCGGGCAAAGCTGAGTTTGAGGAGGTCGCCGGCGGCCAGCTGAGTCGCGTCGCGCACGGCTCGTCCGTCCGGGGCAATGACCAGAGTATAGCCACGGGCGAGGACGGCATGTGGATCAAGCTGGCTGAGACCGCTGGCCAGCGCTTTTAGTTTCCCGGCCTGTTGAGAAATTTGCCAGCGCAGCTGGCTGTGTAGCCGGTAGTGCAAGTGGCCGAGGTGTTCGCCGAGCTTGGCCGGTTGCGGCCGGGCCTTGGCATGGCGCTGGCTGACCGCCTGCAGGCGCAGTTGCTGGTTCTCGATTTGGCGGCCGAGGGACTGGCCCAGACGGCGAGCCAGCAGCTCGAGCTCTTGCCGGCGCTGGCCGATGCGTTCGGCCGGGTGCAGCAGGCGGGTGCCGAGCCAGTCGAGGCGCTGCTGCTGCTCGGCGATGCTGCGCTCCATGCGGCGGGCGAGCTGGCGTTGCAGTTCGGCCAGGCGACCGAGCAGGGCGTCGCGATCCGGGCTGGCCAGTTCGGCGGCGGCGGTCGGGGTGGGGGCGCGCAAGTCGGCAGCGAAATCGGCAATGGTGAAATCCGTTTCGTGACCGACCCCGGCCACCACCGGCACGGCCGAGGCGCGAATGGCGCGGGCGACGCATTCCTCGTTGAAGGCCCAGAGGTCCTCGATACTGCCGCCGCCGCGACAGAGAATGATCGTATCGCAACCGCTGCGGCTGGCCTGGCCGAGGGCGGCAGCGATTTTTTCGCCGGCCCCTTCGCCCTGCACCGGGCAGGGAAACAATGAAAGACGCAGATGCGGGGCTCGTCGGTGCAGCGTCGTCAGCACGTCGCGCAAGGCGGCGGCCTGCAGGCTGGTGACGATGCCGAGATGACGCGGGAAGTCGGGCAGCGGCCGTTTGCTCTCGCTGGCGAAGAGGCCTTCGCTTTCCAGTTGTGCCTTCAGGCGCAGGAAGCGTTCGAAGAGATCGCCCTGGCCGGCGCGACGGATGGCTTCGATATTGAGCTGGAACTCGCCACGCGGTTCGTAGAAGGAAACCAGGGCGCGCGCTTCGATCTTTTGCCCGTTCTCCAGGCGCCAGCCGAGCAGTTGCGCCCGGCTGCGCCACATCACGCAGCGCACCTGGGCGCTGGCATCCTTCAGCGAAAAGTAAACGTGGCCGGAGGCGGCGTAGGTCAGGTTGGAAATCTCACCGCCGACCCAGGTCAGCGGGAAAGTTGCTTCGAGACATTCGCGGACCAGCCGGTTCAGGCTGGAAACGCTGAGCGTTGAGTTACTGACAGGCGTGGCGGGATTGGGCATGGCCGGATTGTAACCCGATGGACTTTGTTATTGCCGATGCTTGACACATTGAAATTTTTTCAAGCCATTGATTATTAATGGTTTAAATAATATGCCTTGTTTTTTGGCAGAGTAGGAAAAGTCCTTTGCCCAATGGGGTTTAGCGCACTTGATGACAAGTCATGCACAGACTTATCCACAGCTTTTGGGGATAAGCGGCGGCAGGCCGGATTTTTTGGGGCTTGCTCCGGCGTCGGGCCAGAGGCAAAATCGCAGGCTAACTTCCCAACGAGGATTCCCCACGTGTTTGCGATTGTTCAGGCTGCAGGCTGGCCGATCTGGCCGTTGTTGCTGGCCTCCATCATTTCGGTTGCGCTGATTATCGAGCGCCTGGTTGCCTTGCGCCGTTCCAAGGTCGTGCCGCACGGTCTGTTGCAACGGGCAGTCGGCGAATTCAAGCGGGGCGCCAACAACGACAAGTTGCTCGACGAACTGGACCGTCATTCGCCGCTCGGCCGCGTGCTGTCGGCCGGCCTGCGCAACGTCAATTCCTCGCGCGAAATCATGAAGGAGTCGATCGAAGAGTCCGGCGGCGCGGTGGCGCACGACCTGAACCGCTACCTGACCACGCTCGGCACCATCGCCTCGATCAGCCCCTTGATGGGCCTGTTCGGCACCGTCGTCGGGATGATCGAGATTTTCGGTTCGCAGTCGCCGACCGGGTCGAATCCGCAGCAACTGGCGCACGGCATTTCCATCGCCCTCTACAACACCGGCTTCGGTCTGGTCATCGCCATTCCGAGCATGATCTTCTGGCGCCATTTCCGCGCCCTGGTCGATGGCTTGGTGGTCGAAATGGAGCAGCAGGCCATCCGCCTCGTCGAATACATGCACGGCGACCGGAAGTAAGCGATGAATTTTCAGCGCGGCCGGAGCCGGGAAGAGCCGGAAATCAACCTGATTCCCATGATCGACGTCCTGCTGGTCATCATCATCTTCCTGATGCTGACCACGACCTACGCCAAGTTCTCCGGGCTGGAGATCAACCTGCCGACGGCGGATGCCGCCAAGCAGGCCGAGCCGCCGAACGAGATCGATGTCGCGGTGACCGCCAGCGGCCAGATTTTGATCAATAAATCGCCGTTGACCGCCGCCGACATCAAGAGCATCGCCGATGGCCTGCGCCGGGCGGCCGGTGCGAAACAGGACCCGGTCATCGTCATCAATGCCGATGCCAAGGCCACCCACCAAAGCGTCGTCGATGTGATGCAGGCGGCGCAGACGGCGGGTTACCCGCACATTTCCTTCGCCACCCAGACACCACGCTGATGTTTGCCCGCTGGTTGCAGCGACAGTGGTTCGAGCAACGCCGGCTTTCGCCGGCGTTGTGGCTTCTGCTGCCGCTTTCCTGGTTGTTTGCCGGGCTGGCTGCGCTGCATCGGCGGCAGGCCCGGCCGGTACGCCTGCCGGTGCCGGTCATCGTGGTCGGCAATATCACCGTCGGCGGCGCCGGCAAGACGCCGCTGACCATCTGGCTGGCCCGGCAACTCAAGGAACAAGGCTGGCGACCCGGTATCGTCAGCCGCGGCTACGGCGGCGAGAATGCGGCGCCGCGCGCCGTTTCACCTTCCGCCTTGCCGGCCGAGGTCGGCGATGAACCGATCCTGCTCGCCCGGCGCACCGGACTGCCGGTCTGGGTCGGTCGTGATCGGGCGGCGGCGGGTCAGGCGCTGCTGGCGGCGCAGCCGGAGGTCAATATCATTCTCTGCGACGACGGTTTGCAGCACTACCGGCTGGGTCGCGATGTCGAGTTGGCCGTTTTCGATGGGCGCGGCGCCGGCAACGGCTGGCGCTTGCCGGTCGGGCCGTTGCGCGAACCGCTGAGCCGCATTGCTGCGGTGGGCGCCGTGATTTGCAACGGTTTGCCCGATGCGCGGCTGCCGGCCGAGGTGCCGAGCTTTGCGATGCGCTTGCTGCCCGGGAATTTTTACCGTCTGGATGAGCCGCTGCGGAGGTGCGAAGCAGCGGCTTTGGCCGGCAAAAAGCTCTATGCGCTGGCCGGGATCGGCGACCCCGGGCGGTTTTTCCGGACCCTGGAAGGGCTGGGCCTCGCCTGCGAAACCCATCCCTTTCCCGATCACCATGCCTATGTCGCCGGCGACCTGGCTTTTGCCAAAGACGGCATCCTGCTGATGACGGAGAAGGATGCAGTAAAATGCGCCGGTCTTACGGCCGGTGAAACTTGGGTTTTGCCCGTCGAGGCCGAGCTTTCGCCGGCCCTTATTGAACACATTCAGGAGAAACTCCGTGGACGCCAGGCTGCTTGATATCCTCGTCTGCCCGATTTGCAAGGGCAATCTCGAACACCGCAAAGCCGAAAAGGAACTGGTCTGCAAACCCTGCAAACTGGCTTTCCCGATTCGCGACGACATTCCGATCATGCTCGAAGACGAGGCGCGGCAACTGGGCGCGGACGAATAAGCATGTCCGGCCTCGCTTTCAAGGTCGTCATCCCGGCCCGCTACGCCTCTACCCGTTTGCCGGCCAAGCCGCTGCTCGATCTCGGCGGCAAGCCGATGGTGGTGCGTGTTGCCGAGCGCGCCCGCTTGTCCGGCGCCGAGGAAATCTGGGTGGCGACCGATCATCCGGAAGTGCGGGCCGCCGCCGAAGCGCATGAAGTTGCCGCCCTGATGACGCGGGCCGATCATCCGACCGGCACCGATCGCCTGGCCGAGGTGGTTGAGCAGCGTGGCTGGAGCAGCGACACCATCATCGTCAATGTGCAGGGCGACGAGCCGCTGATCGAGCCCGAAGTGATCATCCAGACGGCGCGCCAACTGGCGGTCAGCGGGGCGGATATCGCCACGGTGGCGCATCCGATCCGCGAGGCGGCCGATTTCTTCAATCCGAATGTCGTCAAGGTCGTTTGCCGGGCCGACGGGGATGCCGCCTATTTTTCCCGGGCGCCGATTCCCTATGCGCGCGATCATTTCGCCCGCGAAAACGGCGGCGAAACCCTGCCGCCCAATTTTCCGGCCTATCGCCATGTCGGGCTTTACGCCTACCGGGCGAGCTTTTTGAAGGCTTACGCCGGGTTGACCGCAGCCCCCACCGAGCAGTTCGAATCGCTCGAGCAATTGCGTGCCCTTTGGCATGGCTATCGCATCAGCGTGACCCTGATCGATGCGGCGCCGGCGCCGGGTGTGGACACGCCCGAAGATGCCGAGCGGATGCGCAAACTGTTTGACCGGGCCTGAAATAGCGAGTAATTTTTCGCTCCTAGAGAACGGCTCCAGATAACGCCGATAACAAGAATTTTTGACTCATATACCGAGGGACTTTCCATGAAATTGATTTTGTTGGGCGCACCCGGCGCCGGCAAGGGTACGCAAGCCACATTCATCTCCAAAGAATTTGGCATTCCGCAGATTTCCACCGGCGACATGCTGCGCGCCCAGGTCAAGGCGGGCACCGCCCTCGGTCTGGAAGCCAAGAAGCACATGGATGCGGGCGGCCTGGTGCCGGATGCGGTCATCATCGGCATGGTCAAGGATCGCCTGACCCAGGACGATTGCAAGAACGGTTACCTGTTCGACGGTTTTCCGCGCACCATTCCGCAAGCTGACGCCATGAAGGACGCCGGCGTGGCGATCGATTTCGTGCTCGAAATCGATGTCCCGGACAGCGACATCATCGAACGCATGGCCGGCCGCCGTGCCCACCTGGCTTCCGGTCGCACCTACCACGTCAAGTTCAACCCGCCGAAGGTCGAAGGCAAGGATGACGTGACCGGTGAAGACCTGGTCCAGCGCGACGACGACAAGGAAGAAACCGTCAAGAAGCGTCTCGATATCTATCACTCGCAGACCAAGCCGCTGGTCGATTTCTACACCAAGTGGGCCGCCCAGGGCGATGCCAAGGCACCGAAGGTGCGCAAGGTGGCCGGTGTCGGTTCCGTCGATGCAATTACCAAGAGCGTTTTTGACGCCTTGAAGTAAAGGAGCGAACGATGCCGGCGAGGAATGCCTTCTATGCACAGTCAGGGGGCGTCACCGCCGTCATCAACGCCACGGCGTGCGGCCTGATTCAGGAAGCACGCCGCCATCCCGACAAGATCGGGAAAGTCCTGGCCGGTCGCGACGGCATCATCGGCGCCTTGACCGAAGACCTGATCGACACCAGCCTCGAAACCGACGAGGCCATTGCCCGCCTGCGCAGTACGCCGGGTGGCGCCTTCGGTTCCTGCCGTTACAAGCTGAAAAGCCTGGAAGACCATCGCGCCCAGTACGAGCGCCTGATCGAGGTCTTCAAGGCGCACGATATCGGCTATTTCTTCTATAACGGCGGCAACGATTCGATGGACACCGCCTGGAAGGTGTCGCAGATCGCCGAGAAGCTGGGTTACCCGGTGGTTTGCGTCGGTGTCCCGAAAACGGTCGATAACGACTTGCCGCTGACCGACTGCTGCCCGGGTTTCGGTTCGGTCGCCAAATATGTCGCGACCTCGATTCGCGAAGCGGGCTATGACGTCGCCTCGATGGCGCGTACCTCGACCAAGATCTTCGTGCTGGAAGTGATGGGGCGCCATGCCGGCTGGATCACCGCCGCCTGCGGCCTGGCTTCGGAAAATGCCGGCGAGCCGCCGCATATTCTGCTGTTTCCGGAGGTGCCGTTCGATCCGGCGCGTTTCCTGGCGCGCGTCCAAGAATGCGTTACCCAGTATGGCTATTGCACGGTCGCCGTTTCGGAGGGCTTGTCCGATACCGAGGGCAAGCTGATCGCCGATTCCGGGACGAAGGACGCCTTCGGCCACTCGCAACTGGGCGGCGTCGGCCAGATCGTCGCGCAGTTGATCAAGGAGAAGCTCGGCTACAAGTATCACTGGGCGCTGGCCGACTACCTGCAGCGGGCCGCCCGCCATCTGGCCTCGAAGACTGATGTCGAACAGGCGCATGCTCTGGGCGTTGCTGCGGTCGACCTCGCCCTGCAGGGCAAAAACGCCGTGATGGCCACCATCGAGCGCTTGGCCGACGCGCCGTATCGCTGGCGAATCGGCGAAGCGCCGCTGAAGGACGTTGCCAATGTCGAACGCAAGATGCCGGCCGAGTTCATCACGGCCGACGGTTTCCATATCACCGATGCCTGCCGTACCTATCTGCAGCCGTTGATCGCCGGCGAAGAGCCGCCGCCCTATCGCGACGGGCTGCCCGACTATGTGCGTTTGAATAACAAGAGCGTCGAGAAAAAATTACCGGAGTTCAAGATCTGATTTTTCGTTAGCCACTGAGAGGGGGAAGTGATGTCTACAGCGTTGTTACTGGCGCTTGCTTGCGCCGTGTTGGCAGTCCTGTACGGCTGGATTTCCAGTCGCCAGATCCTCGCGTTGCCGGCCGGCAACGAGCGCATGCAGGAGATCGCCAAAGCGATCCAGCAGGGCGCCGAAGCCTATCTGAGCCGACAGTACAAGACGATTGCGATGGTTGGCATCGTCCTCTTCCTGGTGATCGGTCTGATTCCCAAGCTCGGTTGGCTGACCGCGTTCGGTTTTCTGATTGGTGCGTTGCTTTCCGGCGCGGCCGGATTCATCGGCATGAATGTCTCGGTGCGGGCCAATGTCCGGACCGCCGAGGCGGCTCGCGGCGGCATCGCCAAGGCACTCGACGTCGCTTTCAAAGGCGGGGCGATTACCGGCATGCTGGTGGTCGGCCTTGGCCTGCTCGGGGTGGCCGGCTATTTCGCCTTCCTGAAGTCGGTCAACGGGCCGGATGCCGATCTGCATCATGTCATCGAGCCGCTGGTCGGCCTGGCCTTCGGTTCCTCGCTGATTTCCATCTTCGCCCGTCTCGGTGGCGGCATTTTCACCAAGGGGGCGGACGTCGGTGCCGACCTCGTTGGCAAGGTCGAAGCCGGCATTCCCGAAGATGACCCGCGCAACCCGGCGGTGATTGCCGACAACGTCGGCGACAACGTCGGCGACTGCGCCGGCATGGCGGCCGACCTCTTCGAAACCTATGCCGTGACGGTGGTGGCGACGATGGTGCTGGCCGCGCTGATCATCAAGACGGCGAGCGGCCTTGGCGAAAACCTGGTGCTCTACCCGCTGGCGCTGGGCGGGGTGTCGATCATCGCTTCAATCGTCGGCTGCTACTTCGTCAAGGCCACCGAGGGCGGCAAGATCATGGCGGCGTTGTATCGCGGCCTGATTGTCGCCGGCGTGCTGGCACTGGCAGCCTATTATCCGGTGACTGCCTGGCTGATCGGGGCCGGCGCCACCTTGCCGGATGGCTCGGTCATCAACACCATGACCATGTTTGGCTGTGCGGTGGTCGGGTTGCTGCTGACTGCTGCGTTGGTCTGGATTACCGAGTACTACACCGGGACCGATTACGCGCCGGTCAAGCACGTCGCTTCGTCATGCCAGACTGGCCACGCGACCAATATCATCGCCGGTATCGGTGTTTCGATGAAGTCGACCGCCTGGCCCGTGCTGTCGGTCTGTGCTGCGATTTATGCGGCTTTCGCGATGGGCGGGTTGTTCGGGATCGCCATCGCGGCGACCTCCATGCTGTCGATGGCCGGTATCGTCGTCGCGCTCGATGCCTACGGCCCGATCACCGACAACGCTGGCGGTATTGCCGAGATGGCCGAACTGCCGAAAGAGGTGCGCAACGTCACCGATCCGCTCGACGCCGTCGGCAATACGACCAAGGCGGTGACCAAGGGCTACGCCATCGGCTCTGCCGGTCTGGCGGCACTGGTCCTGTTCGCCGACTACACGCATGGTCTGGAAGCGGCCGGCTTGAAAGGGATCACCTTCGATCTTTCCAATCATATGGTGATCATCGGCCTGTTTATCGGCGGCCTGATTCCCTATCTGTTCGGCGCCATGGCGATGGAGGCGGTCGGTCGCTCGGCTGGAGCGGTGGTCATGGAGGTGCGCCGTCAGTTCAAGGAAATTCCCGGCATCATGGAAGGCACGGCCAAGCCGGATTATTCGCGGGCTGTCGATATGCTGACCGTGGCGGCGATCAAGGAAATGATGATCCCCTCCATCCTACCGGTCGCCGTGCCGATCGTCGTCGGCCTGGTCCTCGGTCCGCAGGCGCTGGGTGGGCTGCTGGTCGGCACGATCGTCACCGGCTTGTTCGTCGCCATCTCGATGACGACGGGCGGCGGCGCTTGGGATAATGCCAAGAAATACATCGAAGATGGCCATTTCGGTGGAAAAGGCTCCGATGCACACAAGGCGGCCGTGACGGGAGATACCGTGGGCGATCCCTACAAGGATACGGCGGGGCCGGCGGTCAATCCGCTGATCAAGATCATCAACCTGGTGGCGCTCCTGATTGTCCCGTTGATGGCTTGATTTCCGTGCTTTTGGGTGAAAAAGGCGGTCTAGGCCGCCTTTTTTACATTTCTTTAAACCACTCCCGTTGGAGGGAGATAGAATCCTGCTCGATCGCGGGACAACAAGGCCATGAGTGAAGCAATGAGCGGGACAACTGAAATCGGTAAATCCGGGGTGCGGGAAGACCTTTTGCATCACGACCCATTGCTCGATTGCCTGGTGGAATTGACCCGGATTCATGGGCGCCCGAGTACGCGCGCCGCGCTTTCCGCCGGCTTGCCGCTGGAGAATGGTTCGCTGACGCCATCGCTGTTCGCGCGGGCCGCCAGCCGGGCCGGCCTTTCGGCCAAGCTGGTTCGCCGACCGCTGGAGCGGATCGATCCCGCCTTGCTCCCCGCCGTCCTGTTGCTTGACGGCGAAGAGGCCTGTGTTTTGCTGGGCTGGGACGAGGCGGGCGAGAACGCCCGCCTGCTTTTCCCCGAGACCGGTCAGGGCTCGGTGCTGCTGTCGCGCACGAGTCTGGCCGGGCGTTATGCCGGCATCGCAATTTTCGCCCGACCGCATTTCCGCTTCGACAAGCGGACGCCGCAGGTCGGCGACATCAAGCTGCGCCACTGGTTCTGGGGCGCCCTGGCCGAGCAGTGGCCGGTTTATCGCGATGTGCTCGGGGCGGCGTTGCTGATCAATGTCATGGCATTGGCCATGCCGCTCTTCTCGATGAACGTGTACGACCGCGTTATTCCCAACCGAGCCATGGAAACCCTGTGGGTGCTGGCGCTCGGCGTGGTCTTGCTGATCGGCGTCGATATGACCTTGCGGCTGTTGCGGGGGCATTTCATCGATCTGGCCAGCGCCCGGATCGACATGCAGTTGTCGGCCAAGATCATGGAGCGCGTCCTGGGCGTCCGGATGGAGTCGCGACCGGCAGCGGTCGGCGCCTTCTCATCAAACCTGCGTTCCTTCGAGACGGTGCGCGACTTCATTACCTCCGCCTCGGTGACCGCCTTCATCGACCTGCCGTTCGCGCTGATCTTCGTGCTCGTCATTGCCATCATTTCCTGGCAACTGATCATTCCGGTCTTGCTGGCCCTCGTTTTTGTCGTCATCTACGCCTACATCCTGCAGCACAAGATGCACGCCTTGTCGGAAACGACCTACCGGGCCGGCGCTTTGCGCAATGCGACGTTGATCGAAAGCCTGTCGGCATTGGAAACCATCAAGACCCAGGGCGCCGAGAGCGTCATGCAGTCGAAATGGGAAAAGTCGGTCGCCTTCGTTTCGCGCGTCAATAACCAGATGCGCTTCCTGTCCGCCGCCGCGACCAACGGCGCGATGGAAGTGCAGCAACTGGTCAATATCGTGGTCATCATTGTCGGCGTCTATCTGGTCGGCGATGGCAAGCTCAGCATGGGCGGCCTGATTGCCTGCACCATGCTGACCTCGCGTGCCGTGGCGCCGCTCGGCCAGATGGTCGGCCTGCTGATGCAGTATCACAACGCCAAGGTGTCGCTGGCTTCGCTGGAAACGATCATGACCAACCCGGTCGAGCGTCCGGCCGATGCCTCGTTTGTCCATCGCCCCGAACTGAAGGGCAATATCGAGTTTCGCGATGTTCAGTTCAGTTATCCGGGCAGCGCCATTGCCGCCCTGAAAGGGCTGAACTGCCGGATCGCCGAGGGCGAGAAGGTCGTCGTCATCGGCCGTATCGGTTCGGGCAAGACGACGCTGCAGAAGCTGTTGCTCGGGCTGTATCAGCCGACCGGCGGGGCGGTCACCGTCGATGGCGTCGATGTGCGCCAGCTCGACCCGGCCGACTTGCGCCGCAACATCGGTTATGTCTCCCAGGACACCACGCTGTTCTACGGTACGTTGCGCGACAACATCGCGATCGGGGCACCTTATGCCGACGACGCGGCGGTGATGGCGGCCGCTGAAGCGGCCGGTCTGACCGACTTCGTCAATCGTCACCCGGACGGCTTCGACATGATGATCGGCGAACGGGGTGACTCCCTGTCCGGCGGTCAACGGCAGGGAGTGGCCATTGCTCGCGCCTTCTTGATGGACCCGCCCATCCTGCTGCTCGACGAGCCGACCAGTTCGATGGACTTTTCCTCCGAGCAGCAGTTCAAGGAACGCCTGAAGATTGCGGGCGCCCACAAGACCGTGCTGATCGTGACGCATCGCAACAGCCTGCTCGACCTGGCAACCCGGGTCATTGTCGTCGATGACGGCCGGGTGGTCGCCGACGGGCCGCGTGACCAGGTTATCCAGGCGCTGCAGAGCGGCCGTATCGGGAGAGCCTCATGAGCCGCCTGAAAACCGTGATCAGCCGAGTGCATGCGTGGCTGGAGGGGGTTGCCCAAAAGAGCGCGCCGCATGTCGAAAAGGTGCTCGGCCGGCTGCCGAACAAGGAAGAAATCGAGGTCGTCGATTTTGCTACCGACGCCGACCTCGCCATGTTGCGCCAGGAGCCGTTGCGGGCCCGCGTGCTGCTGCGTTCGATCGGTATCGTCTTCGCTGTTTTCGTCTTGTGGGCTGCGGTGGCGCAGCTCGACGAAGTGACGCGGGGCGAGGGCAAGGTTATTCCGTCCAAGCAGGTTCAGGTTTTACAGAGTATCGATGGTGGCCTGGTTTCCGAGATCCTGGTCCGCGAAGGGGAGGTTGTTCAGGCCAACCAGTTGCTGGTCAAGATCGATGAAACCCGCTTCGTTTCCTCGGTCAAGGAAAACCGGGCGCAATACCTCGGGCTGGTAGCCAGGGCTGCCCGGCTAAAGGCGATGTCCGATGCCAAGCCTTTCGTGCCGCCGCCCGATGTCCTCAAGGAAGCGCCCGAGATCGTCGAGCAGGAGCGCCTGCTCTATGAGGCCAAGCGTGACGAGATGACGGCAGCGGTGTCGATTGCCCGGCAGCAACTGGCGCAGCGTCAGCAGGAATTGAATGAAGCGCAGGCCCGCCGGGCGCAGGCGTCGCAGGGCTACGATCTGACTTCGAAGGAGCTGAATGTCACCCGGCCGCTGATCAATTCCGGGGCGGTCTCCGAAGTCGAACTGCTCCGTCTGGAGCGCGACGTGTCACGCTACCGGGGCGAGCGGGACATGGCCTCGGCCCAGATCACCCGTATTCAGGCGGCGATCAACGAAGCGCATCGCAAGGTCGAGGAAGTCGAACTGACTTTCCGCAACGATGCCGGCAAGGAGTTGTCGGAAACCAGCGCCAAACTGAGCAGCCTGGCCGAAGGCAGTGTGGCACTGTCGGACCGGGTCAAGCAGTCGTCGATCCGTTCGCCGGTCAAGGGGACGGTCAAGCGTCTGCTGGTCAATACGGTGGGCGGTGTCGTCCAGCCCGGCAAGGACATGATCGAAATCGTGCCGCTCGAGGATGCGCTGTTGCTTGAGGCGCGTATTCAGCCGCGCGACATCGCCTTCCTGCGTCCCGGTCAGGCAGCCATCGTCAAATTCACCGCCTATGACTTCTCGATCTACGGCGGTCTGGACGGAACGCTGGAGCATATCGGTGCCGATACGGTGATGGACGACAAAGGCAATGCCTTCTATACGGTGCGGGTGCGCACCAATAAGCCGGGTTTTGGCGATGCCAATCTGCCGATCATTCCCGGTATGGTGGCCGAGGTTGATATTCTGACCGGCAAGAAAAGTGTCCTCGCCTATTTGTTGAAACCTGTACTGCGCGCCAAGAGCGTTGCCATGACGGAGCGCTGATGCAGCATTGGATTTTTGATCGGGAAGCAGAAATGCTGGCGTCGTGGCAGGAAGCCATGCCGACGGCCCGGATTCTGTCGCGTAGCGAAGTTTCGAACATCCCGGGTGGCGAGCCAGGCATCCTCTGGTGTCGGCTGCGTTCGGGGGAGGCCATGGATGACGTGCTCAGCGCCATTCATGGGGCGCCGCGCTACCCGCTGGTCCTGTTCTGTGACGAGCCCGACGATGCGATCGTTATGCAGGCCCTGGAGGCTGGCGCAGCGGGGTGCTGCAATACCCATGCCGCACCCGAAGTGCTGCGGCAGGTGGCGCTTGTCGTCGGCAACGGTGGCTTGTGGGTGGGGCAGTCGCTGTTGCGGCAACTGGTGGGCAGTACGGCACGCACGCTCGGCCAGCGCTCACGGGAAGAAAAGCGGGACGATTGGGCGCAACTGCTTTCCGAGCGCGAAGTGCAGGTTGCCCGTCTGGTTGCCGGCGGGGCCAGCAACAAGGAAGTCGCCAGCCAGCTTTCGATTACCGAAAGAACGGTCAAGGCACACCTCGGCGCGATCTTCGAGAAACTGAGTTTGCGCGATCGCCTGCAATTGTCGGTCCGGGTCAACGGCCTGACCGTCTGATTGTTGGCGTGAATTAATTCACGCTTTACCCGGCGGACTGTACTTTGGTTCAATAGCCGATCCCCGGTCGGACTCCTACACTGCTGCCATTGCTAATAGTGTCTGGAGTTTTGCCGTGGCCCAAGCCCAAGTAATCGCCCAAGTATCCGCCCTCAGTGGTGAAGCCTTCGCGCGCGACAGCGCTGGAAATCTGCGTCGTCTGAAGGTCGGGGATGCCATTCGCGAAGGCGAGAGCGTGGTTGCCGGTGATGGGGCGCATGTCATGCTGCGTCTGGCCGACGGACGGGACATGATGGTCCGCCCGGGCGAAGTGGCCAAACTGGACGCCGAAGTGGCTGCACCGGTCAAGCCGGACGCCACCGATAGCGCAGTGGTCAATAACCAGAAGGGTTTCGAGAAGATCGCCAAGGCCCTGACCGCGGGCGGTGACCTCGACGAACTGCTGGAAGACCCGGCGGCCGGCGTGGCCGGCCCCGGCGGCAACGAAGGTCATACCTTCGTCGAGTTTCTGCGGGTTGTAGAAACGGTCGATCCGTTGGCCTTCCAGTTCTCGACCGAACGTGGCCGGCCGCTGGAGACCATCGATGGTGG
>Ga0316604_10002549_pt1 | contig 13797 bp, 13 predicted proteins | sample OWC_soil_day20_C_FD_207650 | JGI IMG/M metagenome (GOLD analysis project Ga0316604, IMG submission 207650) | Wetland soil microbial communities from Old Woman Creek delta, Ohio, United States - OWC_soil_day20_CT | ecosystem: Environmental > Terrestrial > Soil > Wetlands | place: USA: Ohio... | reverse complement strand
CGCCTTCGTCATTCGTCCCCGTGGCGGGCGTACGCCGGCCCATCTCAGCCGCTTCACCATCGTCACGGACCCACTTTGCGTTGCGGTCAACCGCAACCATGCTCTCGGCTCGCGAGAGCGGGTCAGTGTGACCGAGCTGGCAAACTGGCCGATCATCGGCCTCAATCGCCAGGTTTCGCCGATGTCGCATGAGTACAACGCCCATTTCTTCTCGAACCATGGCCTAGAGTACAAGATCTGGAAGGAGTGCGTGAATCTGGAAACGTGCTGCTTCAACGTCGAATTCAACGACCGCGCGGTGGTGTTGCTGCCGCTGCACCGGCGCTATCTGGTCGGATCAAACGCTCGTATCGTCATGTTCGAAGAAAGCGACTGCGTCTTCGAGGTTGAGTTGCTCTGGAACGCCGACAACGCCAACCCGAGTCTGCCGGCCTTCCTGACCGAATTTCGCGATTTCTCGAGCACCTGGGACTGGGATACCGCTCCGGGCGAACGCACTGGCGGCAAGATGTCGAGCACCAGCCTGCTGGCCTGACGCGTACCGGCGCCGGTCCTCCTCCCTCCACTCAAGACCGCAGCCCATCGGTTCAGATCGGTGAGCGCACCGCCATGCGAGGTCTCGAGGAGACCTATGGCCTCAGGCTTCCGCCTATGCGGTGGCGGCATAACGAAAGCAACAAAAAGAATTTCTGCGCTCCTGAACGCAATGATAGTCGTTCCGACAAGATGAGTGACACGCCATTGAAGCGTTGTCCCGTCTGAGGGGTGTATAGATTAGCACCCTGCTTTTCCGCGTCTGGAATCCCGAGGAAAGCCCCGACGCTTGTCTCCACGCAGGAGTTGACCATGGTCATCAAGGCAAATTACCCGTCCGATCACGAGCGCAGCAAGCGGACGGTTGAAGCTCACAAGCAGTACGGGACCATTCCGCACATGCCGTTCGAAGAGTATTCGGAGCGGCTGAAGCATTGCTTCATCATGAAACGTGAGAATGGCATCCTGGAAGCTCGTCTTCACACCAATGGCGGCAGCGTGGAATGGGGTGCGCCGGAGCACCAGGGGCTTCACTACTTCTTCGACTGGGCCGGTCGTGATCCGGAGAACGAAGTCATCATCTTCGGTGGTACCGGCAAGGATTTCTTCAAAGGCATCGGCAAGACCAACTCAAAGGGCGAGTGGCAGCCAGCCACCGAATTCACCTCGAATCCGGCCGAATCCTGGAAGATGTACGACTTCCAGTTCTATGATGGCACCAACGACATCGAAGGTCAGATCTTCGACATCGAGGTTCCCACCATCGGCGTGTGGAACGGTGCCGCCTTCCACACCGATCTGGTGCTGTTCAACGACATCACGCTCTGCACCGAGGATGCCTGGACCACCGAGATGCACTACCGGACGAACATGGTTCCCGGTGACGGCATTCAGATCGCCTGGCGCGAGCTGATGGGGCGCAAGCGCTACGCCTATGCCGAGCTGACCGGCGAGATCATCACGGCGCGCAAGGCGCTCGCCCTTGGCATGGTCAACGAGATCTGCCCGGATACCGAGTCGACCTATGCCCGCGCCTGGGAGATCGCCGAACTGATCATGCGCACCGGTACGCGCACCACACGCCGCATGACGACGCAGATTCTGCGCCAGAAGTGGAAGGAAGACATCGCCCGTGAGCTGCGCGGCGCCTTCGCCACCGAAATGTACGTGACGGCCACCGAGCACTCGCCGCACGAGGCAGACTACTGGCAGCGTGCCCACGAGGAGGCAGAACTCGTCAAGGCGGCGGAAAAGAAGGGCAAGGTCATCCGCTCGCGCGTCAATGGCGGCCAGGAAGAAGATCCGATCAAGTAAGGACCGCCGGTTTCACGGCATCCTTCATCCGGACCGCACCCCGCTTGCGCTCGCAGGCGGGGTGTTCGGCGTCATTCGGGTTCGACATGACAGGCGGCGCTTGGTTTTTGCAGGCAAGCGGGTGACAAAAAAGGGTCGCAAGCGCCCTTGCGGGCTGCGTGCGACCCTGTCGTGATTTGCCGAACCTGCGGTTCAGCGGCCGGATCTTTGAGCCAGAGGTATGGCGTCAGAGCGTCGCGCCGTTGTCGACCGTCAGGCATTGACCGGTGACGGCCCTGGATTCGTCGCTGGCGAAGAACAGGATGGCCGCCGCCTGGTCCTCGGTATTGGCTTCGGGCACCGAGAGATCAAAATGGCGAGCGGTGATGCCGGGCATCTCCTTGTCGAAGGTGGCGAGCGCATCCGGCGTGTTGAGCTCGGTCGGTGTCGGTCCGGGCAGGGTCGCATTGCAGCGGATGCCCTTGCCGGCGAACTGGATGGCGATGTTGCGGGTGAGCGAGAGCAGGCCCGCTTTGGCCGAGGAATAGGACGCCCCAGCCAGACCCCGCGCTCCGATCGACGAGATGTTGATGATGCTGCCGCTGGATCGCGCCTCCATGTGCTTCAGCGCTGCCCGGCAGAGATAGAAGACGCCGGTCAGATCGACGGCGATCACCTGGTCCCATAGCTCGTCCGACGTGCGGGTGGTCGGCATGTGCTTGTCAGGTATGCCGGCGTTGTTGACCAGGACATCGACGCGGCCGTGGGTCGCGACGGTGAACTCGACTGCCGCCTCGCATCCGGCCCGGGTCGACAGGTCGGCGACGAGATAATCAGCCCGGCCGCCCGCCGCCTCGATGTCGGCCTTCACCTTCTTGAGGCGGTCTTCCCGGCGGGCCACCAGGACAACCGTCGCGCCCTCCTTGGCGAAGAGCTTGGCCGTCGCTTCGCCGATGCCGGAACTCGAGCCCGTGACGATGGCGATCTTTCCTTCCAGTCGATTCATCTTTTTCTCTCCGTAGTCGATGATGGCGGATGCTCATCGAGCGGAGGCGGCATCGGAAGTTCTTTTTTCTGGGGCCGTCATGTCGAGCCGGCATAAGCGACACGAAGGCCGGCCCGAATGGCCTGCCAGCCCGGCGGTCGGCCCGCAGACTGCCGTAAATGCTCCGATCAGCGCAGTTTGAGTGGGGGCCGGAAGGGGCCGGCAGCAAACTCGGCCAGCGTGCGCCGTTGATCCGCATCCATGGGAAACAAGGCTATATTCGCACAGGTGATCGCCGAGGAAGGATTTATCCTGTCCAGCGTTGGCTCGTTTTGAGTGGAAATGGCGCACCCGACTGGATTCGAACCAGTGGCCTCTGCCTTCGGAGGGCAGCACTCTATCCAGCTGAGCTACGGGTGCGCGACCGTTTGCGGATATGCAAAGCACGGTTCGTATAGCTGAGTTCGCGGACAAGGCAAAGAAAAAAGCATCGCGCCGCGCAACAAGCCGAAGGCGTCAAGCAGGTCCGAAGGCGGTGCCGAGCCTGACGGCCAGCGGCCCGTCGTTGTTGGCGCGATGCTGGTTTCCCAAGCAGAATACCCTTCCGCATCAGGGCGCGCCCGTTTGGTGGAGATGGTCAACGCCGGCAGACTGCGCATGCGAAAACGGCGCCGGGGAAACCCGACGCCGTCTCTGGGATCAGTCGTTGAGGACGATCAGTTGCCAACCCGCACGTTGACGAACTCGCCTTCAGCCGGGTCGTAGAAGCGCATCGTCGCGCCGCTGGCCTTGACTGCGTCATGCGTGGCGATGATCGGCGTACCGGAAACCTTGGTCGTCACGAACTCGCCCTCGGCGGGGTCATAGATGGTGGAGGTCTGCGTGTAGCGCGCCGCATCGTCGTTGGTGGCAGCCGTCGCACTCAGCGTACCGGCGACGAACTCGCCCTCGGCCGGATCATAGAAGGTCTGCTCAGCGGCGGAAGCCAGGCTCGGAACGGCGATGGCGGCGAGAACAACGGCAGTAATGGCAAGGGTTTTCATTTTCGTACTCCATGTATTTCTGTGGCATCGTCAGGAGCGCGTCAGATCGTTTGAGAGTTTCATCCAGCCCCAAACACTCGTCTCGCTTCGATGAACTTAATGTAGATCAGCACCCTTCACGGAAATAGGGGGTGCCAAGTCAATCCGATGCGATGGGTTCCGTGAAGTTTTTTCACAAAAGCGTGTGAAAATGGCAATGAACCGAGATTGGCCGCGCGCCCACCTGAGGAGTCGTCAAAAGACTCCCGCCTTTGGCCCGTCCACCAACCCGGCAATGGGCTTTCGTCCGGCATGGCTAAGCCAATATCCGGTAAGCGACAGATCCGCGGGCATCACCTGCCAGAAGCAGAGGGCGGGGTCGTTGATCGCGCCGGCAGACTGCGCATGCGAAAACGGCGCCGGGGAAACCCGACGCCGTCTCTGGGATCAGTCGTTGAGGACGATCAGTTGCCAACCGACACGTTGACGAACTCGCCTTCAGCCGGGTCGTAGAAGCGCATCGTCGCGCCGCTGGCCTTGACCGCGTCATGCGTGGCGATGATCGGTGCGCCAGAGACCTTGGTCGTCACGAACTCGCCCTCGGCGGGATCATAGAAGGTGGAGGTCTGCGTGTAGCGCGCCGTATCGTCACTGGTGGCGGCCGCCGTGTTCAGCGTACCGGCGGCAAAGCTGCCCTCGGCCGGATCATAATAGGTCTGCTCGGCGGCGAAAGCCAGGCTCGGAAGGGCGATGGCGGCGAGAGCAACGGCAGAAATGGCAAAGGTTTTCATTTTCATACTCCATGTATTTCGATGACATCGTGAAGAGCGTCGTCAGGTCGTTGGAGGTTGCCATCCAGCCCCAAACATTCGTCTCGCTTCGATGAACTACATATAGATCGGTGTCCTTCACGGAAAAAGGGGGTTCCAAGTCAATACGATACGACCTGTTCCGTGATGTATTTTCACAAGATCGTGTGATCTCGTGACTCAGAGGGCAATTCTTCGCGACTGGTGGTACACATCCACGTGAAGGGTCTTGAAAATAATCCGGGCTTCGGACCGCGACAGGGCAAAATGGATCGTCTGTCGGCGTAGCGATTGACCTGTCACCTTGTCGGCCATCACAGGTCGACACGGTCTTCTCGCCGGATCTGCGGGGGAGGGAGAGTGCCGTGGATCGCCCGACGCACTTGCCTTGTGCTATGCCGGCACCGGTCCCTGTCCGGAGAACCGCCAATGCCCGAGCTGCCAGAAGCTACCGTTGCCGCCGCTGTCAACGCTCTCGACACGCCGACGGTGGTGATCGACGCTGGCAAGGTCGAAGCCAATCTTCGGCGGGCGCAGGCCTATGCCGACCGATATGGCCTGAGGCTCAGGCCGCACATCAAGACGCACAAGATGCCGCATCTGGCCGCCCGTCAGATCGAACTCGGTGCCGCAGGCATCACCTGCCAGAAGCTTGGCGAGGCCGAGGTGATGGCTGACGCCGGCATCGCGGATATCTTTCTGCCCTACAACATCATCGGCGCAGCAAAACTCGCCCGCCTGACAGAGCTGAAACGGCGGGTGAAACTGTCGGTTACCGCCGACAACGCCGTGGTCGCCGCCGGCTATGCCGCCACCTTCGTCGATCCGGCGGCACCGCTTCCGGTCCTCGTGGAATGCGACACCGGCCTGGGGCGCTGCGGCGTGACGACGCCTGAGGCGGCCGTCGAGCTGGCGCTTGTGATCGCCGCCGCCCCAGGGCTCAGCTTCGGCGGTCTCATGACTTTTCCGGCGACGCACAGAACGATCGAGGCGCGTGCCTTTCTCGAAAGGACGATTGCGCTGCTGGTGGCGGCCGGCCTGCCACCGGCCATCGTCTCCTCGGGGGGCACGCCGGATCTCTATGGCGCTGGCGAGGATGCCGGCACGGTCACCGAGTACCGGCCCGGCACTTACGTATTCTCCGACCGCTTCCAGGTGGAAAAGGGCCTCGGCACCTATGACGATTGCGCCCTCAGCGTGCTCGCCACCGTGGTGAGCCGGCCCACCGACACGCGCGCCGTGATCGACGCCGGCTCGAAAGCGCTCACCTCCGACCTGCTCGGCCTTGACGGATACGGCTATCTGCCGGCCTACCCGGACGCCCGGATCGTATCGCTATCGGAGGAGCATGGTGTGATCGATTTTTCCGCCTCGTCCCGCCGCCCTGAGATCGGCGAGCGCCTCCACGTCATTCCCAACCACGTCTGTCCCGTGGTCAACCTCTTCGACAGCGTGCATTTCCTGCAGGCTGATGGGTCGATTGAAGATGTGCCCGTGGCGGCGCGCGGCCGGGTCGACTGACAACTCCAGTCGGTGCAAAGCCAATGCAATTCATCGTGCCGAGCGGCAGGACTCACCGGAATTTCCAAGGGGGAAATGGTACAGCTGGTTGGTCTTGAACCAACGACCTTCGGAGCCACAATCCGACGCTCTAGCCAACTGAGCTACAGCTGCACAACGGCGCGGAACCTAGTTGGGTCGCCGCTGCAATGCAAGCCCCGCTCGCTACTTTTTTGCGACCGATCGCCGCAAGCGGCGGGGGGAAAGTGGAGATCGGCCGCCACGGCGTCAGGCTGCAACCACCGCGCCGAGGAAGTCATCGATCGTCGAGCGGAGTTGGCTTGCCTCGTCGGCGACTTCGCGGGAATCGTGATCAAGCTTCTGCGCTGCCGACTCGGTTTCACGGGCCGTCGTCAGCACGGCGCCGACATTCGTCGCCACCTGCTGCGAGCCGGCCGCGGCGGCGTTGACCGAGCGGCTGATGTCGCCGGTGGCCGCCCCCTGTTCTTCGACGGCGGCGGCGATGGCGCCAGTGTAGCGATCGACCTCCTGCATGGTGACGCCGATCGCCTGGATCGCCTCCACTGCGTCGGCTGTGGCCGTCTGGATGGTATCGACCTGGGTGGCGATTTCCTCGGTCGCCTTGGCGGTCTGCCCGGCGAGATTTTTCACTTCGGCAGCAACGACGGCAAATCCTTTGCCCGCTTCGCCGGCCCGCGCCGCTTCAATGGTGGCGTTGAGTGCTAAGAGGTTGGTCTGCTCGGCGATCGCCCTGATCAGCGTGACGACTTCGCCGATCTTGTTCGCGCCGGCGGCGAGTCGGTTGATCTTGGCATCGGCGTCGCGCGTGCCACGCGCCGCATCGGCGACGATGGTGCCGGTACGCTGGACCTGGGCGGAAATCTCGCCGATCGAGGCGGCGAGTTCCTCGGTGGCCGATGCGACGGCCTGCACATTGCTTGTGGCGGTGCAGGAGGCGTTCGAGGCGGCTCCGGCATCTTCCACCGTGCGCAGGGCGCCCGCTCCAAGCGAACCGGCAGTGGCCAGCAGGCCCTCGACGGTCCCGTTCACCGCGCCGAGCGCCATCTGGGTTGCCGTGCGAAAATCATCGATCAGCATCTCGACACGTTGCTGTCGCGCGGCGCGCTCGGACGCCTCCGTGTTCTTGTCCCGCTCAAGGGCAAGGCGCGTGACGGCGCTGTCCTTGAGGATAACGACGGCACGGGCAATGGTTCCCACCTCGTTGCCATAGGTGGCATAGGGGATATCCTTGGCGAGATCGTCGCGGGAGATCCGCTCCATCAGCCCGGAGAGCTGCGTCACGGGCCTGATGAGACGCGCCACCAGCCACGACGCGCCAGCCGACATCACCGCCGCCAGCACCGCGCCGAGCAGCGAGATCTTCGCCACCAGCCCATCCTTGGTGGCGGCGACGGCCGCCTCTGGAATGCCCGCGAACAGGATGCCGATCACCGCGCCGGCCGGAGTCTTGATCGGTGTGTAGATGGTAAGGTACGGCGCACCGAGGATGGTCGCCTCGCCCGTGAAGACAAGACCCTTCTTGATCGCCGCGTAGGCCGGCGATGCCTTGCCGAGATCGGTGCCCACGGCGCGGCTACCGTCCGCCTTTTTGATGGACGTCGTCACGCGCGTGAAGTCGTCCTTGGTGGCATCGTAGGTAAAGATGGTGGCGGCGGCACCCGCCGTGCGGGTGAGATCGTCAATGAGATCGTGAGTCGGAAAAGGGGGAATGGATGGCATGCCAATGTGGTCGACGGCATTTCCTGACCAGGTGATCGTCGTGCCGACGAGGTCCTTCTGCATCAGAAGGGCTCCGGTCCGGATAGCGATCGTCTGCTTTTCCAGCGCCTGCCGTGCGGCGTCAGCCGATAGCGTCGTGTAAACGACGAACAGCAACAGACCCACCGTCAGCGTGATGAATACCGCGACGGCGGCCCCGATCACCTTCCACAACTTGACTCGGTTGAGAAACATTTTCCCCTGCTTTTTGAAGTAGATGGACCACCTATTGCCAGGAATGCACCTATAGTGATGAACCGGAACTTAAGGTGTGGCCATTCACAACGTTTCGAGAAAATGAATCCTCCGGAAGCCAGGCGTCCCGCCCCTGTGGCCTCTAGGTCAGCGTTCCCTCCCAGGTGGGCGCAAATGGAATTATCTCGCCACACGCGGAAAGCGCTGGGGCGGCGTTAACCCTTCATTCACGCTATTTTCTTTTTCTTGCTCGAAGGACTCGCCTCGCAAGGGAAATAAACGCTTCCCACGCTTATCTGTTGCATCATCGTGAAGAGTGGCTGGTCGAGCCGGCTGCGGATGTCCTGCCGTTTGGTGGCAGTCCGGCTTGATAGGTGCCGGCTTGATAGGTGGAGGAAGAGCGCCGCGTTTCAAGGGAGGCGGGCATGCAGTCACGGGTCGTCGCCTCGCAGCACACGTCGATTGGTAGTCCCATCAGGAAGACGGGTGGAAACGCCGCCGCGTCGGCTCGCCGACGTCGCAAGGGCGGTGGCCATCAAGACACGCGCTCCCTCTTCATTGCCGGCTTTGTGGCGCTGGTCCTCGCGTTGATCGTCGCCACGATCTGGTTCAACGTGAAGCCCTTCCCGGTCGCCTCCTCCGAGCCCGGACCGCGTCCGCCGCCGAGCGCTGCCGATATCGAAGCCAAGAAGACTCATTCCTACTGGAAGGTCGGAAGCAGCACCTATCGGCACTATATTACCAACACCAGCACCGGCGAGATCGTCGACGCCGGCATTATCACCATCAAGGAGATGCTCGACCAGGGCATCGCGGTTCCCGGCTATTCGCTGCCGACCAAGGCCTCCTCCGGTGGGTCGACTGGCCGCAGTGAGCTGGCCGTTCGCTTCCGGGCGATCCAGGATCACCTCAAGTAGCCGCCATCTCGGCGCGTAGCAGCATGCCGTAGAGGTCGCGCGGCTCGTCCGGGTCGGCGAGCAGGTCGAGTTCCTCATAAAAGGCCGTGCCGGCGAGCTTGTCGCGCACGTAGCGCAGCGCCGAGAAGTCCTCGATGGCAAAGCCAACGGAGTCGAACAGCGTCACCTCGCCGGGCGATGTGCGGCCCGGCACCGCACCGCAGAGGACTTCCCAGAGCTCGGTGACCGGATAGTCGGCTGGCAGTTGCTGGATTTCGCCTTCGACGCGCGTCTGCGGCGCATATTCGACAAAAATCGATGACCGTTTCAGGATATCGCGGTGGAGTTCCGTCTTGCCGGGACAGTCGCCGCCGACCGCGTTGATATGCACGCCCGAGCCGACCATGTTGTCGGTCAAGATGGTGGCATACTGCTTGTCGGCCGTTACCGTGGTGATGATGTCGGCGCCCTCGACCGCCTCCTGGCCGGAGCGGCAGACGGCGATCGAGAAGCCGAGTGGGGCGAGGTTGCGTTTGCACTTCTCCATCGCCGCCGGATCGATATCGTAAAGGCGCAGATGGCGGATGCCGAGCAGCGCCCGGAAGGCCAGTGCCTGGAATTCCGACTGGGCACCATTGCCGATGATCGCCATGGTGGCGGCGTCCTTCGGTGCGAGGCGCCGCGCCGCCATCGCCGAGGTGGCGCCGGTTCTGAGCGCCGTCAGCAGCGTCATTTCGGACAGCAGCATCGGGTAGCCCGAGCCGACGTCGGCGAGAACGCCGAAGGCGGTGACCGTCTGCTTGCCGCTTCGCATGTTCTTGGGGTGGCCGTTGACGTATTTGAAGCCGTAAAGTGCTCCGTCGGACGTTGGCATCAGCTCGATGACGCCATCAGCCGAATGCGAGGCGACGCGAGGCGTCTTGTCGAAGGACGGCCAGCGGCGGAAGTCTTCTTCGATATAGCCGGCGAGTTCAGTGAGGAAGGTCTCGACGCCGACGCTGAGCACCAGTCTCATCATGTTGTCGACCGACACGAACGGCACGATGGCGAGGGGGGAAATGGCGTTCATGCGGCAAAGCTCCGGGTCGGGCGGTCCATGACGGTGCGGCCCATCAGGCTGGCAAGGAGGTCGACCATCAGCGTGGCAGTCCGGCCGCGCTCGTCGAGGAAGGGGTTGAGTTCGACGAGATCGATCGAGGAGACAAGGCCGCTGTCGTGCAGCATCTCCATGATCAGGTGCGCCTCGCGGAAGGTGGCGCCGCCCGGTGCCGTGGTGCCGACACCGGGAGCGATGGACGGATCGAGAAAATCGACGTCGAGACTGACGTGCAGGCGACCATTCATGGTCACGACGCGCTCGAGGAAGCGGTCGACCAGCGTGCCGACGCCGTGCTCGTCAAGAGCGCGCATGTCGTGGACGGTGACGCCGGAACCGACAAGCGCCCGCCGTTCGGCCGGATCGACCGAACGAATGCCGACCATGGCGACATTGCCCGGTGGCACGGGATGGGAAAGCGGCGGATAGCAGCCGTGGAAGCCATCCATTCCCGTGAAATAGGCGACCGGCGTGCCATGGAGATTGCCGCTCTGGGTGGTGTCGAGCGTGTGAAAGTCGGTGTGGGCGTCAAGCCACAACACGAAGAGCGGACGTCCTTCCTCGGCGGCGCGGCGGGCGACGCCAGGCACGGTACCGGCGGCGAGCGCGTGGTCACCGCCGAGAAAGACCGGCAGGGCGCCGTCGCCGGCCCGATGGGCTGCCTCGCTCACCGCGCCGATCCAGGCGGCGATCTCGGGAAGGCGCCGGAGATGCGGGTAAGGCGGGGTGATGGCCGACAGCGGGCCGCGGGCGACGTTGCCAAGATCCTCGACGTCGTGGCCGAGCTCGGCGATCGCTTCGACGATGCCGGCCGTTCGATAGGCGCTTGGCCCCATTTCGCATCCCATGCGGGCGGCGCCATCCTCCACCGGTATCCCCAGAAGCCTTACCTTCATGCCCGTTCGCCTCTCGCTGTTGGACCATCGGCATCAGGCCATTGTCGGCCGGCGAAGTGAACAGGTGGGATTGGCAATCTAAACGGATTGGCTTATCAAAATGGCAGTTCCATTGTGCAAAACGGTGGCTTCATGGATCGGCTCGATCAGCAACTGGTGACGCTGCTGCGTCATGACGGCCGTCGTTCGGTGTCGGACCTTGCCACCGAGCTGGGCGTCTCGCGCGCTACGGTGCGCGCCCGCATGGAGCGGCTTGAGCGCGGCGGCGACATCCTCGGCTTTACGGTCATCCTGCGCAACGACGCTATCGAGGTGCCGGTCAGGGCGGTGATGATGATCGAGATCGAGGGGCACGTGCTCGACAAGGTGATCCGCCAGCTCGGTGGCTTTCCCGAGGTGGCAGCGATCCACACCACCAACGGCCGCTGGGATCTCGTCGTCGAACTGGGGGCGGCGACGCTCACCGACTTCGACACCGTGCTGCGCCGCATCCGCCTGTTGCCCGGCATCACCGGGTCCGACACCAGCCTGCTCCTGACAACACCCCGTACGACGCGCGCCCGCCTGAGCCCAAGCTGACGCTCGGCAGCGGTTGGCCGATCGCGTTCAGTCCTTGCGGCGGCGATGGGTGTCAAAGACGAGGCCGGTTTCGAGCGCGTGCTTGCCGAACTTCTGCCTGACCTCGTCCATCGCCCGTTCGGCCGCCGCCTTGCGCGTCGCCTTCTGGTCGACGAGATCGGCCGGGTCGGCGAGGCGGCTTTCACAGAGGTCGGCGACGGAGACGCCGAGCAGACGGTATTTCTGGCCGTGCGCCTCTTCGGCGAGGAGCGCATCGGCAGCCGCGAAGATGCGATCGGCGAGCTGGGTGGGGTCGGAGAGGCGCCGTGCCCGTGTTCTCAGGCGAAAGTCGGCGGTTTTCAGCTTCAGCGTCACCGTCGAACCGGCGATGTCCTCGTGTTTCAGGCCGAAGGAGACGCGCTCGGCCTGCTCGCGCAGGATCGGGCGGAGATCGCGGAGATCGGCAATATCCTCGAAGAAGGTGACCTCGGAGCCAACGCTCTTGCGCTTCGAATTGGGGATGACGTGCCGGCTGTCCTCGCCGCGCGACAGCTTGCCGATCCTGAGGCCGAGCGCCCCGTAGCGGCCGGCCAGTCGGGTCGGATCGGCCGTCTGCAGGTCGCCCACCGTCCTGTAGCCATCGGCGGCCAGCCGTTCGGAAAAGGCGCGGCCGACGCCCCATAGCGTCGTCACCGGCCGCGGCGCCAGAAAGGCCACCGCTTCCGACTGGCCGATCACCGAAAAGCCCCGGGGCTTGTCGAGGTCGGAGGCGATCTTGGCGAGAAACTTGTTGGCGGCCAGCCCAACCGACACGGTGATGCCCACCTCGCGCTCGACGGCCCGCGCGAAACGGGCGAGCACCAGGGCCGGGCTGGCACGATGCAGCTTTTCGGTGCCGGACAGGTCGAGAAAGGCCTCGTCGATGGACAGCGGCTCGACGAGTGGCGTCAGCTCCAGCATTCGCCGCCGGATTTCCCGGCCGACACGCGCGTATTTCTCCATGTCGGGCCGTATCACCACCGCGTCGGGGCACAGTTCCAGCGCCTTGAACATCGGCATGGCCGAACGCACGCCGCTGATGCGGGCGATATAGCAGGCCGTCGATACGACGCCGCGCTTGCCGCCGCCGATGATCACCGGCTTGGTGGCAAGCGAGGGATCGTCACGCTTTTCCACCGAGGCGTAGAAGGCGTCGCAGTCGACGTGAGCAATGACCAGCCGATCAAGATCAGGGTGGCGGAGCAGGCGTGGCCCGCCGCAGGCCGAACAGCGGCGACCCTCGTCCGGCGCGGGTGAAAAACAGTCCCTGCAGAAGCCACGCGCCACTTCGGGCATGCCCGCCTCCCGCTGGCCGATCACCCAACCCTCATCGCCAGACGATTATAGCTCGCTTTCGCCGGCCAGCGCATACCGCGCCGCCGCGACCATGGTCGGCCTCACCTGCGCCTCTTCGACAAAGGACAACAGCAGCGATTCATCGGCCAGGAAGAATTCCAGAAGGCCGGCAAGGAAGCCGGGCTCACGGGCCGCTACCCTCAAGTCGGCCGGGCCGATGCCCGACAGCGACAGGAAACGACCGAGTGCATCCGGGTTGCCGGCGAGATAGGCAAGGGCGGAAATGGCCAGCTCTTCCGCCGCGTCGACGCTAAGCCTTTTGGCAATTGGCATATTCGGACCACCGTTTGGGATTGCTAAAGGAATCCGTACTATATTTGTTATACTGGAATCGGTGCGGCAACCTATCCCTACCGGAAGGCGTTTCTGCGTACGACTTGTGCGTGGGAATGGAACCCCGCCGAGCACCCGGCAACACCGGTGCGCGAGGCGGAGAGAGAGTCGAATGGCCAAGACAGTTCTCATCGTCGAGGACAATGAGCTCAACATGAAGCTCTTCCATGATCTCCTGGAAGCGCACGGTTATCGCACGATTCAAACACGCAACGGCATCGAGGCTCTTGAGCTTGTGCGCATTCACCGGCCGGATCTCATCCTGATGGACATCCAGTTGCCGGAAGTGTCGGGACTCGAGGTCACCAAGTGGTTGAAGGAAGACGACGAACTGCGCTCGATCCCGGTGGTCGCGGTCACCGCCTTTGCCATGAAGGGCGATGAGGAACGCATCCGTCAAGGCGGCTGCGAGGCGTATATTTCCAAGCCGATTTCGGTTTCGAAATTCATCGAGACGGTGCGGACCTATATCGGCGACCAGTGAG
>Ga0316604_10002548_pt1 | contig 13797 bp, 11 predicted proteins | sample OWC_soil_day20_C_FD_207650 | JGI IMG/M metagenome (GOLD analysis project Ga0316604, IMG submission 207650) | Wetland soil microbial communities from Old Woman Creek delta, Ohio, United States - OWC_soil_day20_CT | ecosystem: Environmental > Terrestrial > Soil > Wetlands | place: USA: Ohio... | reverse complement strand
TTTCCTACGCCGACGCCGACCGCGCCGCCGCCAAGGAAGACCGCGTCGTTATCGACTTCCTCGGCAAGAAGGACGGCGTGCCGTTCGCCGGCGGCGAAGCCAAGGATTACCCGTTCGTCCTCGGTCAGGGCATGATGCTGCCCGACTTTGAGAATGCCGTTGAAGGCGCCAAAGCGGGCGAGTCCAAGACTTTCGACCTGACCTTCCCGGCCGATTACCACGCCAAGGATCTGGCTGGCCAGACGGTCCAGTTCGACATCACCGTCAAGCAGGTGCAAGCCCCGGTCCTGCCGGAACTCGACGCCGAATTCGCGACCAGCATGGGCATTGCCGACGGCGACGTCACCAAGATGCGCAGCGAAATCGAAGCCAACCTGAAGCGTGAAGTGAAGCGCCGCATCGAGGCTAAGTTGAAGGACCAGGTCATGGAAGCCCTGCTCAAGGCCAACCCGATTACCGTCCCGACCGCTCTGGTCGACATGGAAATCCAGCGCCTGATGCAAGCAGCCCGCCAGGACATGGAACAGCGCGGCATGAAAACCAAGGATTTCCCGATCCAGCCGGAATGGTTTGCCGACCAGGCCAAGCGTCGCGTTTCGCTGGGCCTGATTCTTGCTGAAGTCGTCAAGACGGAAAAGCTGCAGGCGAGCCCGGAACAAGTCCGTGCGATGGTCGAAGAAACTGCGGCCTCCTACGAACAGCCGGAAGAAGTTATCCGCTGGTACTACGCTCAGCCGCAACGCCTGCAGGAAGTTGAAGGTGTCGCAATTGAAAACAACGTCGTGGCGTGGGTGCTGGGTAAGGCCAAGGTCACCGACAAGGCTGCCGTATTTGATGAACTGATGGGTCAGAAGCAGTAATCTGAACATCGTCACAAAAACGACAAACGTCTGAAATGCAACAGAGAAGGGCTGACATGAATATCGACAACGCAAGCAACTGGGATCCGCAGGCTCTGGGCCTCGTCCCGATGGTGGTTGAACAGAGCGGACGCGGTGAGCGCGCGTACGACATCTATTCGCGCCTGCTGAAGGAGCGGGTGATTTTTCTTGTCGGCCCGGTCAACGACGCCAGCGCCAACCTGGTCGTCGCCCAATTGCTGTTCCTTGAAGCGGAAAACCCGGACAAGGACATTTACTTCTACATCAATTCGCCGGGTGGCTCGGTGACGGCTGGCATGTCGATCTACGACACCATGCAGTTCATCAAGCCCGACGTGTCGACGCTGTGTATCGGCCAGGCCGCCTCGATGGGCGCCTTCCTGCTCAACGCCGGCGCCAAGGGCAAGCGTTTCGCGCTGCCCAACTCGCGCGTAATGATTCACCAGCCGCTGGGCGGCTTCCAAGGCCAGGCCTCGGATATTGCCATCCACGCCAAGGAAATCCTGTCGATTCGCGATCGCCTGAACCGGATCATGGCCGAACACAGCGGCCAGCCGCTCGAGCGCATCGAAAAGGACACCGACCGCGACAATTTCCTGTCAGCGGTCGAAGCGGCGGAATATGGTTTGATCGACAAGGTGTTGACCCGCCGCGATGCGGCTTAAGCAAGGAGATACAGATGTCTAAAGGCGGCCAGGAAAAACTGCTCTACTGCTCCTTCTGCGGCAAAAGCCAGCATGAAGTCAAAAAGCTCATCGCCGGTCCGTCGGTGTTCATCTGTGACGAGTGCATTGCACTCTGCAACGACATCATCCGCGACGAACTCCCCGAAGAAGCTGCCAAGGCAGGTCGTTCCGACCTGCCGACGCCGCGCGAAATCAGCTCCATTCTTGACCAGTACGTAATCGGCCAGGAAGTCGCCAAGCGCATTCTCGCCGTTGCGGTGTACAACCATTACAAGCGCCTGCGCCACACCGCCAAGAACACAGGCGAAGTGGAACTGGCGAAGAGCAACATCCTGCTGATCGGGCCGACCGGCTCGGGCAAGACCCTGCTCGCCCAGACATTGGCTCGCATGCTCAACGTGCCCTTCGTGATGGCCGACGCGACGACGCTGACCGAAGCCGGTTACGTCGGCGAGGACGTCGAAAACATCATCCAGAAGCTGCTGCAGAAATGCGACTACGACGTCGAGAAGGCGCAGCAGGGCATTGTCTACATTGACGAAATCGACAAGATTTCACGCAAGTCCGACAATCCGTCGATTACCCGTGACGTTTCGGGCGAAGGTGTGCAGCAGGCCCTGCTCAAATTAATCGAAGGCACCACCGCCTCGATCCCGCCGCAGGGCGGCCGCAAGCACCCCAACCAGGACTTCGTCCAGGTTGACACGACCAATATCCTGTTCATTTGCGGCGGTGCTTTCGCCGGCCTTGAGAAGGTGATCCAGAAGCGCTCCGAAAAGGGCGGCATCGGCTTCGGCGCCGAAGTAAAGAGCAAGGATGACGGCAAAGCCGTCGGCAAGGTTCTACTCGAAACCGAACCGGAAGATCTGATCAAGTTCGGCCTGATTCCCGAACTAATCGGTCGCCTGCCGGTGGTCGCCACCCTGCAGGAACTGGAAGAAGAAGCTTTGGTGCAGATTCTGACCGAGCCAAAGAACGCCCTGGTCAAGCAATACCAGAAGCTATTCAGCATGGAAGATGTCGAGCTGGAAATCCGCCCCGGCGCCCTTTCCGCCATCGCCAAGAAGGCCCTGGAACGCAAGACCGGCGCCCGCGGCCTACGCTCGATCATGGAACATGCCCTGCTTGACACGATGTACGAACTTCCCGGCATGGAAAATGTCGAAAAGATCGTCATCGATGAAAACATGATCACCGGCGACACCCCGCCGCTGCTTATTTACGCCGATCAGCCAAAGGTTTCCGGCTCAAACTGAGCCGGGACTTGAATTGCGGTTTCCCGCCCCCACCTAGGGGGCACATACCTATTTCAAAGGCTTCGTAATGTCGAACCCCAACACGCTCCCGGAAACCGTCGAACTGCCGCTGCTGCCGTTGCGCGATGTCGTCGTCTTCCCGCACATGGTCATCCCCCTCTTCGTCGGCCGCCCGAAATCGATCAAGGCCCTCGAAATGGCCATGGAAGCCGGCAAGAACATCCTGCTGGTCGCCCAGAAATCGGCCGCCAAGGACGATCCGGAGCCGGAAGACCTCTACCGCATTGGCTGCATGGCCAATATCCTGCAAATGCTCAAGCTGCCGGACGGCACCGTCAAGGTGCTGGTCGAAGGCACCCAGCGTGCCCGCGTCGAAGCCATCGAGGTGCAATCCTCGGTCTTCATGGCAACGGCCGCCCCCTTGCCGCAAGCCGCGATTGAAGATCACGAGATCGAAGCCATGCGCCGCGCGGTGGTTGCCCAGTTCGATCAGTTCGTCAAACTGAACAAGAAGATTCCGCCGGAGGTTCTCTCCTCCATCGCTGGCATCGAAGACGCCGGCCGCCTGGCCGATACCATCGCCGCTCACCTGCCACTCAAGCTGGAACAGAAGCAGGAAGTGCTGGAGATGGAAAGCATCCGCGACCGCATCGACCGCCTGCTCTCCCAACTGGAATCCGAGATCGACATCCTGCAGGTCGAAAAGCGCATCCGTGGCCGCGTCAAGCGCCAGATGGAGAAGAGCCAGCGCGAGTACTACTTGAACGAACAGGTCAAGGCGATCCAAAAGGAACTCGGCGAAGGCGAAGAAGGTGCCGACCTCGAAGAGTTGGACAAGAAGATCAAGGCCGCCGGCATGAGCAAGGAAGGCCTGGCCAAGGCTCAGGGCGAGCTGAAGAAGCTGCGCCTGATGTCGCCGATGTCGGCCGAAGCCACCGTCGTCCGCAATTTCATCGAAACGCTGATCGGCCTGCCCTGGCGCAAGAAGACGCGGATCAGCAAGGATCTGCACGAAGCGGAAAAGGTTCTCGACACGGACCACTATGGCCTGGAGAAGGTCAAGGAGCGCATCGTCGAGTATCTCGCGGTGCAACAGCGCGTCGACAAGGTCAAGGCACCGATCCTCTGCCTGGTTGGCCCCCCGGGTGTCGGCAAGACCTCGCTCGGCCAGTCCATCGCCAAGGCAACGAACCGCAAGTTCGTGCGCATGGCGCTCGGCGGCGTCCGTGACGAAGCCGAAATCCGCGGCCATCGCCGCACCTACATCGGTTCGATGCCGGGCAAGATCCTGCAGAGCCTGACCAAGGTCGGCGTCCGCAACCCGCTTTTCCTGCTCGACGAAGTGGACAAGCTCGGCCAGGATTTCCGTGGCGACCCCTCTTCCGCATTGCTGGAAGTCCTTGATCCGGAACAGAACCACACCTTCCAGGATCATTACGCCGAGGTTGATTTCGATCTTTCCGACGTCATGTTCGTGGCAACCGCCAACACCCTGAACATTCCCGCTCCGCTGCTCGACCGGATGGAAGTCATTCGCCTGTCCGGCTACACGGAAGACGAGAAGGTCAATATCGCCATGCGCTATCTGCTGCCCAAGCAGATCAAGAACAATGGCTTGAAGAAGACTGAAATTGCCGTGGCTGACAGCGCCATTCGCGACATCGTCCGCTACTACACCCGAGAAGCCGGCGTCCGAGCTCTGGAACGGGAAATCTCCAAGATTTGCCGCAAGGTAGTCAAGACTCTGGTACTCAAGAAGCGCGACACGAAGATTGCGGTCAACGCCCGCAATCTGGACAAATTCCTCGGCGTGCAGCGTTACAGCTTTGGCATGGCCGAGAAGGAAAACCAGGTCGGCCAGGTTACCGGTCTGGCATGGACGGAAGTCGGCGGCGAATTGCTGACCATCGAATGCGCCAACATGCCGGGCAAGGGCAATATCCTGCGCACAGGCTCGCTGGGCGACGTCATGAAGGAGTCGGTCGAAGCTGCCCGCTCCGTGGTCCGCGCCCGCTCACGCCGCCTCGGCATCAAGGATGAAGCGTTCGAGAAGACCGACATTCACATTCACGTTCCGGAAGGCGCCACGCCCAAGGACGGGCCATCTGCCGGCATTGCAATGACCACGGCACTGGTTTCTTCCTACACCGGCATCCCGGTCCGCTGTGAAGTTTGCATGACGGGCGAGATCACCTTGCGTGGCGAGGTACTGGCCATCGGCGGTCTCAAGGAAAAGCTGCTGGCCGCCGTGCGCGGCGGCTTGAAGACGGCCTTGATCCCGGAAGAGAACGTCAAGGACCTCACCGAGATCCCTGACAACATCAAAAACAAGATCGAGATCGTCCCGGTCAAATGGATCGATCAGGTACTGGAGCGCGCACTGGAGCGCAAACCGGAAGCCTTGCCGGAGCAATCCGAGCAAAATTCAGGCGTCGCAGCAGGCGCCGACAGCACTGCAGCGCAGACCATCCTTACTCATTGATTTGAAAGGAAGAGCATGCCGGACCATTCGTCCAGCATGCTCTTCCGGCTGCTCCGCACCGGCGAATGCCGCCAGAATCCGCTTGACACAAGGATTTCGGCAGAGATATAAATCCGTCCTCACAAAATTTTTGCCGTTCAAATCCTTCCATTTAGGGGACTCAAGATGAATAAAACTGAACTGATCGATCAGATTGCTGCTTCTGCTGACATTTCCAAGGCAGCCGCTGCTCGCGCTCTCGACGCCACCGTTGCAGCCGTCAAGGATGCGCTGAAGGCCGGCGATACCGTCAGCCTGATCGGTTTTGGTACTTTCTACGTGGGCGAGCGTGCCGCCCGCACCGGTCGCAACCCGCGTACCGGCAAGACCCTGGAAATCAAGGCCGCCAAGTCGCCGAAGTTCCGCGCTGGCAAGGGTCTGAAAGACGCCATCAACTAATAGCTTTCCGGGTGCTTAGCTCAGTTGGTAGAGCGTCGCCCTTACAAGGCGAATGTCGGCGGTTCGACCCCGTCAGCACCCACCAAGACTCCTGAAAAGGATTACATTAACCCCGCTCCCGTAGCGGGGTTTTTGTTGGGAAGGATCAAATGACTGCGCTGCAAGATGACAACAAGACCGGTGATGCGCTCAGAGCCCAGCGTTTTGAGATGCTGGCAGACATCGCCAAGGAACTCGCTGGCGAAGTTGTGTTTCCCACTTACTTCGATGCAGTCTTGCGCCTTCGCAAGACGCTCCAGGACCCCAACCAGTCGCTCGGCAGGATCGCTGCCGCAGTCGCAGTTGAGCCGCTGATCAGCGCCAAACTGCTGCACCTCGCTAACTCAGTCGCCTTCAACCCTGGCGGCACCGAAGTGTTTGATCTTCAAGCAGCCATCGCCCGCCTCGGCATCAACGTGGTACGCAGCACTGCGCTGTCCATTGTCATGACCCAGCTTCTCCGGGCCAAAGGCATGGCCGCTTACAGCGAGCTGACCCATACCCTGTGGGATCATTCGATCAACACTGCCGCCGCCGCTCGCATCATTGCCCGCAAGCTGACCCGCATCAACCCGGAAGAGGCGATGCTGGCCGGCCTGATTCACGATCTGGGGGCCTTCTACATGCTCTATCGGGCAACACAGTACGAGGAACTCAGCCACCGGCCGGAGAGCGTCAAATACTTGATCATCCAATGGCATGAAAGCATCGGCGTTTCGCTGCTTAACGCGCTTGGCTTGCCCGAAGAAATTGTCAAGGCGACGGAAGATCACGATCGCCTGCGCCCACCGCCCAACCCCGTGCGTACCCTGACCGACGTGGTTTACGTGGCCAACATGCTGGCTGGCGGACATTTTGAATGGACGATGCAGGATCTGCCGATGTGCTCCACAGACCTGGAGGCACTTGAGACCCACTTTGCCGATATCAGACCCGAGATCGAAGCGGAAGCCTCACAAATGCGCGCCAGCTTCGCTTAAATAGGCAATCAATCCTTGCGTCCGTAGCCGGTCTTGACCTGGGTCGAGGCCAGCACGCCGCGCAAAATATTGATTTCATCTTTTTCGAGACGTACCCGCCCAAACAAGCGCCGCAATTTCGGCATCAAACGTCCCGGCTGTTCAGGATTAAAGAAGCCGGTGTCGGTCATGACTTTTTCAAGATGACCATACAGACCCTCGACCTCATCAAGCGTCGCTGGCTGCGAAGCAAACGGAGTCACCCCTTGCACTCGGATCGGCGGCTGACCTGCAAATGCGGCCATCCGGCTTTCATAGCACAGCACCTGGACGGCAGAGCCCAGGTTTAGGGAACTGAAGTCGGGGTTGGTCGGAATCGTAACTGCCGCCTGGCAATGCAGAATCTCCTCATTGCTCAACCCCATGGTCTCGTTGCCGAACACCAGCGCCACCTCCCCCTGCTCCGCCTCGCGTAACAGGCGAGCCACCGTTTCACGCGGCGCACCGATCTCCGGTCCCAAATCACGCTGCCTGGCAGACAAGGCAACCGCAAATATCGTCCCAGCCAAAGCATCTTTCAGCGAACTGGTGATTTTGGCAGCCTGAAGGAGGTCGACCGCGCCAGTTGCCCGCACATCGGCCTCGGGATCGGGAAACTGTTTAGGCTCCACCAGATACAGACTGGACAATCCCATCGTCTTCATCGCCCGCGCCGCAGCACCGATGTTGCCCGGATGACTCGGACGGCACAGAACAACTCTGATGCGCGAGAGCAGGAGTTGAGGGTTCATAGTGTAAAATCCAGTCTTTCAAATATAAATCGGGTGGCCTCGGCCACCCGTTAGCTCTTTAAGCCCATGCATCCAGCCCTGAATATCGCCATCAAGGCGGCGCGCCGCGCCGGCCAGATCATCAACCGCGCCTCCAACGACCTCGACTTGCTGAAGGTTTCGACCAAGCAACCGAACGACTTCGTCACTGAAGTCGACAGAGCGGCCGAAGCTTCGATCATCGAAACCCTGCAGGAGGCCTATCCCGGCTACGGCATTTTAGCAGAGGAGTCTGGCGAGACTGCCGGCAAGGGCAACAACGATGCCGAATATCAGTGGATCATCGACCCGCTCGATGGCACTACCAATTTCATTCATGGCATGCCCCAATACGCTGTCTCCATCGCCCTGGCCAAGGCCGGGGTCGTTGAGCAAGCGGTGGTGTTCGATCCCAATCGCAACGAGCTGTTCACCGCCAGCAAGGGCGCAGGCGCCTTCCTCAATGAGCGCCGTATCCGCGTTTCCAAACGGCTCAAACTTCAGGATGCACTGATCGGTACCGGCTTCCCGTACCGCCAGTTTCAACACATCGATAGCTACCTGGCCATCTTCAAGGAATTGGCCCAGAAGACAGCCGGTTTGCGCCGCCCCGGAGCCGCTTCACTCGACCTCGCCTACGTCGCCTGTGGCCGCTACGATGCTTTCTGGGAGTTCGGCCTTGCTCCGTGGGACATGGCGGCAGGTTCTCTGCTGATTTCGGAAGCGGGCGGGCTGGTCAGCGATCTGCGCGGCGAAACCAACTATCTCGAAACCGGCAACATCATTGCCGGCACCCCGAAGGTTTTCTCTCCGCTCCTCAATCTGATTCAGGAAAAACTACCCGAATCCGTGCGCGGCTAAGTTTGTCCAGCCATAACCCAAAAGCGCCGATATGGCGCTTTTTTGTTTTTTAGTAGCCCATATGCAACGGGGTGGCATCTTTTCTCCCAGGAAATGAAGTGCCAGATGGCTACACAAAAACACCTAGCCCCAATCCCCGAGAATACGTATAAAAATACACACTTCCCGGAATTACCCACTTCACGCCAAGACAACAGAATCGGATTAAGAAAATACCGAGCAGCATGGGCGGGAAGACGCTTGGAAGCATCTGTCATTGATCAGGACAACCTCTAAATAAAAAACTAAAGGTTGGAATGATAAAAACGATGTGCTTGATTTCCAGTCTCTATCTTCCGTTATCTCGGTTAAAAACGGACTAACAAATAAGCTGGAGACACCATGAAAATCACACTCAATGGCACGGGTAATGATCATTGCCTGGTTTTTGAGGGCAGCATGACCTGCAAGTTCGCCCGCGAAATAGAAAACAGCATTATCGACATGATGCGCCGACATCCGAGAATTAACGTAGACCTGTCACGAGTTCACGAAATTGATCGATGCGGCATACATCTGCTTTCCGTATTAAAAAGCTTTGGCGGTGATGCAGTGAAAATCATTGCAACCTCGCCCGAAGTCGAAGTGACGCTGCATCAGCTCTCTCCGATCCACTGCCATACTCGGCCAGGCAGCAGCGCCTCAAAGTTCAGAAAATCCCCTGCAATGCAGGCCGCTTCTTTGTGATTTGAGATCACAAACTCTGCAACGCAAGCATTCACAAGATAGCGAGTGAATGCGTGGAATAGTGATATGCATTGAGCACAGCATTAATTCCACCTTGTTGCGCTTTCCTTCACCTCACCAAGCGCCGAATACCGATATCACCGTAGGGGATTTAGCGTCGTACGAGTATTTTATATTTATCCGAAATAAATAAAACTTTCCCTTAGTCAGGAATATTGCCTGTAAACATAAGCCATCAACCATATAGACAATATTAAATTCAATTTCGTGGGGAAAAGAATGACAACCAGAAGCGTAGTTCTGATCGATCCGCAGAGTTACATTAGCCAGCAAATACAAAAACTGGTGATTGAGAATGTTAATTTTTTTTGCGTTGAATCAACGGTGGACGCAAAGAATCTTTTATCCAGACAACCATGCTCTGTCGGCTTGGTTATCCTCGACCGATCGCTACAGGACAGCCTGGAAGAAGTAGAGTCGCTCGTCGCGGCAACAGCAAAGACCGAGTGGATTGCTCTGGTTGCCCCAGCGTATATGGAAATGGCCAATGTTCGTTCATTTGTCGCCAATGCGTTTTACGACTATCACACCTTACCGGTCGATCTGCAGCGCCTGCTTATGACGATTGGCCACGCCTGTGGTATCGCTCATCTCAGGCTTTCGCTCGCCAAGAAAGAGAATGCAGATTCCGGCCACTTTGGCATTCACGGTAATAGCGCCATCATGCAGAGCTTCTTTCAACGACTCGACAAGGTGATCAATGCCGACCTCGCTGTATTGATCGGCGGCGAAACCGGGACCGGCAAAGAGTTGGTTGCCCAAGCCATCCACGGCCACTCCCGGCGCTCCAAGGGGCCATTTGTTGCGGTCAACTGTGGCGCAGTCCCGCAAAACCTCATTCAGTCGGAACTCTTTGGTCACGAGCGCGGTGCATTCACCGGTGCGCAACAAAGAAAGATCGGCAGCATTGAAGCTGCGAATGGCGGGGTGCTGTTTCTCGATGAGATCGGCGATTTGCCGCTCAACATGCAAGCGAACCTGCTCAGAGTATTGCAGGAACGCACGATCACCCGGCTCGGCTCCACCCAACCGGTTCCAGTGGACTTTCGCATCATTGCCGCCACCCACGTAGACCTGCAGCAGGCCATTCAGAACGGCAGCTTCCGGGAAGACCTGTATTACCGCCTCAGCGTCATCCAGCTTGATTTACCGCCGCTGCGCAGTCGGGATGGGGATGTTCCATTACTGGCCGAGGTAATTTTCAAACGACTTTCAGCCAATAACCCGCACTGCCGGGCAAACGGGTTCACCAGTCAAGCATTGCGGGTGATGAGCGCATACCGCTGGCCAGGCAATGTCCGCGAACTGATCAACCGGATTCACCGCGCCGTCATTCTGTGCGAAGGCAAGCTAATCGGCGTCAGCGACCTTGGGCTGGATGCCTATGTCGACATTCCAGAAGCCAAGACACTGGAGGATGCAAGAGCCTCCCTTGATCGAAGCATTCTCGAGATAAGTCTGCGCAATAACGGGAACAACGTATCCCGAGCCGCGCGCCAGCTTGGTGTGTCACGCGTTACCTTTTATCGGATGATGAACAAGCACAACATTGCGGCAACCCATTAGACAAATTTCGTCGCGCTTTGACTACCGGTAATCAGGTAGCCGATTAATTACATTTTGGTATTCCTCTCTCCTATTAGCGCCCATATGATTCCAAGGTAAAAAATACCAATTACATATGGGATTTTCGTGATCAAAAGAGGAATGATGCCCGGCATCAAAGTAACCGGACACCACTTGGCCGGAGCGCTGGCTCTGGTTTTCGCCGGAATGGCACAAGGCGCCGAGTTGACGCCAGAGGATGAACAATTCCTTCGCAAGCAGATCATCGAACAATCCAAACAGCTTGACGCACTCAAGCGACAAATGGCGGAAACAGACGCCAAGTTGCTTGAGATGCAAAGAATCCTCAACAAGGAAAAACTCCGCACAACGCGTGCGACTGGCACAACCCCGCCCCAAGGTGGCACTTCCCCGTCATTCGATCTGGCTCAGGCACCGCAAGCACAGCCAAAGAACCAACCAGAACCGGTCGGTCAGCCCGATGAACGAGTTCGTCCGCAACAGATTGCGCAGATCTTCGAACAACCTGGCGTACTAACGCCTCGCGGTAAATTCATGCTTGAACCGGGGCTGCAGTACGGCTACTCATCAAGCAATCGAATTTCCCTGGTGGGCTACACGATTATTCCGGCGCTACTGATCGGCCTGATCGATGTGAAGGAAGTAAAGCGCAACACCTTCACTCCCAGTCTGACTGCTCGCTGGGGGATTACCAACCGCCTCGAACTGGAAGCCAAGCTTCCCTATGTCTATCGTTACGACAGTGTCATATCGCGCCCACTTAACTTGGGTGCGGCACGTGATGAGGTTTTCAACAGTACGGGTTCCGGCATTGGTGACTTTGAAATGACCGGTCGCTACCAGTTGAACGATGGTGGCGTCGACAGCCCTTATTACATCGCATCGATGCGCTTCAAGAGCCGCACCGGCAAAGACCCGTTTGAAGTTGAAACGGATACTCTCGCTCCCGGCAGAATTTCCAACGAATTGCAGCGGGAACTACCCACCGGCTCCGGCTTTTATACCCTCCAGCCTGGCTTGACAGTACTTTATCCTAGCGACCCGGCGGTCTTCTTCGGTGGTATCAGTTATCAGTACAACATGAAACGCTCTGGCGTCTCGATGAATACCACCAACGGCCCGGTCGCAATCGGCGAAGTCGAACCCGGTGGGGTGTTCGGGTTTAACTTCGGCATGGGCTTGGCACTTAACGACCGCTCGTCGTTCAGCATCGGCTATGACCACGCTTCGGTCGGGGTGACCAAAATCAATGGCACGACTGCCCTCAACTCGGTTCGTACCGAATTGGGTACCCTGCTCCTTGGCTACTCACATCGGGTAAACAAGACCACGTCATTGAACGTTTCGGTCGGTGCCGGCGTAACGCGAGACACCCCGGACATACAGCTCTCCGTTCGCTTGCCGATGACTTTCTGAGTCACTTGAAATCAAAGGCCACCGCTGCATTTCGCAACGGTGGCCGGCGTTTTTTAGTGGCTGCTAGGGCAGCTACTAACGACGCAGGGAGTTAACGATTCCGTCATGCACGGCGGACTGCACTGACATCGCACGCATCATTTGTGCGCTATTTACCGTCGCATTGATGGTCGTCACATTCTGGATTGTCTGATTATTCAGCGTGTTCTGAATCACGGTGCCCCCCAGGTTTGCACCAACCTGAGCGGCAAAGCTGTTACCGGCACCGTTCTGCACCACACCGATCGAGCCTGGCGTAGCGCCGGAAACCACTACCTGAGGGGCCACGCCGCCGCCAACAGCTCCTTGCAAGTCCTTGACGTTGAGTACAGTCGAGGTTACGAGCTGGCCGTTGATGAATACCGCCCGTTCAATCCCAAAGGAAACTTTGAGGTTGCTATCGGCAAATTCAAATCCCCCGCGAATATCATCAAGCGACTCATCGGCCAAAGCCAGACGATTGTTGTCAAATGGGCTGGAGGTGCCCTTGGTCGGCTCAATGGCCTGTATTTCAACTCTTTTCTGTTCGACGTAGGCAGAACTTGTCTGACTCCGGCGGTCAACAGACTCAAAATCCGAAAAACCGTTTTCAGGAAAACCGGGCATTTCCGGCGTCACAACCAGTAAGACATCCTTGCCCAAGCATTCCACGGGCTCAACCGTATCCAGCGGCCAACTCGCCAAGGCCAATAACTCGGGGGCCACTTCCAGTGAACGGCGTATCGCCAATTCGCAGGCACTGGTCAATAGTTCAGTATGCGTCAGCAGTGCGCTCGGAACCGTATCGACCTTGCCACGATCACGACTCGTGCCATCCAGACCATGCGCCAGTGGTTTGCTGGCAAACCAACTGGCTGCCGAAATGCAGACCAGGAGGGAAATGCCCATCTTGCCGGCTTGCCTGTTTGAACCTGGATCGCGCGGACTCATCGCCAGGCCTCTAAAAATCGTTAGGACCGCGTTTAGGCAGCATGGACTCCGCCGCCCCACGATACACGCCATCGGCAATCGGCCCCCTCGGGCTGACTCGCCAGTCTGCATCGGCGTTGAACTTGGCCAATTCTGTCTTATTGCGAATCACGAACAGAATCCGGTTGACCCACATCTCCTTAAATTGGCTCTGCGGCATGGCACGGGTTCCTGATGATGGATCGCCAATCAGGATGCGCCCTTCGCGCAAGCCTTTAACCACGACGAAGTGGAAATAGCCATTTTCCTTGACCAGAGCAATGGCCGGAATACCTGCCACCTGCAGTTGCTCGACATCGGCAACAAAACCGTCAGCCTGAAAGCCGCGTGCATCGAGATAGGCCTTCATGTCGAGTAAGGAGAAACCTTCCTTGCGAATCTTCGCCTGGTCACCCCGCTCGTACATTTCCTTAAAAACATCCTGCTCGCTGATCGAATAGGAATAATGATGCGTCAGCAACGTCGCCAGGGCGGCCGAGCCGCAACTGAAGTCATACTTCTGCCGCAGCGTATTGATGAAGCGAACGTCCCTCATGCTGTTTACCGGGACGGAGAAGGCGCCTCCGGACTGAATCGGCATTTCGATCCG